>Ga0209542_10006130_pt1 | contig 23562 bp, 31 predicted proteins | sample RifCSPhighO2_01_FD_184028 | JGI IMG/M metagenome (GOLD analysis project Ga0209542, IMG submission 184028) | Soil microbial communities from Rifle, Colorado - Rifle CSP2_plank highO2_0.1 (SPAdes) (version 2) | ecosystem: Environmental > Terrestrial > Deep subsurface > Rock core/Sediment ... | reverse complement strand
AACAGTGGAAGAAGCGACTGCCGGTATGCGGCCCATCAATTTTGAATATGTGAAAAACATCTTGACCGAAAATGTCAGCCGTTTTCTCTATCAAAAAACCGCCAAGCGCCCGATTGTCATTCCGGTAGTGTTAGGGGTGTAAATTAAATTTATGGCTTACAAAAATTACCACGAACTTATTAAAGAAAAAAGAACTTGGTACAAAGCCGTCGGTAAAAGTTTTTGCCCTATTTTGAAAGAAGATGTGTTTTTTATTTCCAAAGGATTCCAACACCTACTTTATGATGGTTTAGGACACGCCCGTTCAAGAAAAGAGAGAATGTATCGGGTCGGTCTTCTGCCATTAGTTATACCGGTTTTGAAATTTGCCACAAAGATAGAGGATTACAAGTTGCCGATGTTCTCAAAATCATTGAGCAAGATGGTTGAGTTTTGGACTTTGCAATCTGTGGTCGGGAAACGAAGAACTTTGATTACGGTTATTTTGCGAAAAGTTGGTACCGGTAAAATCCACTTTTACAGCGTTTGGAAAAGGAAGGAAAAGAAAACAAAAAAGCCGTCAAAATGACGGTTTCTTTGTTGTGCCCACTTTCGGCTTATGGAATTCCTTAGCCGAACAAAGCTTGCGCTTCATGGACACATGAGAAGTATAAGCAAATGGGTGGCAAAAGTCAAATTTTTCTGGGGATAGTAATTTTGGTAGTGTTAGGGGTGTAACGGTTGAAAATTTTTAGTGTTAAGACAAATGCTTGGTGAGATTAACGATGTAGTCAGGATTACTCCACTCAAGGTTCTTTCTCATGTTTATCTCCTTTCAAGAGATTTCCCATTACCTTTATGGATCACGCGACCGATTTGGTTCGAAAGCTGTGATGTGAGTCCGAGAAGAACTCACTAATGGCCCAACAAACTTTTTGGTTTATTGATGCAAATAGGTTATCATAGGTTTATATTTCTGTCAATGTCATTTTAATTTTCTTTTGCCTACCGCCAAAACACAGCTCAGTTTAGGGGTTTTTAATCCCCCTTTGAAAAAGGGGGTGGCTGGAGCGAAGCGGAAGTCGGGGGATTTTCCGGAAATTAAAATCCCTCCCCCTCGCGGACTCGGGTACTCCCTTTTACAAAGGGAGATTTAAAAATTCGTGGGATTCATGATAAAATAATTGGCATGACTGCACCAAGAATTTCACGGGCGTTGTTTGTTTTATATTTAGTCGGTTTTTTGTTTGCCTTGAATCAGGCATTGCCGGCTTATATTAATTCCACTTTCCTTTCCGGTTTTGCGACGGAAAAAGCTGTTGGCATGATTTACGCTGTTGCTTCCGCCATCACCGTTATTTTGTTTTTCCTGTTGCCCCATTTATTGCGTCGGTTTGGAAATTACCGGTTGGCATTTTGGCTTTTTGTTTTGGATGGAATTGCCATGCTCGGTTTGGCCAACGCGCGTTCGTTTTGGCCGGCAATCGGTTTTTTTATTTGCGTTTTTGTCGCCACTTTTATGTTGGCTTTCACTATGGATATTTTTCTGGAGAGCAATTCGCGCGATAGCAAAACCGGTTCCATCCGCGGTATTTATATGACCGTTATCAACAGCGCCTGGGTGTTCTCTCCCCTGTTGGTCGGATTTATTTTATCCGATAGCGACTATTGGAAAATTTATCTCGCCGGAGCGATTTTGATTTTGCCGGCACTGTTTTTGTTGCGCGCCGGATTTAGAAAATTCAACGACCCGACCTACAAGAATATCGCCATTAGGGCGACTTTGAAGAATATCTGGCGCGAGCGCGATTTGTTCCGGATTTTTTCGGTCAGTTTCTTGCTCGGTTTTTTCTATACCTGGATGATTATTTATACGCCGATTTATCTTCATGACCATATTGGTTTTTCTTGGCAAACCATCGGCCTAATTTTTACCATTATGCTTTTGCCTTTCGTTTTGACGGAAACACCTTTGGGAAAATTGGCGGACAAGAAGTGGGGCGAAAAGGAAATTCTTTCTTGGGGCTTGGTAATTATGGCTTTATCCACGGTGGTGCTCACTTTTATCAATTCAACGAGCGTGGTGTTTTGGGCGATTCTTCTTTTTATCACTCGGGTTGGCGCCAGCGCCGTGGAAATAATGAGCGAGACCTATTTTTTCAAAAAAGTTCAAAGTAGCCAAGCCGATATCATAAGCTTTTACCGCGCGACCCGTCCGGCCGCTTATGTTGTTGGACCGCTTGTCGCCAGTGTGTTATTTATTTTTATTGATTTCCGAATGATTTTCTTGGCGCTTGGCATTATTATGTTTAGTGGTTTGTGGTTTTCTTTGCGGTTGAAAGATACCTTATAATTGTGTTTACAAATTCTTTCTCGGCAGTTTCGCCGCAATATCAAAATTTTTGCCGCTTTACCCGTTTGCTGACGGGCTCCGACGCGGACGAAAATTTAGACATTGCGGCTTCATTTGTGTTTATGCTCGCAAAGTTTTTATTTTCCCGTTTTGTAATTTTATTAAGGTTGATGGTGTGCCGACGATGGTGCCGCCGTCTTGGTAAAAATCCACTTGGTCACCAAAGTATTTTTTGGCTTCGGCTATGGTGGTGGCTGGCGGTAGGCCTTCCGGATTGGCGCTTGGTGCAATCAACGGCCCGGTTTCTTTGAGAATTTTTTGTAACCATTCATTTTTAGGCCAGCGGAAAGCGATAGTATTAGTGCCTCGATGGAGATATTCAAAATCATTCCCCGTCACCCTATTATCTTCAGTTGGGTAAACTGGCAAAATCACACTCACTGGTCCCGGCCAGTATTTATTCAAAATTTTTTTATCAGTGGCGGAAATTTTTACACCGAATTTTTCCAAGTATTGCCAACTACTAATCAAGACAATCAATGGTTTTTTCGGGTCACGTTTTTTCAGCTGATAGATTTTTTTTACCGCTACTGGTGAAAAAGCAGAACCGACTAAGCCATAAAGTGTATCGGTGGGCAACACTCCCACTTTGTCATTTTTTATCATCGCAAAGTTTGATGATTGCCAATTCCAGCGGCAGAGATGGAACGGCGGCGGCGCCTAAAAATTCTTCAGCTTTCAAAAATTCTAGAATTGTTGATGAGGAGATTTTGGTTTCTTTGCCACTGGCGATTTTCTGAAGCAGAACGAAATCCTCTTCCGATACCTCTTTGGCAATCGTTGCTTTCATTTCCGGCGCGTGGCGCAAGAGCAAAACAAAACGCAATTTTGCCAACAATAATTTCAAAAAAACTTTCATATCAATGTTTTCTTCGCTGGCGCGCCGCAGAATGTCTATTCCTTTACTTGTTCCACTTTCATTTAAAGCCGTTATCATCTCATTAATCAATTCTGCCTTGGGCGCGCTGGCGGCTATGGCTATTTCGTTAGCGGTGATTTTTTTGTTGGATGAAGCGCCAATGACTTTCTGAAGCATCCCCAAAGCGTCGCGAAACGAGCCGTCGCCGAGCAAAGCAATTAATTCAGCCGCCGCTGATTCCAGCACAAAACCTTCTTTTCTAGCGACATTAACGGTCATTTCTTTCAAGGCATTTTGGCTCGGTTTTTTGAATTTAAAAACCTGACAACGAGATACCACCGTTTCCGGCAATTTTTCCATTTCCGTCGTCGCTAAAATAAAAATCACATGAGCCGGCGGTTCTTCCAAGGTCTTAAGCAAAGCGTTGAAAGCGTCTTTGGTCAACATATGGGCTTCGTCCACGATATAGACTTTGTATTTTGATTCAAACGGCGAGGTATTGACGCCCTCGCGAATAGCTCGCACATCGTCAATACCTCGGTTGGAAGCGGCATCCATTTCGTAAATATCGTTTTTGCTAACACCGGCCGCTTCCGCCAGAATTCGCGCTACCGAGGTTTTACCAGTGCCGCGCGAGCCGGCAAAAAGATAAGCGTGAGCGATGTGTCCCAACTTAACCGATTCAGCCAAAATTTTGACGATATGGTCTTGACCCAACACCTCCTTAAAACTCTTCGGCCGATATTTTCTATATAATACTGTTTCGGTCATGTTTTTTAATTTAACTTTAATTTAACTTTGGCGGGTCCATCCCGAATTGCACGGGGAACTTCGGTTTTGCCAGCCCGCCGAACTTGCGGGCGATGGAGGAATCGAACCCCCGAATGCGGTTTTGGAGACCGCTGGTATACCACTTACCTAATCGCCCATAAACCAACATTGCCAGCCCGAGGCTGATCCGCCTTGGTCGGGAAACTATGGACCCGTAGCTAAAATCTATCATATTTTTTCCCAAACAAAAACCTCCCGAAATTCATCGAGAGGTTTTTGTTAAGAGTTCCCGTTTACCGTCTCGGCGCTCTTTCAGCCATCGGCCGAGCTTCGTTGACCACGATTTTTCGGCCATCCAGTTCTTTACCGTTCAAGGCCTCAATCGCTTTGTCAGCGTCAGCGTCTTCCATTTCCACGAAACCAAAACCGCGAGAGCGGCCGGTCATTTTATCCATCAAGACATTGGCGGAAACAACTGTGCCCGCTTGTGCGAACGCATCGCGCAAGCTGTCATTGGTGGTCGTGTAGGGCAGATTGCCCACATACAACTTCTTTGCCATGTGACAAAAATAATAGCTACTAAATATCGCTACGACCTTCTCACCTGGCTAAGAAGATGTCAAAAAACTTCCTATCCGAGAGAAATGCTAACGACCCTGACACTATACCTGAAATCAAAATAAAAGCAAGGGGTTGGTAAAAAGAAAACATTAGGTTAAAATATGCTTATGATTAGCAAAGAACCATACAAAGGCGTGCGGGATTTTTATCCGCCGGAGATGGCGATTCAAAATTATATTTTCTCCGTTTGGCGAAGCGTGGCGGAAAAATTTGGTTACGTTGAATACAGTGCCTCAATCCTTGAATACGCAGAACTTTACAGAAACAAAGGCAGCGATGAAATTGTCAATGAACAAATGTATGTTTTTAAGGACAAGGGTGATCGTGAAGTGGCCCTTCGTCCGGAGATGACCCCCACTCTAGCTCGTATGGTCGCTGCGAAGCGCAGGGCGCTTAAATTTCCTTTGCGTTGGTATTCTATCCCTAATGTTTTTCGTTATGAGCGTCCGCAACGAGGCCGCCGCCGAGAGCATTGGCAGCTTAATTGCGATCTTCTAGGCATTGCTGGTGTTGAGGCGGAAGTGGAAATAATTTCGTTGGTCCATTCAATTATGAAAACGTTTGGGGCGAAGGACGAAGATTTTGAAATTAAAATAAATAGCCGAAAAATTATTGCCGCCGCGCTGGCGGATAAAAATTTTTCCGAGGAGCAAGTCCGCGAATTTACCAGAAAATTAGACCGGGGTGAATCGACCCCAGTTGATATTCACCTTGAGCCAAACGAAGAAATTAATAAGCTGATAGCCGCGTTGGAAGAAAACGATGTTAAAAATGTTCGTTTTGACGAAACTCTGGCGCGCGGTTTTGATTATTACACCGGAATGGTTTTTGAGGTGTTTGATACCAATCCCGAAAACAAGCGCTCACTCTTCGGTGGCGGCCGCTACGATAATTTACTTGAAATTTTTGACGCTGAACCAGTGCCCACGGTTGGCTTTGGTATGGGCGATATCACTATTCATGACTTTTTGGAGACCCACAATTTGCCGTTAAAAAATAAATGAGGAAAGTTGTCTTTGATATTGAAACGACCAATTATTTTTCCGATATCGGCAAAAATGACCCGGCGTCTTTGGATTTGGCGGTGGTTTGTCTTTATGATTCCGCCGATGATTCTTATAAAAGTTTTACCCAAAAAGAACTTCCGGGCCTTTGGCCGATTTTGGAAAAAGCCGATTTGCTCATCGGTTTCAATTCCGAGCATTTTGACATTCCCCTGCTCAATAAATATTATTCCGGCGATTTGTCTAAAATTCGCGGCGTGGACTTGCTCAAAGAAGTAAAAAAGGTTTTGGGTCGGCGGATTAAATTGGACATTTTGGCGGAAGCGACTTTGGGCAGAAAAAAAACCGGCGATGGCACCGAATCAGTACGTTGGTGGCGAGCCGGAGAAATTAAAAAAGTCATTGATTATTGCATTGAAGATGTGCGTATTACCAAAGAGCTTTACGAATACGCGCTTAATAATCATCATCTGAAATATCGCGACAGAAAAATTCTTAAAGAAATTCCATTAGATACCAACCATTGGGAAAAAATCACCGAGGGCGCCGAAACCAAACTTACCCACACTTTACCGTTTTGAAATTTGAAAATTAGCGGATAATAGCGATAGCGGATATATGCTGAGTTTGCTGGAATTATAAAATTATGTTTACATATTCCTTGGTCGGGGCTTTTTTAAAGTTCCCGAGAAACAGCACAAAACAAGAAAAACGAAGTCATCGGAAATATGGAAACCAATATGGCTCATGTTGTTGTTCAACCACTACATCGGCGCGCGATAGCCATTCAACCAAATGGTTGTTCTTTGGGAGAATTCCGCGAATTGGCGAAGTCAAAAATCACGGCTCAGCCGGAAATAATAAGAACGATTATCAAGGACGCTCGAACCTTATCGGACCAGCCGGGCAAACGGGAGTTGGTGGAGAAATTAAAAACCCTTAACCAAATGCGGTCCCTGGTGCCCGAACACGCCTGGCATCGCTTTGTCCATCGGGCATTGCGCCGTGCCGGTAGCACTTTCGCCCCGTTCGACAACTTTCATTGGTAATTGCCAGAATGGTTTTGTTGATTTCAGTTTAACCCGCCCCGAACAGTTTCGAGGGCGGGCTTTTTTATTTGACGCTTTGCTCATAAACAAAATTCTTGCTATATTTTAGCTATGGAAAAAGATGCGGAAAAGAATGAAAATTTAGTGCAGAAACGCCACTCGCTCGCCCATCTTTTGGCGGCGGCGGTTTTAGAGTTATACCCTGAAGCAAAAAACACCATTGGTCCGGCCATTGACAATGGTTTTTATTACGATTTTGATAACTTAAAAATTTCTGATACTGATTTACCGAGAATTGAAGAAAAAATGCGCGAGCTCCTGCCGTCTTGGACAAAGTTTTCTCATAAAGCTATGGAGGCCAACGAAGCTAAAGCAGCTAATGAAGCCAACCACTACAAACTGGAGTTAATCAATGAATTAGAAAAAACCGGCGAAAAAATCACTTTCTATACCTGCGGTAATTTTACTGATTTATGCCGAGGCGGCCATGTTGAAAATCCCAGCAAAGAAATCAAACCGGATTCGTGGAAACTTTCTCGTATTGCCGGCGCTTATTGGTGGGGTGACGAAAAAAATAAAATGCTCACTCGTATTTACGGTTTAGCGTTTGAAACAAAAAAAGAATTGGCAGATTATGAAAAACAAATAGCAGAAGCGGAAAAATACGACCACCGAAAACTTGGGCAACAATTAGAAATTTTTATGTTTGACGAAGATGTTGGGCCTGGTTTACCACTTTGGCTGCCTAATGGCGTGATAATAATCGAAGAATTAGAAAAATTGGCCAAAGAAACAGAAAATGCCGCTGGTTATCAACGAGTGCGCACGCCACATGTTGCCAAGGAATCAATGTATAAGAAAAGTGGTCACTTGCCATACTACGAAGGCGGTATGTTCCCGCCGATGGAGTATGAAGGCGGAAAATATTATTTGAAAGCGATGAATTGTCCGCATCACCACAAAATTTTTGCCGCTAAACCAAGAAGTTATCGCGATTTGCCGCTTCGTCTTGCTGAATATGGAGTTCTCTATCGCCATGAAAAATCTGGAGAGTTATTCGGATTAATGCGTGTCCGGATGCTTCAAATGAATGACGCTCATATTTATTGCACCGAGGAACAGTTTGCCGATGAGTTCCGGGCCGTAAACGAAATGTATCTCAAATATTTCAAAATTTTCGGCATTAAAAAATATGTAATGCGTTTTTCAACTCATGACCCAAAAAAACTCGGGCAAAAATTCGTTAACGAGCCGACGCTCTGGAACAAAACTGAAAATATGGTGCGGCAGGTTTTGATTGAATCAAAAATTCCATTTGAAGAAGTGGCGAATGAAGCGGCTTTTTACGGACCAAAAATCGATGTGCAAGTTTGGTGCGCAATCGGTCGCGAATTTACTTTAGCGACTAACCAAGTAGATTTTTCCGTACCAAAAAGATTCGGGCTGGTTTATACTGACAAAAACAACAAAGAAAAAACGCCACTTTGCATTCATCGCGCGCCGCTCGGCACCCATGAAAGATTTATCGGTTTTCTTATTGAACACTTGGCCGGCGCGTTTCCATTGTGGCTGTCGCCGATTCAAGTGAAAATTTTACCAGTCGGAGAGACGCATTTAATGGCCGCTAAAAAAGCGCTGAAAGCGCTTCTAGCGGTAAACATTCGCGCTGAATTGGATGAGAATAATGAAACGCTCGGCAAAAAAGTTCGGGCGGTTAAACTTCAAAAAATTCCCTATTGGCTAGTTATCGGCGATAAAGAAATTTCTGCCGACAAAATCACCTTAGAAAGCCGCGACCAAGGTAATCTTGGCCAGATATCCGTTGACGAACTTCTCAAGAAATTTCAAAAAGAAATCGCGGAGCGGAAATAACTTTATTCTTTCAACTCCCCTATTCGCATCACCGCTAGTTTCAAGCCGATGGCGGGGTTTTTATAATTTTTATTAATGATGGAAAGTAAAATTCCGATAACCTCTTCGGTTTTTTCGCTACTCCAGCGGGAGATAATTTGCGATAAAACAAAATTATGTCGATCGTTTTCATTTTCCAGGCGAGCGCGATAAGCATCATCAAGAGCCATAATCGTTTCGCGAATAAAACGTTCCACCGATTTACCTTCTGTTCGTAAAACTCGTAAGTGATCAGTAACAGCTTTTTCATCGCCCCTAGATAATAAGCTGACAAAAGTGTTGATTTCTGTCGTAACTTTTTCCGATGCGCCGTAAGCAGGCACAGCGACAGTTTCTGTCGGCAAACTCGCTTCAATTTTTTCTTTATTCAACAATAACCAACCATCTTCGCGCGGAAATTTATTCTTGGCGTTTTCCATAGTTTTTCCGAGCACAACAATTGGCTTTTCGTTTTTAGCGGTAGCAGTTTCAATGACTGTTTTTAAGCCATCGGGCGAAATCAAAGTCCGTTCTTTTTTAGCTTCCACTGCCAGCAAGGATTCCATTTCTGAAATTGGCGCCGATTCCCGCATTTCAAAATTATCCATTGGTTTTTCGGCCAATTGAAAAATCTTGCTAGTAGTCAGCGAAAAACGAGCGCGAACATTGCTAATTAAGCGCCCAGCCAATTCCGCGGTTTTTTGACTGCGCAGAGTGTAAACTACTAAAGCGCTCCAAACAGCTAAGCCAAGAATGAACAATAAAATTTTGCCCGTGCCGCTCAAGCCGGTGTAGGGAATCTGGGAAAGATAGACGAAAGCCAACGGCGTTTTAATCGCTTTTTGTAATAAGACGACATTCGGTTGGTTCAATCCCCCGCCGCCGCAATTGCTTTGACAGCCGCTGGACGGCGGATTTGCTGGTGGCGGATTTGTCGGCGGCGGGTTTTCCGGCGGCGGGTTAACGGGCGGTTGTTCTGGAGGAGGTTCCGTGGCTGGCGGAGTTTTAACTGTTATTGAGCAAGTTCGGGTAATTTTTTCAATCTTACTCGGCGTGATAACCAAAGAAATTTTTACCGAAGCGTTTTTAATGCCAGCGGTGGCATAGGTTTTAGAAACTGATTGAGTGGAACCGGACAAACTTTCATTACCGCTCCATTGCCAAGTGTAATAAGCGCCGTCGCCGGTTTGAGCGGTTGAGGTTTGGTTAGTCGTCCAAACAACCGTTTCGCCGATATTGACTTCAGCTGGCAAGCCGGCGCAAGAGCCTTGTAAATTCCAGGCAAAAACCGGCTTAGCAATCATTATTGCTGTGGCGACAAGAATCAATCCAATCAATAATTTTGTTGTTTTCATTGTTTTGCTATATAAACCGATAATCATTATTTAATCAAGCGGTCGCTTATAAATTCCGCCGTTACCACAAATCGAGCGTCTCGCTTGCCGAAAGTGTCGCAAGTGGATAAAGTCAATTTTCTTTTGCCAGTTTCAAATTTAACCAACGCTTCATTCTGGTCAACCAAAGCGACAGTCGTTACTTTATAAATATATTCTTTCTCATCAGAAAATAATTTTATTTCATCGCCAAGCTGAAGTTCATTGAGCCGATTCAATGACTTGAAAGCCTGATTATGAACAGTGTCCCAGTTAGTGCTGTGTCCAAAAATAAACATATTGGTATTGTTTTCCAACGAGCCGGAACCAGGATAATGAACAACGCCCTTAAGCAATGCCGCATCTAATACGGCAATGTCGCGGCTTTGGGGATTTTCCACCGGCGCGTCCGTGCCGATTTTTTCAATGACCAAGCGAATCGGTTGAGAGCCAGCAGAAAAATCGGCAGTTGGCTTCGGTTCGGAATTTTTGGCGAATAATGCCAAAATCACCGCGTTCAGTTCTTTTACTTCAATAGGCGCTAAATCAACGGTTAAAAGTAAAGTGTAACTGGCGATAAAAATGATAAGCCAAAAAAATATTGAATTAAAAATTTTCATACTTGACAATTATTTAATTAGTGATATGCTTGCCTAATATACATTATTTATAAAAAATGTCAATACTGTGAATTATCCTAAAATCATTAATAATACCGCTTTCATTGCCCTGCTCGCTACCGGCGCTTTTGCCGGCTTTATTATTGGCGTTAAACTGCCGTCAGTTTTTGCTTCATTTTATTCGGCGCCCGCTACTTCCGTCGCGTCGGTAATTTCTCCTATCATAATTGATGAATCGGCGGTGCCAATTAAAGAAATAAAAACAGAAACTAAATCGGAAATTAAACCGGTAATTGCGCCGATAAAACCAACTGGCAAATCAATAGTTCCAACGACTGTTACCAATGAAAAAACTGCCGGTGTCAAAACTGAAACCTTGCAATTAATTAATCCGCCCGCACTGATGAAAGATTACGGTAAGCCCGACTTGGCGGTAAAAACTCTAGAAACCGGCGTGATTGATAAAATTACCAACGTTTTTGTCGCCACTACTTCTTTGCGTTCCATTGACCGAATTGCCGCGCGTTTTTCGGTGGAAAATTTAGGCACCAAAGAAACCGGTTCCTGGTATTTTAACGCTGTTCTGCCGACTTACCCTTCGCATATTTATTCTGCCAACAACCAAGCCTCGCTCTTGCCCGGTGAGCGGATTGAATTCACTCTGGGTTTTGATAGCGTGGAGAAAAAAGACGGCAACGTCGTCGTTATCAATATTGACCCGGCTAATTCCATCTTTGAAGCCAGTGAAGACAACAATGTCGTTCGCCTTATTATTGATGGTGTGAGTTTCTAAAATATTCGCTCGACCCCTCGCTTTTTATTGACATACACTAACTTTAAGCGATAGCAATGAGTTAGTGTATGTGTGTCTCTCGAAGGATTTTCAATTTTTTAGCAAATTCTACGCCATGGCAGACTATTTTCTGTTGCGAACTTGACACATAAGTCCATTCAATGGTAGATTTCTTTCGTATTGTTCTTCAAAACCATGGATTCGCCACAGCAGAAAGCGGCTTAATTAGGCCATTTTCTGCTGTGGCGACAATTGAGTTGTTGCAGCGCTGTGCCATTCGGCACGAATACAATAAACACACACAAGAAAGACAAGAAAGAGAGATTGTTATGGCGACTATCGTCACAGGCGGTCTGTATAATCGGTGGGACGGCAAGCTCTTGGACAAAACATTGCAACAAATCTCTGAGGGCAACTTCGGAGCGCTCATCACATTGCGGAATATCGTTCATGAAGCGTTGACATTCGTGAACGAATTTCCCGTCGAGGTCCCCGCAGACTTCACACTCGACGGCTGTCCGCGAGAAGCGTTCAGCCATTGGAACCATAACATGACTGATGCCAACTTTCCCAAAAACGGGCTTCAAAGAGGGAAGAAGTACATGGCGGAAATCTACCGACTGAATCGGAATATCGGTTCGGAGACCTTAGTCAAAATTGCCCAAGACAACAAACGCCAAACCGGCGGAGCGCTGGGCGGCGCCATACTTTGCTCCCGATATGGATGGCTCCTACCGGCAAGTCACTGGGTAATTTGTATCGACAGGCCGGAAAATCTTTGGCAGTCCGCGGACGACCTCAAAATTCCCGTGTTCGTTAGGTACGCTTCGAGGTGGGGCTTCCGCCTCGACTACTGGCGTGGTGACTGGCCCGGGGGCGACTATGTTGTCTTCTTCCGCGAGTCCTCAAATCTTGGTGCTTGACATTAGGTCTTTGCACTTTGACCCTTGCCCTCGGCACCCTCTCGCTTCCCGACGGACGATGGTCATAAAGTATGAAGGTCAAACGGAATGACCTAAAAGATTTCCGAAAAACCCCGCACGAGCAAAAGCTACGGCGGGGTTAAAACATTTCTGGTATATCAAATAAACACATTTTTTAGGGATAATACTCATTTTTAATTTTTCTGTTGAAATTTTTCGGCGGTGACCAGCAAAGTTGAACCGATGAAGATGGAAGAATAGGTGCCGGCGATGATGCCGATGATGAGCGCCAAGGAAAATAATTTGGTGGAAACGGCGCCAACAAATAACAAGACAATTAAAACGAGAACGGTGGTCAACGAGGTATTGATAGACCGAACGAAAGTTTGGCTGATGCTCTCGCCGACGATTTGCTCAAAGGATTTTTTGGCGCGCGTTTCGCGGTTGATTTTCAAATTTTCTCGCACTCGGTCAAAAACCACAATCGTATCGTGAACCGAGAAACCCAGCACCACTAACAGAGCGGTGACAAATAAGGTGTCTACTTCTACTCCTTTAAAATGACCCAAAACGGCGAATACGCCGGCTGGAATTAAAACATCGTGAACTAAAGCTAAAACGGTTATTAAGCCGTATTTCCATGACGCCACCGGTTCGGAAACTTTGCGAAAAGCGAAAGTGATAAAAAGGACGATGCAAATAATCACTAAAATAATGGAAAACAACGATTTGCGGACCGCTTCTTTGCCAAGCAACGGGCCGATTGAATCAAATCTTTCCTCAATGATTTTTTGAGCATCGTCAAAAGTCAGCGCTTTGAGTAAACTTGCCCGTTCCGTTTCCGCCAACTCGCGAGTGCGGAGCAGGTAGCCGTTTTCACCGACTGGCCGAATTGAATGTTCGCCTAAATTTAATTTTTCCAAATTTTTTTCAATTTCCGCTACGGTCGGTTTGCCGTCAGGATAAGAAATTTCAGCGATGGCGCCACCTTTGAAATCAATGCTCAAATTTAATCCCCAAATTGCCAAGGCGACGATAGAAGCGCCAACCAAAACGGCTGAAATTAGGTAAAATATTTTTCTATTGTTTACAATAAACATAATTTTTAACTTTCTGTTTTTAAGTTTATTTTATATGCCGCAACTAAAAAGAAATCTGGTAATCTTGTTTTCCTTTTTTACGCCGAGAGCTAAAAGCAAAGTGCGGGAGACGGTAATGGCGGTTAACATGCTGGTTAGAACGCCGATGCCGAAAACCAAAGCGAAACCCTTAATCACTGAAGTGGAAGCCAACCAGAATAAAATCACGGCAGTGATAATGGAAGAAAGATTGGAATCGCGAATGGAAGTCCAGGCTCGGGTAAAACCTTCATGAATAGCGTCTTGAAGCGTTCGGCCGCGTCGCAATTCTTCCTTGAGCCGTTCAAAAATCAAAATATTGGCGTCTACCGCCATGCCGACGGACAAGATGAAACCGGCAATGCCGGCGGCGGTTAAAGTGACCGGGATTAATTTAAAAATCGCTAAATTTAAAACAACATAAATCGCTAATGCGACAATTGCCACTGTGCCGGGCAAGCGATACCAAAGAATCAAAAATATAGCAATCACAATAAAGGCGATTTCGCCGGCTTTGACGCCGGCTTTAACCGCGTCGGCGCCGAGTGAGGCGCCGATTTTTTGAGTGCTTAAAAGTTTAATTGGGACCGGCAAAGCGCCGTAATTCAAGTCGCGCACTAACAATTTTGCTTCCGCCGGCGTAAAGGCGCCGGAAATTACCGCGCTACCGTCGCGGATTTCTTCGCGTACCACCGGCAAAGAAAGCGGTTCACCATCCAGGAAAATACCCAGCACCCGACCGACATTGTTTTTGGTAATTTGAGCGAATAATTCTTTGCCTTCGTCGGTAAAATTTATCAACACTTGCGGCTCACCAATGTTTTGGCCAAATTCCAAAGCGGCGCGTTTCAGCAAACGACCAGTCAGGCCGGTTGGAATCAAAGTAAGAGTGGGGGTGGTGGTGCCGGCGGCCGGCGGTCCTTCTTGGACCAATTTAAATTCCAACAACGGTGTTTTACCAATCATTTCAATAGCCTTATCAATGTTGGCAACACCGGGCAATTCCACGATAAGTTTTTGAGCAATAGTTTTGCCGGCGATTAAACCGGCTGATTCAGTTTGGACAATTGGCTCGGAAACGCCGAATAAATTAACGCGTCGCTCAATAACATTACGCAAGGCTTCCATAGAAGAAGCAATATCGCCCGCCGCCACTTCGGAAACATCGGCTTGATAAACCAGATGGCTGCCGCCGTTCAAATCCAAACCTAATTTAAAATTGTAATTTGAATTACTTGATTCGGTTTGATAAACAAAATAGCCGATACCAACGGCGGCGACAATGACCAAGAGAGCAATGATTCGTTGTTTAAACATTTTAATGACATTATCTTACCTATTGCCAAAATTTTCGCAAGCTCTCTCATTTTATAAGAGGTTTTACTTTAACTAGATTTTTTGATATCTTAAACTTTGAGAAACGGCGGAAAGAACAAATTTTAAAAATTCTAGGCGGGGGCGTGCCACCCCGCCATGGGGTGGGATTAAGGAATTTTTAAAATTTCGTTCTTGAAGCCGTTCCGTAATTAGCGAGTATAGCTCAGGTGGTTAGAGCGCGTCACTGATAATGACGAGGTCGTAGGTTCGAGTCCTACTACTCGCAAAATCAAAGGGAATTATACAGAGTTTCAATTTGCGATAACATTTTTGAGAGGCCGAATTTTTCGGTGATGACATTTTGAAGCGCCGCGCCGAAAGCGGCGCGGCGCTCCGGATTATTTATTAAAAATTCCATCGCCTTTCTGATTTCCGCCGGCCGGCCGGCGCGAACTAAAATACCCGATTCCATATCGGTAATGATTTCCGGCAAACCGCCGACATTACTGGCGATAACCGGCCGGCCGGCGGCTCCCGCTTCCAAAATGCTGTAAGGCATCCCCTCTTTGGTTGATGGCAGAAGAAAAACATCAAAAGCCTTTAATAGAGTGGCGGTATTGTCAATTTGGCCAACCAAAAATACTTTCTCCTGTAGTTCTCGCTCTAAAATAAGTCGTTCTAAATTTTTTCTTTCTTCGCCTTCACCGACAATCACTAAAACCGCCGGTAAATTTTTGTCCAGCGCTTCAATGGCAAAATTCAACCCTTTATTTTTATGAAGTTCGGCAATAGTGCCGAACCAGAATTCCCCATCAAGTGTTTTTTGGTTGGGCAGAATCTTTTTCCGCGCTTCGCTTTTTTCCAGAAAATTTATTGTGTTGATGCCGTTAGGGATTACCGTGATTTTATTTTTAACACCAATAAAATCAGCGCTTGCGTTCTTGTCATTTTCCGAGACGGCTATGGTTTTATGAGTTAATAAAATCGTTAGCCAAGAAAAAAAACGCATTGTTATTGTCCACCATTGAGGTTGTTTTTCTAGAAACATCCAACCGTGAACGGTATAAATGATTTTTTTAATGCCGAGTAAGCGCCCAATCAAAGCTCCTAAAAAGCCGACTTTTGAACTATGTAAATGAAGAATGTCCGGCTTTTCTTTTTTGATTATTTGGAAAATCTTGAAAAATGAAATTAAGTCGTTGAAAATTTTGATATCGCGTCCCAATGTTTCAACGGCAATCGTCCGAATGCCGGCTCCGTCCAATTTTTCTTTGAGCAAACCACCGCCTCCCAACGCTACCGCCGTTTCAAATTTGTCTTCGGGCAAATTAGTGGCCAAATCAAAAACCTGGCGCTGAGCGCCACCCCAATTGGATTTGGTAATCACATATAAGATTTTTTTCTTCCCCGTCATTTTGTTGATTTAACAATACCATAATTTTTAGAAATTGAAAATTGAAAATTGGAAATTTCTGTTGAAATGTTGTATGCTATTTCCACTTATGGTTGGTTTAGGAAAAAGAGAAGCGTTGATTTTATTGGCGGGCGATATTGTGATTTTCGCTTTGTCGCTTTGGTTGGCTTTGTTTTTCCGCTACGGCGAATTGCCCAATGGAACTGTCTACGGCTCCCACCTCACGCCATTCTTGCTGGTTTTTACTTTGTCGGTTTTGGTTTTTTTTATTGCCGGTTTATATGAAAAACATACGGTAATTTTGAAAAGCCGTTTGCCCAGCATTATCCTACGCGCCCAGCTGGTCAACAGTTTTTTGGCGGTGTTGTTTTTCTATCTCGCGCCTTATTTCGGCATCACCCCCAAAACCAATCTGTTCATTTATTTGGTGATTTCTTTCGGCTTGATTTTGCTTTGGCGGCTTTACGGTTTGGCGCTGTTCGGCTTTCGCAAAAAACAAAATGCCATCATTGTCGGCAGCGGCACGGAAATGAAAGAATTGTTTGAAGAAGTCAATAACAACACTCGCTACAATTTACGCTTTATTTCCTCGGTGGATTTGGATAAAATGGAAGCCATTGATTTTCAGGAAGAGATTTTGAATCGGGTTTATAGCGAGGAAGTGTCGGTGGTGGCCGTGGATTTGCGAAGTGAAAAAGTGGAATCGCTTTTGCCCCATCTCTACAATCTGATTTTTTCCAAAGTCCGGTTTATTGACACTCACAAAATTTACGAAGATATTTTTGACCGCGTGCCGCTTTCTCTGCTTCAATACACTTGGTTTTTGGAAAATATTTCCTTGTCGCCCAAATTCACTTTTGATTTTTTGAAGCGTTTGATGGATATCGCCTTCGCTTCGGTTTTAGTTTTAATTTCTCTTTTGTTTTATCCTTTTGTTTGGCTGGCAATCAAATTAGACGATGGTGGAACATTATGGAGCGTGCAAGAGCGCATTGGTCAAAATAGCCATCTCATAAAACTTTTAAAATTTCGCACTATGGAAATAGCCAATGACGGCGGCCAATGGAACAAAGACAATCAAAACAAAGTAACCCGGGTCGGCAATTTTTTGCGCAAGACCAGAATTGACGAGTTGCCCCAGCTTTGGAATGTTCTAAAAGGCGATATTTCTTTGATTGGGCCGCGGCCGGAATTTCCCAAACCGGTCAAGCTTTATGAAAAGCAGGTGCCGTATTATGGCGTTCGTCATCTCATCAAGCCCGGACTTTCCGGTTGGGCTCAAATTCACCATGATGAGCATCCTCATCATACGATTGATATGTTGGAAACAAAAAACAAGCTTTCTTATGATTTGTATTACATAAAAAATCGGTCTATGATGCTGGACCTTAAAATCGCTTTAAGAACCATCAAAACTTTATTGTCGCGCAGCGGCGTCTAAAATGAATCAAACGATTTTAGAATTTTTATACGGTTTAGCTTCAAACAATTCTTGGCTGGCGGCGCCGGCAGTTTTCTCGGCTGTTTATTTGCCATATTTAATCATCCTTTCGCTGGCGGTCGGCGCGGTTTTTTCCAAGAATAAAAAATTTAGACGGCAAGTAATTTTTTCTTTCGCTATCACTTTTGCTCTCTGGTTTTTGGTTTTTCTTTTTAAAGAATTTTTTCCAACGCCTCGGCCATTTGAAGTTTTATCCAATATTGTTCCGCTTTTTCCCCATTTCCCCGACAGCGCTTTTCCTTCCGGTCACGCCACTTTTTTTGGCGCCTTGGCGGCCGCGCTGTTTTTCTTGGACAACAAACGGCTGGGTTTATGGCTTGGTCTGGCGGCGGTTTTAATCGTCGTCGGTCGAGTGGCTACCGGCGTTCATTGGCCGGCTGATGTTATCGCCGGCCTGCTCATCGGCTCAATCGGCGCTTGGGTTTCGGTTAAACTTGTTTCCCCACGGTCTCTGCCACAGGGTAATTGATTGTCCAATTCTTTAAAATTATTTTTTCTTAAAAGGCACCCCAATATGCTCAAGGAAAGTTAACGCTTCGGCGCGGGTTCGAGCGTTGGTTACTATGGTCACCGCCATACCGAAGACATCGCGCAAATCTTCATCGGCTGTTTCCGGAAAAATCGTGTGTTCTTTAACGCCGATGGTGATGTTGCCCATTTCATCAACGGCTTTCGGCGAAATGCCGCGAAAGTCTTTGGTGCGAGGTAGGGCGACATTTAAAAATTTGTCCAAAAAGCCGAACAACCGCGGGCCGCGCAAGGTAATTTGATATTCTTTTAAATCACCCGAACGCGTTTTGAAAGAAGCGATGGCTTTTTTGGCGCCGCGGGGCGCCGGTTTTTGGCCGGTAATTTTAGTCAAGCGGCTCGCCACCACTTCATTGCGTTTTTTATCTTTGAACGAGCCGGTGCCAACGCTGATTACCGTCTTCAAAAGCCGGGTGGCTTGCATCGGGTTCGTCCAACCCAATTTTTCTTTCAGGGCGGCAAATGCTTCATTTTGTTTTTGTTTGATTGTTTTCACGTTCTATTTTTTTGCCAATCGGACATTGGATACATGAATTGGCATCGCTTTTTCCACTACTTGCCCTTTTTGATTGGCACGCTTCGGTCGCTGATGATGTTTGCGGCGGTTGATACCTTCAACAATCACTTTGTTTTCTTTCGGTAAAGCCAAAACCACTTTGCCGCTTTTACCTTTATCGGCGCCAGTTATTATTTCTACGGTGTCTCCTTTTTTTATAAACATAAAATTAGTATCGTTAAACGATTTCTGCCGCCAAAGAGGTAATCGGTTGAAAACCTTTTTCCGACAATTCGCGGGGAATCGGTCCAAAGACCCGACCGGCAATCGGTTCGTGTTTGGCTTTATCCACAATGACAACCGCGTTTTCATCAAAACGGATATAGGAACCGTCGCGTCGGCGGTAAGCTTTGCGTTGGCGCACCACCACTGCGTGTAAGACATCTTTCTTTTTAATCGGCTTACGGGGTTCGGCTTTTTGCACCGACAAGACCACCAACTCGCCGAGTTGAGCGTAACGTTTGCGGCTGGAACCGAGCACTTTGAAAATTCGGCCGATTTTGCCGCCGGAATTGTCGGCTATTTTTACGATGGAGCGGGGTTGAATCATATTATTTTAAAGTGTTTGTCTTTGGAAATTGGTCGGCACTCTTCCATTTCTATCTTATCGCCAATTTTTTTAATGTTACCCGGGTCATCGGCTTTGTAGCGCTTGGTTACCCGAAAATATTTTTGATATTTCGGGTGCTTAACCAACCTATTTACTTCCACCACTACCGTGTTTTTCATCTTATCGGAAACCACCACGCCGGTAAGCGCGCGCTTATGTTTGATTTCGGTATCCTTTTTTTCTTTTTGGTCTTTCATAAAAGCCAGTGAAGCTAATGCGGCTATTTTGCTCTCCTGCTAATCTCGGTCAGAATACGAGCAATTTCTTTGCGGGTGTTTTTACCCTCTTTGACATTGCGACTTTTACTGCCGGCAATCTCAAAACGAAATTTCCTAAATGCCTCGCGCTTCTCGGCGAGCAAGTGCTCAAGTTCGGGGACGGTTTTTTCGGTAAGGTTCAACATTAGCTTAAAAATTAACGGCTGACAATCTTAGTTTTAACCGGTAATTTAGTGCCGGCTTTTCTCAAAGCCTCGGCAGCTTCAACTGGCGGCAAACCGTCCACTTCAAACAACACTCGGCCGGGCAGAATTTCAACGCAATAACCTTGCGGGTCGCCTTTGCCTTGTCCCATTCCCACCTCGGCCGCTTTGGCGGTATAAGGTCGGTCGGGGAAAACTCTAATCCAAATTTTTCCGGTTTTACCGATAAAACGGCTAATCACTTTGCGCGCCGATTCCAACTGTTCCGATTTGAGCCGGCCAATTTCCAGCGCCTTTAAACCAAAAGTGCCGAAAGCCACCGTTGTGCCGCGGGTTTCCACCCGAGCCTTTTTTGGATTAAACCGTTTGGTTTGCCATTTGCGATATTTTACTTTTTTCGGTAGAAGCATGGTGATAATAAACTTAAAACTAAAAGCGAAAAACTTAAAATTTTAAACTTTTCGTTTTTCGCTTTTAGTTTTACTAAAAATCTCTCCCCTAAAAATCCAAACCTTAATGCCGATGTCGCCGTAAGTCATATGGGCTTTTTCGCGGGCAAAATCAATGTCGGCTCGCAAGGTCTGCAACGGCACTCGACCTTTTTTCATTTCTTCTTGGCGGGCGATATCAGCGCCGCCGAGCCGACCGGAAAGAACCAAGCGCACGCCTTTGACGTCGCGGTTGGCCATCACCTTTTCAATCGTTTGTTTCATCACTCGGCGGAAGGGCAGGCGTTTTTCCAAACTTTCGGCAATCATCTGACTGACGACCGGCGCGCTGGATTCCGGCGATTTGATTTCCTCAATATCCAACTTGAAGTCTTTGTCAAAGGGTAATTTAAGCCGATTCATTTCCTTGAGAATTTCCGAGCGTAATTTTACCGCCCCTTCTCCGCTTCGGCCGATTAACAAACCGGGCCGCGCGGTTTTAATGACCACCTTGATGGTTTTCGGCCCTCGTTCTATTTCTACCAAACCGGCAAAAAGACCCCGCAGACGTTTGGCTAAAAACTCGCGGAGCATAATGTCCCGTTTCAAAAAATCTCGGTATTGTTCTCGGACGCCGAACCAGCGCGACTTCCAGTCGCGAATGATGCCTAAACGGTGAGCGTATGGATGGACGGTATGGGACATAAAATTAGCTTCGTTAGCTTTTAGCTTCGTTAGCTTTTAGCAAGTCATTTTGTTCGTCTAAGATCACGGTGATGCGGCTGGTGCGTTTTTTAATGCGGTTAGCGGTGCCGCGAGCGCGAGGCATCAATCGTTTTAAAGTCGGGCCGGCGTCCACTCTGATTTCTTTGACGAATAATTTATCTTTAGCCACTTTGAAATTTTCGCCGGCATTGGCGATTGCCGATTCAATAACGCTTTTGACCGGCGAGGCGGCGGCTTTGCTGAAAAAACCGAGAGTCGCCAGAGCTCGTTCCACTTTTTTGCCGCGCACGAAATCGGCCACGAGACGGACTTTTCTCGGCGACTGGCGATAATTGTTTAAACTGGCGGTAATCATGATTATAAAATTTCTAATATCTAATTTCTAATTACTAATAATTACTAATCAGACTCCAATGACTAATTTCTAAAATTCAGATATTAAGCTTTTTTCTCGGTGGCGGCCGGAGCGGCTTTAGCGGCTTGGGCGGCGGCGATTTCCGATTCTTTCTTTTTCGCTTCCAATTCCTTTTGCATCTTGCCGCCGTGTTTGATAAATTTCCGCGTTGGCGCAAATTCGCCGAGTCGATGACCGACCATATCCTCGCTGACAAACACTTCAAGATGTTCACGCCCATTGTGGACGCCAAATTTAAAACCGACCATTTCCGGCGCGATTTGACAAGCTCGCGACCAAGTTTTAATGATCTCGGTTTGTTCGGGCTTTTTTCCGGCAATTTTTTTAAGCAGCCGTTCGTCCACGAACGGCCCCTTTTTAAGCGATCTGGTCATATTTAGAAACAAAAAGCTCCGCCAAAGAGCTTGACGACATATTAACAAAAACCGATTTTATGTCAAATGGCCAAATGCATATAAATTTTATACCCTTTTCTTTCCAATTTTGCGGCGAGAAACGATGAAAGGATTGGAATATTTGTTAGGATTGCGAGTTTTCTGGCCTTTGCCCGTTGGTTTGCCGTAAACATTGACTTCGCGCCGCCGGCCGCGCCCTTGTTTGCCTTCGCCGCCGCCTCGCGGGTGGTCGACCGGATTCATTGCCGAACCGCGCACCGTCGGCCTAATGCCATACCAACGGCTTCGGCCGGCTTTGCCGATATTAATCAGCCAATTTTCTTCGTTGGAAACGGCGCCAATGGACGCCCAACATTTTGCTAGAACTTTTCTAATTTCGGTGGACGGCATTTTTAAAGTTACAAAATTGTCTTCAATTGCCGCCACTTCGGCATAATTGCCGGCCGAGCGAGCCAAAACGCCGCCCGCTAAAGGTTTGGTTTCCACATTATAGACAAAAGTGCCAACGGGAATTTTAAATAAAGGCAGACGATTGCCGACTTTTACCGGCGCGTTTCCCGAAACAATGAAAGAATCACCCACTTTTACATTTTGCGGTATTACCACATAACGCCGTTCGCCGTCTTGATAAAGAACCAAAGCGATAAAAGCGCTTCGATTTGGGTCATATTCAATCGTTTCAATTTTTGCCGGAATGTCTTTTTTGTCAAAAACAAAATCAATGTCGCGATAAAGCCGCTTATGGCCGCCGCCTTTGTGGCGCGTCGTCAATCGGCCTTTATTGTTTCGGCCGGCGGCGCGCTGAAAACCGCCAGTTAAGGCTTTGTGCGGTTGGCTAGCGGTCAAGAAATTCTTAAAAGACACATTAGTCATGTGCCGCCGCGATTTGGATGTTGGGTTATAGGATTTCATAAAATTAAATTTTAATTAGATTATTTCTATCTTTTCTCCTTTCTTGAGATACACATAGGCTTTTTTGCCGCCGGCTTTGAAACCTTTTTTTCCGCGAATAAACACTTGCTTGCGGGGAGTTTTAGCGACATTAATTTTAATCGGCGAAACCTTATAAAGATTTTTGAAAGCGACGGCTATTTCTTTTTTATTCGCGTCTTTTTCAACTTCAAAAACATGAACGCCGTTTTCAGCGACGGTCGTAGCTTTTTCAGTTACTCTCGGGCGAATTATTTTATTCCTGGCCATGTGATTGTTTGAGGTTTGACGAACACCAACATCCGATAATTTAAAAGGGCAACCGGATTTAAATTTCTCGCTTCCATTATTTCTAAATTGGAAAAATTGCCAAAAGCTCGGCTAATTTTTTCGTCTTTCGTCGGCAATACCACAATAGCGGCATTATTTTTTTTAGCAAGCAAGCCGCCAAAACCTTTGATTTTTGACAGAGCGCCGACGATTGTTTTGGCCTCGCGAGCCTTAGGTTCTTTGAGAATAATATCTTCCACTAAAAGAATTTCTCCATCACGGGCTTTAGCCGAAAGAATGGCGCGCAAAGCCGCCGTTTTCATTTTTTTATTGATTTTACGGTAAAAATTTTCCTCATTTTGCCGCGGTCCGTGAGCCACGCCGCCGCCGCTCCACAAAGGCGAACGAATGGAACCGTGCCGGGCGCGGCCCGTGCCTTTTTGTTGCCAGGGTTTCTTGCCGCCGCCGCGCACTTCGCCGCGGGTCTTGGTGTGAGCGTAAGGTTTTCTGGCGCTTTCAATCATTGAGGCGACCACTTGATGGACCAAATCGGCATTCCAAGGCGCGCCGAAAATACTCTCAGGAAGTTTTATTTTTCATGTTTCTTGACCTGCTTGGTTGTATACAGTGGTTTCCAT
>Ga0209542_10006129_pt1 | contig 23562 bp, 28 predicted proteins | sample RifCSPhighO2_01_FD_184028 | JGI IMG/M metagenome (GOLD analysis project Ga0209542, IMG submission 184028) | Soil microbial communities from Rifle, Colorado - Rifle CSP2_plank highO2_0.1 (SPAdes) (version 2) | ecosystem: Environmental > Terrestrial > Deep subsurface > Rock core/Sediment ... | reverse complement strand
TAGAATTCTCGGCAGATGTGTAAGGCTACTTATTTTATCTACAACAGGTTCTAATATAAAGCTAAGAAGCCAAGCGGAAATTAAAATAATAATAATATCGGAAAAATTACCCAATATTTGCCAGGCGATTTGGAAAAGATAAATTCCAACGGCAATTATCAAAAAAATTACTAATATTCTTATTAAACTCGATTCTTTTTTTATTTCTTCAAACACAGTGCGTCTTGTCATTGCGAGGAGTTCTGCAATGCGAAACGACGAAGCAATCTGCTCAATTAGAAGATTGCCACGGTCGCCCAAGGCGACCTCGCAATGACGTTCTCAACTTCTATTATAACTACATTTTGTGTTAAAGTTCAAGGAGGGTTTTTGGGGAACGGGTGAGTAATCTTAATCCATTTTTTTCAAGTACCACTGTGTCTTCGATCCGGACTCCGAATTTATCAGGTAGGTAGATTCCCGGTTCTACTGTAAAAACCATGCCGGGTTTTAAAGTTTCTTTACTTTTGGGGGAAAGTCTTGGGGCCTCGTGAATTTCCAATCCCACTCCGTGACCGAGAGAATGGAAAATATTATCTCCATATCCTTTGGATCGGATATACTCATGAGCGACTTTATCAACTTCTGAAGCCAAAATACTATTGTTCGAAGTCCGCCAGCTGGCGGATCGAGAACTATTTAAACTTCTCGACTCTCTTTGCCAGGTGCCAGACGGTACCTGGCTTTGTTCGCTCGAAGAATAAAAATTATTAATAAATTCCATTGCTTTCTGCTGAGCCTCTAAAACAGTTTCATAAACTCTCTTTTGCTCATTTGTCGCCTTTCCTAAAAATACAACTCTTGTCATATCGGAGCAATAATTATCTACCTTTGCTCCAAAGTCCAGAAGAATAATGTTATTTTGATTTAGTTTATTATCTATTCCTTTGTCATTCCCAACTTGATTGGGAATCCACGTTCCCTGGATTCCCGCTTTCGCGGGAATGACAGACTGGGGTTTGTGATGAGGAACCGATGAATGTTTTCCAAAAGCGACAATTGGTTCAAAGGCTAAATCGCTGCCGTTTTTTTTAATAAAAAACTCAATTTCAAAAGCAAGTTCTTTTTCGGTAATGCCCCTTTTTATTTTTGTCAGAATATAATCAAAAGTTTTATCGGTAAGTTGGCAGGCTTTTTCTATTGCTTTAATCTCGTGTTTATCTTTAACAGTTCTTAAGGGATCAACACTTAAATGATATATATTATTAAAGTGCTTAGAAAGGCTTTTATATTCAGAAATAGTTAAATTATCTTCCTCTACTCCTAATTTTTTTATTTTGTGTTTTTTGATCAGTTTTTCTAAAGCTATTCTAAAGGGAGTAGAGGATGATACTTCTTCCAATTCAAAATCTTTAATGTATCTTTTAATCTCTGCGAGATAACGTTTGTCGGTAAGAATATATTGACCTTTTTTAACAATCAATATCATTACTTCTCTTTCTTCTTTGGAAAAACCCGAATAACCGGTTAGGTAAGTTATGTTGGGAATCGAAGAAACTAGAGCTACGTCAACCTTTTGCCTTTTTAGGTCATCTTTTATTTTAAATAAGCGAGAGTTCATCTGGTTATTGGAGTCAGTTTTTTTCCACTGCCGGTTGAGGGGGTAACGTCCTCGTTAGAGCTAAGAGCTGGATCGGCGATAATAATTCTTGGGTCTTTGGGAATCTCCGGAAATACTAATATTCTTGATGCAATTATTTTATTTTTATCTTTAATATCCTGGAATCCAACTATAATAACGTGTTCGTTCCCCTTTATTTTGGAAAATCCTGATTTAATTAAACCACCCTCTTTTGTATAGGAAAAAGTTTTTGTAACCTTTTCGATATCAACCGTAGTTTTTCTGCTGTTTTCGGAAGCAACGGTTAAAGTAAAGTTTTCTTCATCTTTTGAACTAATTACTCCATTTACGGATTTTGGCAGACTTAAGACGTCAACGAAACGCGCCAATGTTCTTCTCGATTGCTTGTTATACAATCCTAAAACTCCTATTTTTGATCCTTTGGTAACATCGGATATGCCAAAACTTCCTTTTGCGGAGGGAGACGAGAACTTTGTCAGCTCGTCTACGTCTATAAATCTAGTATTGTTTTGCAAATCGGATATACTTATCTGAGTATCCGAAACGTCTGTGACAATGCCAATAAGCCCTCGTTTTTCGACAAGCTTTAACTCCGCAACACGGGATGCAATACGATCTTTTAGATCATTAATGATATCCGTGTTTGTTGGCTTGTTAGCTTCTTTTGTAGGAGTAGGTGTTAAAGAAGGATTTGCAGCATAAACCGAAGTTGAAAGTTTCGGCCAGAGGCCGATCGTCCTTTGGACGAGAAAGTTGAAAGTTGAAAATAAAAATAAGAATAATATTATTTTTTTCATATTCAGAATGTTTCCGTTGAGAAAGTAACTGTTCTTATGACTTTTTCTTCTTCTCCGTTTGGTGCGATTGCAGTTACTTCTATCTGATTTTGTCCATCTTCTATATTAACGGTTGTTGAAAAATTTCCGTTTGACGCAGGATTTATTACCTCATCGTCTATATTTGTAGAAACAACCACAACGGCATCTTTTATTGTTTTACCTGTTACGTTTATTATTTTTTTGTCAATAACGGATTCATCTTTGGGCGAATCAATGCTTAAAAAAATAGATGATGATTTTAAATCCGGAGTAACAGTCGGCTCTATAGAAATGGTTTTTATTTTGTCAGTAGGCACTGTTTTAGTTGACTGATACAGGTAAAATGCAACTCCCGAAACCAATAATCCTAAAACTACTGCAATAAAAGATAAAACAACTTTTTCTTTTTTCATTATGCGTTTTGGGCAATCCTTATGATAATTTATATTTCTCCTCTTGTCAAGAAAAAATCATTATGATAGGATTCATAGCAATGGATATAACTGTCGTTTCAAAAAACATAATAAGAATAAAAGGCAAACACTGTGCATTGCTAATAGGGATGTCCAATAGCGATTCTTTGAAAACTAAAACTTCTGCAGATTGTCTGTTACTTTTGAATAAAGCTGGAAGCTTTGATACATCGAAAGTTGATGGCTTAAGGCTTTTGATTAAAGGTCCGGGAGATTATGAAGTTGCGGGAGTAAAAATTTCCGTAACAGATCAAGATAGCGAGCTAGTCTACAATTTACAAATTGACGGAATGGATTTGCTTCTTGGATCAACGGATTCACTTGCAAAAATTAAAGATAAGTTAAAACAATGCAATGCTTTAATACTATATGCCAATTCGGATATCGACTCGGCTCTTATAACAGCTATTGAACCAAGAGTTGCAGTTTTTTATGGAGAAAAAGCAATTGATTGTGTGAAAATATTAGGAAAAGTTGCATTACCTGTTTCAAAAATTACATTATCGACAGAAAAATTACCCGCGGAAATGGAAACGGTATATTTGGAATAAAGTTGAGAGTTGAAAGTTGAGAGTTGAAAGTTCAATTTTCCATTTTCCATTTTCAACTTTCAATTTTTATTATGGCAAATCTTCGTGTTCCACCACATAATGAAGAAGCGGAACAAAGCGTATTAGGTGCTGTTCTTATTGACAAAGAAGCAATCAATGTTGTGTCCGAAATTATTAAACCTGTTGATTTCTACAATGATATAAACGGCATTATTTTTAATGCAATGGTAACTTTATCCGACGAAAGAAAACCAATAGACATAGTATCGCTAACGTCCCAACTTAAAAAAAAGAAACTTTATGAAAAGATTGGATCGTCTTATCTAACAGATCTCGTAAATACTGTTCCAACCGCGGCAAACATAGAACATTACGCTTTTCTTATAAAAGAAGCATCAACAAAAAGAGCTCTTATAAAGGCGGCAGCGGAAATTTCGGAGCTCGGATTTTTAGAAGATAAAGAAATAAAAAGTATTTTAGATAAGGCGGAATCATCCATCTTTTCAATTTCGCAAGGGCATATTATAAAAGGTTTCATACAAATCAAAGAAGCATTGGCTGAAAGCTTTGACAGGATAGACGAATTGCATAAAACAGGAGCGGGGCTTAGAGGGATAAGAACAGGATTTATGGATTTGGATAACACGTTGTCGGGGCTCCAGGATTCAAATTTAATTATTTTGGCGGCGCGTCCAGGCCAGGGAAAAACAGCAATGGCTGTTAATATAGCCCAACACGTTGGTGTTAACGAAAAAATTCCGATCGGAATATTTTCTTTGGAAATGAGCCAAGAGGAGTTAGTTGACAGACTTTTGATAGGACAGGCGGATGTTGACGCATGGAGATTAAAAACAGGGAAACTATCCGAATCGGATTTTGGGAAATTGTCCGAAGCTATGGGACGTTTAGCAGATGCTCCGATTTTTATAGATGATACCCCAGGTATTTCGGTCTCCGAAATGAGAACAAAAGCAAGACGTCTTCAACTCGAGCATAAAATCGAGATATTGATTGTTGATTACTTGCAGTTAGTCGATCCAGGCAGACGTTACGATAGCCGCGTTCAGGAGGTTTCTATTGTTTCTCAATCCTTAAAAAATTTAGCAAGGGAGCTTAAAATACCCGTTTTAGCGGTGTCACAATTGTCCAGGGCTGTCGAGCATAGGGGAGAGAAAAAACCTCAGCTTGCGGATCTTCGCGAGTCTGGCGCTATAGAACAGGACGCGGACGTTGTAATGTTTTTGTACAGGCCCGATGACGAATACTCGCAAATAATGCAAATAAAACTTTTAATCGCAAAACACAGAAACGGCCCGACAGGGGAGATAGATTTGCTCTTCCGCGGCGACCGCATCCGCTTCTACAGTATGGAAAAGAAAAAAGAAACTCCAGCAGCATAAAAATTGTGCCTTAAAGATATTATTTTTGAGGAGAAGAGTCAGGAGCAGCTCTTTTTACAAGATCTTCAGCTATCTCGTACCCATCCGGAGTATAAGCAATGCAATAATTTCTATTAATCCCATAAGTGTTGGAGAAATCCTATTTTACTCTGACTCCAAAACCATTAGTTTGTAAAATAGCAGAAAATAAAACCTGGAAGTTTTGTGGATTAAATCCGTAAAACGTAACTCCGTCTGGATATCGATGATATCTGCGATCAGGTTGTTCTGTAGTCTTATTTGCTAGACCCGCCTCATTATCTGACATAATTAAATAAAATATGTTCTTAGGGCGAATTTGTATTGATCAAGGAACAATCTTTTTACATGATAAAGATTATTGGTCTCAAAAAAGAGAATTAAAGCGGATTTATATTCATTTTCGTCAATGCTTCTATAAGACAAAGGAAAGAAATCAAAAGACAGCAAAATTGCATTAGAGAGCATTCGGGCAGTCCGTTTATTTCCATCGGCAAAGGGCTGAATGTATGCCAGTAAACTGCCTGTTATTAATGCTTTCTCAAGCGGATGAACGGTAGAATTGACTAATTCAACAAGTTGTTCTAAGGCTTCTCTTATTTGCCATTCATTATCCAGAGGGCGGTAAGTAGTTCCGGTAATTCCAACTCCGTGTTTGCGGATACCGCTTGAAATAGACAAGTCTTTTATAAGCGTATTATGTAATTGGGAAATATTGTCAAAAGACAACTTCCGGAATTCGTTTCTGTGTTTAATTATGGTTTTGAACGCGTCTTTATGATTTAAAATCATCAGGGCTTCAGCTTTAGGATGTCCTTTTGCTTCTTGACTTTCCTTTATCAGCGTCTCTGTTTCAAGCAAAGTATAAGTATTTCCCTCTATCTTTGATGATTTCCAGGCTAGCTCAACCATAAATCGTTCTAACTCGCGTTCATAAATAGTTGAATCAAGAGTTTTTATGGTTTGGGAAAATGACCGGAAAATAATTTTTAACTCCTGTTGTTCATCAGCAGGAATAAGATCCTGGAGATTTGTAAAAATATCAAAATTAAAAGAAGTTTTAATATTTTGGCGTTTGTCTGGTTCAACTCTAAAATATTGGTCCAAGTCAACATTTTTAAGCAGCGGGTGAGAGGTGGTAGACCGATAAACCTGATTTGGTCCGCTACCATGAACCTGGACTTGTTTTTTATTAATTAATAATTTAATATCTCGCGCTAGTGTTGCTTTGGACGCAGGATAGATGGATGCAAGTTTTTCGGTAATTTGTTTTCTTGATAGTTCGTTAGATTCCGCGAGTATGTTTACTATTGCTTTCTGTCGTGGAGTAAGCTGGATCGTCTCATTCATACAACAAAAGCGTATCATATTGAGACGATAGATGCAAGTCAAACAGGGGCGATAGATCTACTATTCCGCAGCGACCGCATCGAAGACCACCTGCACCTCCCCAAATCCCAATAAATATTGCAGAGAATTATTAAAGGAATAAACTTTATTAAGCGGGTACCTTTTCTGGTTCGGGTTGATTTTTATTTGGATTCATTATCTCAAAAAGATCTCGCATTTGACCAGGAATTGCTTTTATTTCTTCTTTTTCTGCACAATCAAAAAAATCGGCTACAGTTTCTCTTGCTTTAGCAAGTAAGTCTATATCTTTTCCCAACTCATACTCGTTCTCGCTTAGAACTAAGGAATCAACCTTTGGGCTTCTGTCATAATAGTCAGTTCCATTTTCTCTTTTGGAGTAGGAAGCTTTATCCACTGATACAACAGATGGAGATACATTATATTCTGTAACATCAATTTTATTTCCATCTGCAGAACTATATCGAAAAAGAGTTAATTGGCCGGAATCAAAAGAAATTTTAAATAATCCGTTTTCTGTTTGCAGGAAATTAGGTTTAGGACTACCGAAACTGCCTTTCTCCGGTACAGGTCTATATTTTCTTTGCAATTCCAACCCTTTTTCTATAGCATCTGGAACCAGCTCTTTCCAGGAGCGTATTAATGCTTCGAATCGGGGAGTCTGTTTCTTTCTTTCCTCGACAGGCTTTCTTTTCTGCATCTCAACAAATCGGCTATATTGTACTCCTTTTTTTGTAAAACCAGGTATTGATGCTAAAGTATTTTGTAATCCAAATGTTCTAGGAGAATGTAATCTTGGAAGCTCTCTTTCAAATTGTTGTTGATAACCCCTAAGGTTAATATTCTCTTTATCAATAATTTCCTTTACTTCTTGATCTGTTAAGAATTCTTTTCCTTTTAATGCTCTTGTAAAAGCTATGGCAAAAGCAGCAGCGTCTCTTTCTGAAGAGTATTTAGTGACAACAGCCACAGTGTAGGCTTGCCAGATATGTCCTATCTCGTGAAGAAAACTGTTTAAATCTTTAATAGAATTAAGAGGTTGGGTTGCAATCATGCCATGGATATCAAGGGATTGGTTAATAAGTCCATTATCAATTACAAATCTTATTTCTCTTTCTCTCCTTTCTTGATATAACAAATTGTAAGGAGTAGATTCATCTAAACTAATTGCTCTACCTTCTTTATTTACAACTAAAATTTTGTTTGTCATGAAATAATCATAGGTTTGGTTATTAAAAATACCTCCTTCTTCAAGTAGACTTACGCGTCTACCTTGATGATGAATTTGAGGAGAAACGAAAGCGACTGCATTAAGATGGTCGTTTATTTTTGATGAAATAACATATAAATCAACAGAACCATCCTCTTTTTTCATAGAGTCAATTTTTAAATCAGGGTTTTTTGCAATTAATTCTGCTAAAGCAGGATGAATGTCCGAAGGTTCTTCAACAGGTGTTCTTTTTTCAAACCGTGAATGAAACGAGTCGCCTAATACTGATTTAATATCAGGATAAATCGGAGGCTCTCTTAATAAAGCATCTCGTTTTGCTATATTTTCAGGATAGGAATTTTCTTTGACCTTTGCATGTAATGATTTTGGTTCTCCCAAAAATATTTCATCGACCATTAATATATTTAAACATAATAAGATTTAAATATCTACAAGTTCAATTCTAGTTCTTTCCCACCGCTTCGGAGATGTTTAAGTAGCCGTCTTTGGTTTATGTTTTTAGGGAATTTATAAAATTATTCAAATCCTTCTTTTCTATGCGGATAAATTTTCCACCTAGCTTTATAGCTTTAAGTTTGCCGCGTCTTACATAGCGTCTTACACTTTCCGGATCAACTTTAAGAATATCGGCTACTTCGTCTGTTGTGTAAAAACGTTGCTCCAGCAATGTGGGTAAAGCGCTTGTTCGATCAGGCGTAAGAGCTTCCAGATAAATGTCTAAAGAACGGTCAAACGCTTCATATAGAAGATTGTAATAGTCGGTTAAATCGTTGGTTGTTTGCCCTTTTTCTAAAGAGTTTATATAGTCCAACCTATCTTCTTTGCGGATTATTGCAGGGGGATATCCTTCCTGCATGGCTAAAAGGTTCATTAAAAGACGTGATGTTCGGCCGTTTCCATCAACAAAAGGATGTATGCTAACGAGCTTAAAATGAGTATCGGTGGCTATTTTAATAGGGTGGTCTGTGTTTTGTCCTTGTAGCCATTTTATAAATTCTTCCATAAGATTCGGGACTTTCAGCGGATTAGGCAGTATTGTTTTTGATCCCATAATTCTAGCGTGTTGTGTCCTAAACCTACCTTTATTTTCCTCCTCAATTTTGTTTAAAATTATACGGTGTATCTCAAAAATATCATTTAAAGTTAAGTTCTTTCTTTTTTTATTTACCAATATCTTTATATAATCCAAAGCTTGCGCGTGATTAGCTGCCTCTAAGTGTTCTTTTAAGCTTTTTCCCTGTACGGTTATTCCTTTTTCAACAACAAGCGCGGTTTCAGCACGTGTTAAAGTATTTCCTTCAATAGCGTTAGAGGTATATGTTAGCTCAATTTTAAACCACTCATCAAGGTTTTTGACCAATTCCAAAGGCAAAGGCCTAAGGCTATCAAGTCTTTGTTTTTTAGCAGTAAGCTTTATTAATTTATCGTCCATATGGCTATTTTACACTATTTAACACTACTTGTCAATACTATGCTTGCTGATAATATAGTCTTAAGTAGTATGGTTCGTCTCATACTAAGACGATAACATTGAAATTAACTTGAATCTAAGCTAAAATATCTTTTTATGTTAACAGAGAGAAGAGATATTGATTATAGTTTTTTAGCTGTTGCAAAAAGCACGGCAGCGTTTTTAAAAAGAAATCCTTTATATCCTGTTTATGCTTTGGCTGGGCAGCCAGTAGCATTTTCACTTGAACCCACCTACGCTTGTCCTCTTAATTGTGAATTTTGTTATGAACCTGACAAGACTGGTGAAAAAGACCCAAGCAAAGAAGATTTTCTAACTGAACTTGATCAGAAAAAAATTGAATATCCGGGAGTAGATTTTGCTGTGTGGGTAGGAGGGGAACCAACACTTAAACAAGATGTACTTAAAGAAGGAATAAAAAGGTTTGGTGTAAATTGGATAGTTACAAACGGGACTAGACCTATTGAAGAAGAAGGGGAAGCATGGCCTAGAATTGCTTTCTTTGTTTCTGTCCATGGTTTAGAAGAAGCTCATAATGCGATTGTTAGACCTACAAATCCCAATTTGAATGCTTATCGGAAAGCTATGAAAACAGTAAATGACGCAAAGACACCATTTTATGTTCATACAGTAATAACCGAAGATAATTTTGAAGACATAGAACATCTTGTAAGAGAATGGAGAGAGGAAACAAGGGTAAAGGGATTTATGTTTAGCTGTGCAACTCCAACCATAGTGATGCCGCGAACTAATGAGGTTGATCGAATACAAAAAAGAGAAGAAATTGTGAAAAAGTTATTGCAACTTAAGAAAACTCATGGAGGTTTTGTTTTAATGACGGATAATGATATTAAAAATCTTTTGCCTTCAAGACAGGAAAAAGTTTTTGGCAGGAATTGCCGCCTGAAAAATATTGTTGTTTCTTTTGATCCAAAATTTAATGAAAAACGTCCTTGTGTTATGGGAGCAAGTATGGATTGTGGAAGGTGCGGTTGCGGTTTAAATGCTATGAGTACAGGACTGGCGGGTATGAAAACAATGTCAGTTTCTGCTAAAAGTTAATAAAACTTCTTAAAAATTTAGTAAATGTCTATTCCCACCGCTTCTGAGATATTTGAGTAGCCGTCTTTTTGGAGGAGTTTTACGAGTCCCATGTTTATTTCGCTTATTACTTGCGGGCCTTCAAAAATCATTCCAGTTATCATTTGTATTAAACTTGCCCCTGCTTTTATTTTTTTATAAGCGTCTTCGGCAGTAAATACCCCTCCAGCGCCGATGATTATATATTTAGGTTCTTTATTATTGTCATTCTGAGCCTTTGGCGAAGAATCTAGATCCTTCGCTTTGTTCAGGATGACATTAGAAACCTTTCGTTCAGGCCTTCGGCTCTGAGGCCATCGCTCAGGCTCGAAGAGATGACATTTCTTAAATATATAACTTATCAATTCATTACTTAAATCTTCAACTACTTTTCCACTTATACCGCCAACTTTTGGCACATCTTTATCCAAAATCTTTTTATTATTTCTATTCTTAGTTAAATTGGTGCAGATAAATCCGTTAACTTTATGTTTGCCGGCAACTTCCAAAATATCATCAATTTCTTTTTGGGTTAAATCGGGGGATACTTTTAAAAATACAGGTTTTTTTGTTGGGATTTTATCAATTTCAGTCAGAAGTTTATCCAATTTTGCGGCATCTGTAAAAGGCTGGCCGCCATATGTATTTGGACAGCTAATGTTTATTGTTGTATAGGCTCCAATATTTGCAAATAATTTATATGCTTTTACATAATCTTTAATTCCTGCATCTAATTCAGAAGTTTCCTGGTTATTTGTTTTTGCAATACTTATTCCAATTGGTATTTTAAAATTTTTCTTTTTAAGTCTTTTTGAAATTTCTTCAGCCCCTTTATTTTTTAGTCCATAATAAACAACTAAACTTTTAGATTTTTTGAGTCTCCAAAGTCTTGGTTTTAGATTGCCATCACATGGCTCGCCGGTTACAGACCCAACTTCCGCGAATCCAAATCCGACGCTTGGCAAAATATCCGTTAAATTCGCGTCTTTATCAAATCCGGCGGAAAGTCCGATTGGATTTTTAAAATTAATACCTAATATATTTTGTTCAAGTGATTTATGTGAATAGGAAAAGAGGAGAGAAGTCAGTGTTCTAGTTACAGGATTTGTTCCTAAAATTTGTCCGTTAAGGTTCATTCTGTCATGAACATCTTCCGGATCCAAGTTAAAAAAGATTTTCTTTAGAATATTTTTATAGACACTTCCGCTAATTTGATTTCTCGCGCTAATTAAACCGTCTTTCATTAACAGTTATTTTAACATAAGAAGACAAGCGGAATAAAATATTTACCAAAAAGGACTTGTCCAGATCGGTTTCGGATCGGGTATGATACCTATTTTATCAAGAGCTAGCTGCCAAATCAGAAAAAAAGAAATGTTAATTATTACCAAAAGAAATATCGCAACAAAATATTTTAAAAAGCTATTTGATTTATTTTTTTGACTAAATTGTTTCTCCAGAAAGATGTAAGAAAGCCCCATTATAGGAGCATAAGCAAGAAAAACATAAATCCACATCAAAAGTCCAAGTGGCATTGTGGTAAGTCCTTTAACAAACACTTGCCCTTGTTGCTCGATCATTATTCCGAAAAGTCCTTGAGTTAGAAAAACTTGCATGGTTGTAAATTTAAATTTTTTAAGAATTAAAAACCATCCAACAGCCCAACCTCCGTATAATGCTAGACCAATTAATAAATCATAAACTAATTGAGGATGGAAAAGTATGGGATTTGCTCTTTTTGCGAAATAATTATTTGCCCATGCCAATGATTCTACTCCAAGCCCGATTATAAGTATTAGTAGACCTAATTTTAATTCTAATGGTATCGAAATCTTTTTAAGTGGATCAATACGGTTTTTGAAGAAATATAAAATTACAAACAAAGAGTAGGGAAGGAGTAATGGATCTGTTGGCTTTCCAAATAATGAGAGGAAAGGAAGTAGTCCTGTGAGGGCAAAAAGAACTTTTAAAATTTTATCTTTCATGAAATAGCCTATGGCTATCTTAGTGTATACAAGCTTTATCAGGAAGTCAATTCAGGGATTTCTTCTTAGGAATTGTGAAACATTTTTTTGAACTAAGACTTTGTCCGATAAGCCACCAGAAGTATATTAAAACAACAATACTTACAGGATTAAAAAGCATAGTTGTAATGATTCCTAAAAAGACAATCAATTCCAGCTTTTTTGATTCTAAAATAAAGTCTTTAAATGCTCTGGTTATCAAAAATAATATTAATAATATCCCTGCTATTCCACCTTCTACCCACCAGTCAAGAATAAAATTGTGGGAGCTGTCTACATATTGGTACTGTACATTGTTATGCAAAATAATATTGGATGTTTTATACAAAGTTTGTTCAACATTTCCAAAACCGGATCCAAATATTGGATTTTTTAAACCCGCGATTACTGCTGTTTGCCAAACTTCCGACCTGTTTTCAAATATTCCTCCGCCTTCTATAAGAGGAAGAGCAAGACTAATAAGAATAAAACTAACGCAAATTAAAGCGCTTTTAACAAACGAAATTCTTAGAATATTGTTGAAAAATAGAAACGCAAATTGAATACCAATTGCGATTAGTCCAGATCTTGAACCTGAAAAAAAGATTAAAATCAAAGCTAATATTGGAAAAATAAATTTAACCGGTATAATTTTTTTTAATTTTTTAACATTGGAAAAATATAAAATAGGCCATAAAAAAACAACAGTTGCTGCTAGAGAGTTTGGCTCGCCTAGTGTTGAATATAATCGATGATTTTCGTTTGTTCCTAAAATAAAGGCTAAAATAAATATTATTCCAAAAGATAAGAAATAAAAGCCTTTGGGAATATCCGTAATTTTAATTTTAGTCGAAAGAATTGAAAAAAGCAGAAGATGCCAAAGTAAGAATACTCCCTGAAGCCTAAAAACATTGCCAAAGAAAGTAGTTTCAGTTTTTAAAAACAATAAATGAATAATACTCAATGACGCTATTAACACAACCGGAATTATTATTTTTTTATCTAAATTAATGTTTTCTTTTTTATATATAAAAAAGAAAAGCATCAACTCTATGCCAATTTCTGCAAATATAATTTTTGGGATTTCAAATGGCGATGTTCCGAAAGGGAAAAAAATTAAAGGAAGGAGAAAGAGAAGAAAAACAATAATATATTTTTGCATGCTAATTTAATATTAGCAGATTTAGTTAGTTTTTGTAATAAATTGAGGGTTTAGAAGAAGGTGAATATTGTAAAATTTGTGTGCCTATAAAGTTTACATTAGAAACGTCTTTATTTGCGTCAACCGATCTATAGTAGGGGATAAAGCTTGTTCTATTAATATCGTATGGAAACACGGCATATAACCCCTTTTTTACAGAAAGAGTGTAGTTGCCGTTGATATCTGTTTGAGCGATATATTTTTCGCCGGTTTTTACATTAAACGCGTAAATATAAACATCGTAAGCTGGTTTTATTGTGAGGAGGTTTTTATAAACAACATTACCCATAATTTTGCTTATAAAATAAGTTATAGGGCTGGTTAATGGTGAATTTTCAGCAGTTTGAGCGTTTACCATTTTTAGTTGAGAAACCATAAGGCTTCCAAACAAAGTGAACAAAATAGTAAACAAAGCAAGCTTTAATTTCATAAAAAAGGATTATATCACAGGAATATCCTTTTGTCAAGTACTCTAGGACTAGGATATGTTTTGAATAATATTACTATTGCAGGGTTTACGCTTTTATTTTTAGTTATTAGAGGATGTAGGATGATTTTCAGCTTGTGCCGAGAGAGGGATTCGAACCCACATGGAGTATTACCTCCACAAGTTTTTGAGACTTGCGTGTCTACCATTCCACCACCTCGGCATTACGTTACTATTTACAATTTACTCCTATTATTATATACTTTCCTTTATGACACTTCAAGAAATTTACGATTTAGCGATAGAAATGGGCGAGAACGCAGATCCCAGGGGGAGAGCCATAATTAAAAAACTTCTCGCCAGAAATAAAAAAGAATACATGGAGCTTCCTTTAAAAAAGAAAAAATATTTTGACGAAGAGTCCTTTAAAAATCCGTATGCCGATACAAGAATTCTTTTGGGTGATCAAAAACTTAAAGTTTCAAAAGTTCTCACAGGAATAGACATGGATGTTGGAGAAGTTTTATTAATGGACAGGCTTAACCAAAAAGGAGAAAAAATTGATCTTTTAATTGGACATCATCCTCATGGGATAGCTTTAGTCGGACTTGACGAAGTAATGGATCTACAAGTCGATTTAATGGCATCCTACGGAATACCTGTTAATGTTGCCGAATCACTATTAAAAGATAGAATTATGCAGGTAAAAAGAAGACTTGGGCCTGCCAATCACTTTCAAAGTGTTGATGCGGCAAGATTACTTGGAATTCCTTTTATAGTAATTCATACTGTTTGGGATAATTTGGGATCGCATTTTTTGTCAAATCATTTAAAAAAGAAAGAGACAGAAATAGTTGGGGACGTTTTGTCCGCGATTGAAGAAATTCCGGAATTTGACGTTGCTAAAAAAAACAAAGCAGGACCCAGAATTACCGTTGGGTCGGAAAAAAACAGAGCAGGAAAAGTTGCCGTAACAGGTTTTACTGGAGGAACAGAGGGGTCAAAGCTGATTTATGAAAGAATGTCGCAAGCCGGAATTGGAACGATTGTTGAAATGCATATGAGCGAAGAACACTTCGAAGAAGCAAAAAAACACCATTTAAACGTGATTGTGTCCGGACACATGGCATCGGATTCTCTTGGGGCGAATTTGTTTTTAGATGAATTGGAAAAAAAGGGCGTAGAGGTAGTTCCGTGTTCGGGACTGATAAGAATTAAAAGAAAAAAATAAAATTATGATTTCGGTAACAGATCTAAGAGCAGGGACAATTTTTGAAGATAATGGCCAAATTTATCAGGTTCTTTCTTACGAGCATATAAAAATGGGCAGGGGATCGGCAAACATTAAAGTCAGAGTTAAAAATATAAAATCCGGCGCGACAACGGAAAAAAGCTTTATAAACGGCGCTAAAGTAAACGAACTCATGATCCCTAAAAAACAGCTTCAATACCTTTATAAAGATGGGGACCCGTCTGCCGCCGAGGCAGGCTTTGCCTACTTTATGGATTCTATAACATTTGAACAGATAGTTATTCCCTTGCAGAAGATTTCTTTAGAACATCAGTTTTTAAGAGAGGGAGAGAGTTATTCGGTAAGTTTTCTTAAAGATGAACCATTAACAATAAATCTTCCTCCAAAAATGGAACTTAGAGTAGAAGAAACAGGTCCGGGAGTTAAGGGAAATTCTGCAACAAATATTTTTAAAGATGCAATTTTGGAAAACGATGTCAAAACAAAAGTGCCTCTTTTTATCAAGATAGGCGATATTGTCCGCATAGATACAAGAACTGGTGCCTACACCGAAAAAGCTTAATACTGAGCTTGTCGAATGTATTAAAATTCCTATGGAGTTTTTTAAGAGAAGTATCAGAGAGAACGATATTGTTCAAGTTCTTAAAATAAGATCTTTCTTATTCCTCATGTTGTCCGAATTTTTCTCCCAGGTTGCATTTAACATGCAGCATTTTGTAATTATTTTTATAATTTATGAAATTACAAAATCAAATACCGCGGTGTCGGGCCTAATTCTTTCTTTTATAATTCCTGCGGTTATTTTCAGTTTTATAGCCGGAGTTTATGTTGACAGGTGGGAAAAAAGGAAAGTTCTTCTTGCAACAAACGTTATAAGGGGAATTCTAATCCTACTGTTTTTTCTAGCAGGCACTAATATCGCGCTCATGTATCTTTTAACATTTCTGATTGCCGTTACGACTCAATTCTTTCTTCCTGCCGAAGCGCCTATGATTCCACTATTAATAAATAAAAATCTTTTGGTTGCTGCAAATGCGGTCTTTGCCATAGGTATTTACAGTACAATTTTTATTGGATATATATTTTCCGGTCCTGCTTTAATTTTTTTAGGAAGAACAAATACCTTTCTTTTTCTTGCTTTATTTTTCTTTATAAGCGCTATTTTTATACAATTTATTACTCGTATTAAGAAAAAAGAAACTCAAAATATTGATCTTAGTAATAACTTTAATTTCTCTGTTAAAAACGAAATAAAAGAAGTATTATTATTTATCAGAAAGGCAAAAAAGGTTACGAATGCGCTTTTTGTAATCACGTTTGCTCAGGCGATAATTTTTACTCTTGCGGTTTTGGGGCCGGGATATGTAGCAACAATACTTAACACTCAGGTTGAAGATTTGTCCTGGATTTTCCTAGCTCCTGCGGCTTTTGGCATGATTGTCGGTTCTCTTACACTTGGAAGTTTAGCTAAAAAAGTAAAAAACAGTTCAAGCATTAGTATTGGATTTTTGCTTTCCGGGTTGGTGCTTATGTTTTTGCCGGTGGGAACTAGAGTTGCTTCTCAAGGATTTGTGCAGACAATAAATAGCTATCTGCCTCACGTTCTTGTTATTAATATTCTTCATATCATTGTTGTTTTGGCGTTTTTGCTTGGTTTTGCCAATTCTTTGATATTTGTTCCGGCAAATGCGACAATTCAATCGGAAACACACGAGGAACTAAGAGGAAGAATTTACGGATTTTTAAATGCGTTTGTTGCCGCAATTTCTTTTTTACCCGTAGCATTAGCAGGAACCCTCTCCGATGTTTTAGGGATAGGCAGAGTTTTAACGGGAGTTGGAGTTATGATACTTGTTATTGGATTATTCCGTCTTTTTAAATCGGTTAATTATATCAAACGATAAATTATGTATTTTTTATTGTTTCTATCTTTTCTTTGTTTTTTGGCGTTTCTTTTTTCACTTTACGTAATGTCCCACGACGACTATGTATTTTTAAGAAAAAGCATATCAACGGAACAAGTTTTTAACGGCGCAATTTTAAATATTTTGATAGCTCTTTTTTTTGCCCGTCTTTTTTTTGTTTTCCTAAACCCAAGTTTTAATTTTTTAAACCCATTAGTTTTCTTACTTTTTCCATATTTTCCGGGCTTGTCCATAGTCGGCGGCTTAATAGGGGGAGTTGTTTTTCTATTCCTTTATTTTCCAAAACACAAAATGCCGGCAAATAGGTTGTTTGACTTCTTTTTGTTTTCGTTTCTTTCGGTTTTGCCTATCGGTTTTTTGGCCGTAAAGTTGTGGGGGTTGTTTTTAATTTACTCGATTATATTTTTGTTTTTTGCAAAAGTCTTTCTTCCAATGCAGAAGAGAGGAGAGATTAAAGAGGGGAGTTTGGGTTTTTTAGTTTTAATTTCCTATTCTATAGTCTCTTTATTCTTTGACATTTTTAGTAAAATAGATAAGGTTTTGTTGTTTTTAAGCAAAGAAGATTTTCTTTTAATTTTAATCATTTTAGTTTCTCTATTTTATCTAAATAAACAGGAAAAATTAATCCAGAAAATAAAGAATTCTAAAAAATAATTTCTAGAGCTAGTAACTCCATTGTAAAGTTTTTAAAGTCAACTCTGCTCTAATGATTTAAATCATTAGAGCAAGAATAATATGAGGCTTGAGTTAATAGGTAAATTATAGTAAAATCACCCTCTATGACTCCTGATCAAGATAAAGGGTTTCGGTTTCAACCTAAAGAAACGTATCCGCATGCCATGGCAAGTAAAGCGCTCAATATGGCAGCAAATATTGATGGTCGGCATACACTTCCTCATAGAGTATTTGTTGCTACCAGGGAGGCAGGCGAAATATGGGGCATTGAATTAAAATTGGAACGTCATCTAGATGGAATGGGCGCAACTGTCGATGTGGGCTGGATTGGACAACTAGCACACAATGCTACAATAACCGATGTTGCTGATGAATTACTCCAAGGTGGCAATCCACAAGGGAAATCTTTAGTATGTGATAGGCAGTTAGCAGGTGAGCTTGGCGAAAAATCCTTAACATATGTTGATGAAGATCATTATCGATTAGAAGGAAGACGAGGTGGGGTGCTAGAAGTATTTGTTCCTTATGCTTCAGAAGAAAAGCAACTCTCACCAGAAATATCACTAGAGCTCTATACTGAATAGAAAATTTATAAGTATAAGAGTAAGATTCAATTTATCTTCTAATACGCTTATTAATTCTGATCAAATTGGAGCGGGAATAGCAGAGTATTTTGTTGCCTAGGGATAAATATCATAATGACTAATTTTTTCTTTACTTGTCCTTGACTAAGTAAATTACTTCTTGCTAAAATGATTTAAATCATTAGAGCAGAGTGTATGACGCAAATTTCTAAATATCCAATTTCGGAAAATGTATGGAGTCGAATTTTCGAAATATTTCTTAATACTTTTGTTAAAATCAAAACCGCAGAAGAAGCAGACCAATTTATTTCTGATTTTCTAACACCTACGGAAAAAATAATGTTGGCAAAACGGTTGGCAATAGCATTCTTATTAGAGAAGGGTTATGATTATCGAACTATCCAAAAGATAATTAGAGTGAGTGCTTCAACTATTAAATCGGTTAATACTTCCCGAAAGTTTGGCAGTAATGGTTATAGAAATCTTATAGAAAGAATTGTCAAAGAGGAAAAACTGGTTAAGTTTTTAGACGACGTGATTATAAAAGTTCTGTCCATTCCGGCGGGAAAAGGCAAGGGGAGCGGGGCATGGACTTACCTTAAGCAAAAAGCAGAAGAACAAAGTAAAAAGAATAGAAAAGCGTTTTGAATTGCTCTAATGATTTAAATCATTAGAGCAGAATATATTAGTTTTATAAGAGTTTTTTGAAACCTTAAACTCTTTTATGAATTAAATTATGAACTTAAACCCTAAAGTTATTTACGAAGACGATGTCATTCTAGTTTTAGACAAACCGGCCGGTATTACTGTTAATAAATCGGACACAACGGTAGGGGAGCAGACTGTGCAAGACTGGGTGGAAGAAAAATTCAGAATTCAGAATTCAGAATTCAGAATTGACGAGGAGACGGATTTTTATAAACGAGCCGGCATAGTTCACAGGCTTGATAAAGAAACGTCGGGGATTTTACTGGTTGCTAAAACCCCCCAAGCATTTGAAAATTTGCAGAAGCAATTTAAGGAAAGAATTGTCAAAAAGACTTATATAGCGCTTGCCCACGGAAAAATAGACGAAGAAACAGGGGAAATACGCGTTCCGGTTGGAAGACTTCCCTGGAACAGGAAAAGATTCGGAATTATCCCCGGAGGAAGGGACTCCATAACGAAATATAAAATATTAAAAATTAAATATCAAATAATAAACGGGAAAAAAGAACCTTTAACGCTTTTGGAACTTTACCCCGAGACGGGGAGAACACATCAAATAAGAGTTCATTTAAAATATTTTAACCATCCGATTTTTTCCGACTTTCTTTACGCAGGACGCAAAACTGCAAGATCGGACAGGAAGATTTTAGGAAGAGTTTTTCTCCATGCGGCAAAAATATCGTTTAAACATCCTCAAACTGGAAAAGAGGTGACTTTTGAAAGCCCGCTACCGCAAGATCTGCGGGAATTTTTATTAAAATTAAGTGAGAGTTAATTGCATAAAAAAGAGATTTTGGGTAAGATATGTCAGGAGGTGATTTTATGGGTGGTTTTGGTGGATTTTATAAAGGTGAAAAGAAAAAACAAAAAAAGGGCGGAAAAGATGCTAAAAATCAATCTATAAATGCGCAGGTTTTTTCTATGCCGGAAATTATTTCTAAAAAGAAGAAAGCATATTAAAATATGAAAAGGAAGAAGAAAAATGTTAGTGAAAATAATCTTAAAACTGCATTCATTTTTTTAACTCTTGTTTTTTTTCTTATCTTTATTTCGGGAATATTTAAAATAGTAACATTAATAGGGCAGAGCAAATACGACGGAGTTCACCGTTTTACGATTGTAATTTCTTATATCAACAATGCTAAACACTTAACCGAAATTATTTCTTTTGCTCCGGATACTCATACTCTTTCCGCTCTTAGAATTCCGATAAGCTTAAAAAGCAAAAAAGAAACATCAAAATTAGCAGCGATTCCGATTGATGGTTTTATCTTGGTTTCAAATCAGAACGGACAAAAGTATGCAAAACAGGAAGTAGACAGCGAAATACAATCCATACTCTTAAGCTATAGAGACATTAAAACAGACTTAACCATAATAGACGTTTTTCGTATTTGGCTTTTTTCAAAAACGCTTTCTTCAAATTCCGTTTCCGTAAAAGATATAGCTGATTTTCCAAATGCTGTCATAGAAGATAAAATCTTGTCAACGCTTTTTAACGATTACACTTTTTCTCAAGAGAAAAATAGCATTGAAATTATAAACGCGGCCGATATTTCGGGACTGGGCAATAGAGTTGCCAGGGCGCTTACCAACATGGGAGGTAATGTTATCTCTGTTTCGACATCGGATAAAACATCGCAAACTTCTCAAATATTATATTTTGGAGATAAAACTTATACGGTTGAAAAACTTGGAAAAGTATTGGGACTCGCTACGTTTCAAACAGAGAAACAGGGAATTTCCGATGTTACAATAATATTGGGGAAAGATAGCGCAAATTATTTGCCGTTTTAAAAATATGTTTTTTGTTTCAGTTATCATAATGATCGCGATATCAATTGTCTGGTCTTTTATTTCTTTAAAAAAGCTAAATAGCAATAGGGAAGTGGAGGGGGTTAAAAAAGAGCTTTCAAAGGGAAAAGTTGTGTTTAATCCCGATACGGCTCGCAATCAGGAAAGTTCTTCTTCGTCTTCCTGATCTAAATCGTCATCGAGATTAATATTTTTATTTTTGGAATTATCATTTTTATTATTCTTTTGTTTTACCGCCCCCTGGTTCGAACTTGAATTTTTTTCAAGAACAAGTTGAGATTTATGAGGAAAAATAAAAGAGGGTTGATTTTTAAAGCGGGCAGATCTTTTTGTTTCTTTAATAAAAATAGTAACCCTATGATTCTCGACACACTTTATGTAGGCTTCATAATTATTGCCTCCTTTTAGAAATTTTATAAGTCTTCTGCCAATATCGTCGGGAAGCATTCCTATGTATTCGTTTTCCCGATCCAAAACAAAGATTTTAAACCTTTTTATTCTTAGGTTTAATAGTTCTCCCGTCATTAACCGGGTGATAGTCTTAGGCGTTGTAATGTTTACCAGTTCAATAATTTTTGTTTTTCCCGATTCTTCGATAAACATTGTATCTATTTGCCCTGCCAGAAACGGAGACTGATGATTATTAGAAATATTTTTTACATTGGACTGCGTTAAACGTTTTAAGTTTTTTAACGCGATTGGATTTTGGTTATCAAGTTCTAGTACTTTTTGGTAAGTGCTTTTTGCGTCTTTTGTTTTTCCCACAACGGAAAAAGCAAACGCTAAACGATTAAGAGTTTCAATATCATTCGGGTTTTCAACCAGAAGTTCTTTGTTAAGAATGATTGCGGTTTTCCAGTCGCCTACTAAAGCTGTTTGGATTGCTTGATTTTTAACAATTGTCATTTAAAATAGCTTCTTCTGCTTTCTGCGGATTGGGAGTAATTTTACTATTATTTATTGCAAAAGTCAATATGTACGAGGTATAATGTAAGGATGAGTGGACATTCAAAATGGGCACAAATAAAGCGTCAAAAAGGCGTTGCGGATGTAAAAAAAGGACAAATATTTACAAAAATTGCCAAGGCAATAACAATAGCCGTAAGAGAGGGAAGAGGAGTCACCGATCCAAGCCAGAATTTTAAACTTCGCCTTACTATAGATAAAGCAAGATCCGTCAATATGCCAAAAGATAATATCATTCGTGCCATCGAAAAGGGAAAAGGAGGGGGTAAGGGAGACGAAATTCAAGAAATTACGTATGAAGGTTTCGGACCGGGCGGAACAGCCTTAATTATCGAGGCGGCAACCGATAATAAATTAAGAACAACAGCGGAAGTAAAAAATACGCTTGAAAAAAATGGGGGAACGATGTGTACGATGGGCGCCGTTTCCTATCAATTCGAAACAAAAGGGTTAATCACCATAAAAAAAGGAGATAAATCACTTGATGACATTTTTTTAATAGCGGCGGACGGTGGTGCGGAGGATATGGAAGAAGCAGGACGGGAAGTATTAATTTATACAAAACCAGACGAGCTAGGAAAAGTAAGAGATGAATTATCGGGAAAACTTTCTATAATAAATGCGGAATTAACAAGAAAACCGACAATAACGGCAAACATTGCAGATAAAAATACTTCGCAAAAAATACTTTCTCTTATAGAGAAACTTGAGGATTTAGATGATGTTCAAAAAGTGTATTCTAATTTTGACATACCCGACGAATTAATCAATGAGTAGAAGAGAAACATCTTTTTTTAGGAAAAAAACTATTCAAACTCGCTTTGTTAAAAAGATTTTGGCAAATAAAAGGCATAAGTTTGTTGCATCTGTAATAATCTTATCTCTTGGTCTATTTCTTTCCGAATATTTTTTTGGGAGATCCAATTTTTTTGTTTTGATTATCTTATCCGTAGTGGTAAACATCCTGTTCTTTTTGTCGATTTCTAATGATATAAAAGGAAATTTTTCCCTTAAAATTTTTATTCTTCCTTTTATTTTTACTCTTTCTTTTGGCCTTTTTTATTCTCTTGTTCCAGCTCGTTTCTTAACAAGAAGTTTAATCACGTTATTTTATGCGATTGGTTTGTATTCTTTATTCCTTAGCCAAAATATTTTTATTGTTTCATCTATCAGAACAATAACGCTTTTATCCAGCGCCAGAATAGTCTCCTTTGTTATTACGCTTGTCTCTTATTTTTTTCTTTCAAATATTATTTTCTCGCTTCACATATCGATACTTCCAATATCTATAATGATTTTTGTTTTTTCATTGCTTTTAATTTATCACTCGTTATGGACTCACTCTTTAGATAAAATATTTAAAGACAGAATTTATTGGGTTTTAATGTTGTCTTTTTGCCTTTTTGAAGCATCTCTTCTATTGTCTTTCTGGCCAACATCTCCGACCGTTATTGCTCTTTTTCTGACAGGATTTTTTTACACTATAGTTGGCTTAACACAAGTGTGGTTCGATAAAAGATTATTTAAAGGGGTTATTTGGGAATATATTTGGGTTGCCGTAATTGTTTTTTTTATTTTAATTTTGTTTACATCCTGGAAATAATTTTTTATTTTGTCTTTGGTGGGGAAGAGGAGAGGGGTTGTTTTGAGGTGGAGGAGTTTGTAAGAAATTAGCAGTTAGACCTATAGAGTGATGATATATTTTGATATAGTAGATAAAATTATAGGACTTATTTTAGCTTCAAAATGTGGATAACTATGCAGTTTTCACAGGTTTTAAGCTCCACTTTTCACGGAATCACCACGTTGCGGGGTCATATTGCTCTTTACAGAGTGCTGAAGTCGCTAATAAAATTTTCTAGCTGCGAAACTCGCTGCGGCTCAAACAGTCTTGCTGCGAAAATTTCATTAGCTCCTCGCACTCTCAACGGAAAGACCCTTTTAATTTAGCGGGTTACTCGAAAAAAATACGAAT
>Ga0209542_10006128_pt1 | contig 23564 bp, 20 predicted proteins | sample RifCSPhighO2_01_FD_184028 | JGI IMG/M metagenome (GOLD analysis project Ga0209542, IMG submission 184028) | Soil microbial communities from Rifle, Colorado - Rifle CSP2_plank highO2_0.1 (SPAdes) (version 2) | ecosystem: Environmental > Terrestrial > Deep subsurface > Rock core/Sediment ... | reverse complement strand
GGATTCGAACCAACACGGCCTTGTATGGCCAAGGGATTTTAAGTCCCTCGTGTCTACCATTTCACCATGGCGGCAAAGATCGACAGTAAATCCATTATAGAGGAAAGCCAGGGAGTCTTTCATTCGATGGGAAAAAATGCTATAATGGGGTAAATGAAAAGAAACACTCTTTTGCTCCTCTCTTCACTCGCGGTGCTCTTTCTGAGTGCCGTCCCCACGGCGCTCGCGCACGAAAATGCGGCACATGGGCATACCTCCGGACCTGCGGATCACGATACGGTGATGCACGTCTTTGTGCGGGATGGATGCCCGCACTGCGCGGCACTCGAAAAATTTATGGATGAATGGTTTGCAGAGGGGAATGCTCCGGATGTCACCTATTACGAGGTCATGAATACGGAAACACAGGAGCTCTTCGCAAAGGTGCAGACTCGGATGCCGGGGCTCACTCAGGGAGTGCCAACCATTATTTTGGATGGGCATATCCTTCAGGGGTACGAAACTGATGAGACAACGGGGGAACGTATTAGAGAGCTCTACGAATTCTGTTCTGCAAAGGAAGACGGATGCATTACCTTTGATGCCTTCATGGCAGGAGCGGGTGCAAAGAGCATTGCAGAGAGCTCCAGCACCTGCAGCGGCGATCCTACACAGCCATGCGAAGCGAACTATGATGATAAGCGTTTCATCTTCGATTTCTGGTTCGTCGGAAAGACGGATCTTCGCGATTTGTCGCTCCCCGCGCTCAGTATCATCCTCGGCGGACTGGATGGGTTTAATCCGTGTGCGATGTGGGTTTTAATCAGTCTCCTCACACTCCTCATCAATACGCGATCCTGGACCAAGATCATTGTCATTGGTGGAACATTTCTCCTTGTTTCGGGAGCCATGTACTACCTCTTTATTGCGGCATGGCTCAACGTTTTCCTCCTCCTTGGATTCAATCAGATTATTCAGAAGATCATCGGCCTCGTTGCGATCGGCGGCGGGTCTTTTTATCTCTATGAGGCATTCGGCAAGGACCCCAATCAATGCAAGGTGACGAATTTGGGTCAGCGCCAGAAGACGATCGAAAAAATGAAAAAGGCGATTTCTGCAAGTTCCTGGCCGCTCATGATCGGGGGAGTAGCGATTCTTGCTGCATCAGTGAACCTCGTGGAGCTCGTCTGCACGGCTGGACTCCCAGCAATCTTCTCGGCGATTCTGGCACAGAGTGCTCTCACTTCGGCTGAGCACTACTGGTACCTTTTGCTCTACATCCTTGCGTACATGTTCGATGATCTCATTATCTACACGATCGCGATCGGTACGCTCCATGCCACAGGATTCACGACCAAATACAGGAGATTCACACTCATTTTTGGTGGTGTGCTCATGGCGGTGCTCGGCATACTCCTCATCTTCTTCCCGGAGGCACTGACGTTTAATTGAAGAGGGAAAGAATCGAAGTTAAGGTATTCTATGCGTGAGCTTCGTTCTCCTCTTTTTTGTGTATGACCATCACTATTAAAAAACTCGGCTCCTCCCGCGTGCAGGCGACTGTTATCTTGGATGACGCCAAAGTACGCGAACGTTCCGATCAAGCGGTGATGGATCTTGGGAAGGAAGTAACCATGAAAGGATTCCGCCCAGGAAAAGTGCCAATGGAGGTTCTTCGGGAACAGATCGATCCACAGCGTATTCATGAGCGTGTGATTCAGGCAGAAATGCCTGCAATCATGTCGGAAATTATGAGCAAACATGGTGTGAAGCCAATTATCCGCCCAAGAGTCGAGCTGAATACACTGGAACCGATGACGCTCATTCTTACACTCGTCGAGAAGCCAGGGGTGAAGGTGGCAAGTCGGAAGATAAAGTTATCAAAAGTGAAAGAAGAGAAGAAGGAATCAAAGGAAGAAAAAGAAGCAAAAGAAACAAGGGAAGTGAAGGAAAAAACTCCTGAGGAAGTAAAACAGGAGGAAGATGCAAAGCTCCTTGCACTCATTGCGGAGAATACGACGGTGGAGCTCCCACAAGAACTCATTGATGATGAGGCAGAATCACTTTTGGAGGAACACGCACGGCGCCTCGCTGAATTTGGACTGAAATTCGAAGATTGGATCGTACGGGAGAAGAAGACGATTCCAGAACTGATGCAGGATCTCCGTCCCAGTGCCGAGAAGCGGCTCAAGATTCGCTTTGGCGTTGCCGCACTCGTCGTGGAGTACAAGATCGAAGTGAATGATGCCGAGATGCAGCAGGCGATTGAGATGCTCCTTACACCGCTTCAAGGAACAGAACACGGAGAACTCCGTGATCTCTACAAACCCGGCAATAGAGCCTACGAGCAGTTTAAGTTCCAGAAAAAAGTGGAGAAGCTCTTAGAGGAACTTCGTCAGGGATGATCCACGAAGCGCGAATCAGGCGATCCTGATTTGCATGCATGATCATGCGACACCCGCTCCAGTGGATGCGCACGGCACCATTACGCGTGATGTATCCCACAATTGGTGGGCGCTGGAGACTATGCTCATCTGGTTCGCAGCAACGTGCAAAGCAATAGGGGAGTGGTACCTGAGATTCCAAGTGAACCTTGGGCCGAAGGGAGGCGATCGGTGTCACTTTTTCTTTCCGTTGCGGTTTGGAGACCGAAGCGCGTACGAGTGGGAGAACTTCTTTCTGCAGTATTTCTCCATCCCGACGCAAGAATCCTCGGAGCTTCTGACGTGCTTCCGTCGTCTGTACAATCTGAATCCACTGCGGTGATGGTTTGGGCTCGCTCCACATGGTGATCTGGACCATATCTCCGTTCTCCAGTGGATGATCAATGGCTGCAATGGTGCCATTCACTTTGGCATAGCGGTACCGTAAGCCCACATCCGTATGTACCCGGAATGCAAAATCGAGCGGACCCGATCCTTTCGGAAGCTCGATGACATCTCCCTTGGGGGTCATCGCAAAGATGCGATCAGTGAGAACTTCGGAAATATCTTCATCGATCTGCTCGTCGCCCTCTGCGCTATGGAGCATGGTGGCAAGCTGCGCTTGCCAGGTAGAACCGATGAGTGGCTGCCTCCCTCCACTCTCTTTGTAGTTCCAGTGCGCGGCGATACCGAATTCCGCTTCCTCATCCATGGCGTGGGTTCGAATTTGGATTTCTACGGGAAGTGCAGCATTCTCTTTGCTTAAGCCAAGGACAGTCGTATGAATCGAGCGGTAGCCATTTGGCTTTGGCATAGCGATGTAATCTTTGAGGCGGTGGGAAATAGGGCGATACATCCGATGAATGATGCCGAGGACCTGGTAGCACTCCTCCTCCGTTTCGACCAAGAGCCTCATGCCGAAGAGATCGTGGAGATCGTGAGCACTCGTGAGGCTCTTTTTCTGGAGCTTTCGGAAGATACTATAGGAGTGTTTCTCGCGCGTGAGGATCATGGTCTGTTTTCCCTCTGCCGAGAGAAGCGCCCCGAGTGTCCGTTTACTCTCGGTAAGGAACGGTCCGTACTGCTTGCGGATTGCTTTCATCATTTCTTCCATGGTGCGGGCTTCCTCGGGATAGAGGATACGGAATGCGAGTGTTTCGAGCTCGTACTTGAGTGCGTAGATACCGAGTCTTGCACAGAGCGGTGCGAAGATATCGAGTGTCTCGCGTGCAGTTGCTATTTGATCCTTGGGCAGAAGTCGTTCTGCGTGCCGCAGAGTATTTAAGCGGGTATGGAGGGCGATGAAGAGCACGCGAATATTGCCTGCAGAAAGTGCGAGAACAATTCTCCGGAGCATTCCTGTAGGATGACCACCATAACCACTGTGGCCAATATCGAGCATCGTGTGTGTTGCAATGGTTGCTGCGATATCATGTCCGAATCGCTCCTCCACTCTCCGCAGCATCTCCGGCTCGCGTGCACATTGGAGGAAGCAAGCAATCAGAGTGTGTGCATCTGGTTTTTGAGCGAGGAGTAATTCTCCTACTTCTTCCGCATAGGCAACGCAGTTCACTCCCCTAGCGTGACAATGGGAAGTCTCGCAGAGCTCCTGCGCGAGAATGTAGGCATCCTTCACATTCCGGCTCTCCTCCGGACTGAGATACTGGATGCGACTGAAGAGCGAAGGCAATTTCCCCATATGGACCTCGTATCGTACCACACGAGATGCTGCTTTTTAAAAGAATTGAGACGCATACTTTCGAGTGGTGCGCTAGACTTTATCGGCATGCTCGGCATCTTCGATTCGGGTGTTGGCGGACTGAATGTTCTTGCAGCGGTGCGCGAACGCCTCCCCGATCTCTCCATGACGTACCTTGGGGATAACGCAAAGGCCCCCTATGGGAATCGTTCCCGCGCAGTGATTACCGAGGCAACGAAAGAATGCTGCTCGTACCTCTTTGATCAGGGTTGCACGCTGATTGTCCTTGCCTGTAACACGGCCTCCGCGGGAACCCTCCGCATTCTCCAACAGGAATGGCTCCCCAAGCTTCGGGCGGAGACTGGTCGCACGCTCAATATTCTCGGCGTCATTCGACCTCTTGCAGAGGAAGCTGTGGAGCGAACGAGGAGTGGATGTATTGGAGTGGTGGGAACGCGCAGCACCATTGCTTCTGGAACATACATCGAAGAGCTTACGGCACTCCGGAAGGATGTACGAGTAGTGAGTGAGGCATGCCCGCTCCTTGTGCCACTCGTTGAGGAGGGGTGGATCAAGAAGCCGGAGACCCGAAAAATTCTCCGCACATACCTTGCCCCCATTAAATCCAAGAACCCGGATGTCCTCATCCTTGGATGCACACACTACGAATCGCTCCATGATCTCTTCCAGAAGAAAATGGGGAGACGCTGCACGGTGCTCCATACTCCTTCGATCATCGCAGAGAAGCTGAAGAGGTATCTGGAACGTCATCCAGAGTATGTGATGACAAGGGGATCAGGAGTGCGCTTCTGCACAACCGGCGATCCGGATCAGTTTTTGCGCGTTTCCTCGCTCTTCTATAGATCCCCTATGGGGAGAGTCGAGAAGGTGGAAATAGGCTAAGAAAGCGCTTTCTTCTGGTTTTTCTTGCCCTGAAAAATAGTTCCTGCTAGGATGACGTGCCGGTACATTTTTGTTCCCTTTCGAATCGTGCTCACACGCACCATTAAGAAGAAACTCATAGGCAGGCATCAGACTCATAAGAAGGATACAGGATCTCCTTCCGTTCAGGTGGCTCTTTTAACAGAAGAGATCAATCTCCTGGTGAAACATCTCCAAGAGCACCCAAAAGATGAGTCCGCTCGCCGGGGTCTCCTTGGCAAAGTGGCACAGCGCCGCAAAATTTTAAACTACCTCCGCATGAATGATGCAGCGGGATACCAGAAAATTGTGGAGGCAAATAAGTTAAAAAAATAAATCCCTCATCCCCCTGGCCCCCTTCTCCCACGCTATCCGAAGATACGGTTGAGTGTGGGAAAATCTTTCTTCTTTTTTATAGATTGGGAGAAGGGGGAATCACAGCAATAATGATCTTGAACGGTGCCCACCTGTACCGGTACAATATATGTTCTATGAGTCCTCAGTACCGTTTCCAGGAGCTGTACGAGCTCTTCGCATCAGTGAGGAGCCCGAAGGAAGCAGAGATGCTTCTCAAGGACATTCTGACGCCCCAGGAACTCGATTCCATCGCCGAGCGCTGGCAGCTGATTCAGGAACTTGCAAAAGGGAGGCCGCAGAGAGAAGTAGCGGAGGGGCTCGGTATTTCGATCAGTAAAATTACCCGTGGATCCAGGATGCTCCAGTACGGGAGTGGGGGGTTTGAGTATTTCCTCGAAAAGATGGGAAAGACGATTGAATAGGAAATTTTCCGGAGAAATGGGATTGATTTCCTCCTGAGGGAGATGTACTGTTGTAGCGGTGCAGATGTACATCTCTCAGAGTCGGCGACATGCATGGTTGTCCTAAGGTAAAGACGACGGATATCCGCATATCCTTGCGGCGAATCCGTCTCCTCTTTCTTTGATATGTTATTCTAGCCCTTCTCCCTTCATCCCGTGATTTCTACACCTTCCTCCACGGTGCCCTCTCTCCTCTCCGACGTTTCTGCCGGGCGGGTACTCATTATCGATAATTACGATTCGTTCACGTTCAATATCCGCGAAGTACTTGCAGAAATAGGCGTTGATTCTGTCGTTGTCCGGAATGATGAAATGACAGAGGAGGAAATCATTGCATTGAATCCAAGTCATATCATCATTAGTCCTGGTCCCGGAACGCCGAATAATCCGGAAGATATCGGCGTGACGAATGCAGCGATCAAGTATGCGATTGAAAACGGGAGAGCGCTCCTTGGCGTGTGTCTTGGACATCAGGCTCTTGCCAAATACTTTGGTGGTAACGTCGTTCAGGCGGAAGAAATCATGCATGGGAAGACAAGCACGCTTTCACGCCTTCATTCAGGAAAATTACCTCATGCCGATATTCTCGATGGCGTTCCTGAAGAATTCGAAGCAATGCGATATCACTCTCTGATAGCAGAAACAGAGTCATTTCCCGAAGCTCTCTCCATTACCGCACAGACGCGCGCAGGGGTGATTATGGCGCTTCAGCATAAGGAAAAATTGATCTATGGAGTTCAATTCCATCCAGAATCCTTTGGAACGCCGGAAGGAAGACGCATTCTCGAAAACTTCCTGCGCGTGGATCCTGCAGCTTTTGAGTCTCTCATCACAAAGGGGATTGCGAAGCACGAAGAACGTGCCGATGAATTCCTTCTTCCTGATATTCTCCGCAACCGTATCGATGATACTGATCAACATGCGTGTGAATTCACAGAATTTCACTGCGAGTTGTCACCGGAACAGGCATATGCGCGGCTCCATGCCTCCTCGGATCATTGTTATTTATTTGAGTCGCTTGATACGGGCGGAGGAGAAGGATCGCATCATTTTTCCTACATGGGTTTGAATCCAAAATTTGTCCTGAGCTCCTGTAACGATACATTCTACCTGGATGATCAGGAGATCGATATTTTGGAAACGTGCGGCAATGCATTCGATGTATTGAACGTCATGGTGGAACGTATGAGAAAAGGAGAAAAGGGAAGCAGCCTCCTCCCGAAAGGACAGCACCTGAGTGGAGGATTCGTCGGCTACATGGCATATGAAGCAATTCAGTACCAGGAGCCAAAGGCATTACCACCTGAGGGGCGAACGCCAAAAGGACAGAAGACCTTTGCATACGGATATTTCGAGGACGGACTGGTCTACGACAATGAAACACACAAATATTACTACTACACGCGCGGACAGAATCGAAGCGACATGTTTCAGGAGATCATGAGCCGGTCGATCGATAAAACTCCTCCAATGATTTCGAACGAAGTGGATGAAGTATCGCAAGAAGAATTCGAGCGGAGAGTCAGTTTTCTCCGTGAAGAGAAAATTCGGACAGGCGAGACGTTCCAGACGGTGATCTCCCGAAGAAAAATATTCGACATCAATGGCTCCATGATGCCTCTCTACGAAAATCTCCGTCGGATATGTCCCTCCGGCAATATGCATGCAATCAAAATGGGGGATGCGGAAAGCATAGGTTCTTTCCCCGAATTGATTTTGAGGATCGTAGAAGGCGAAGCCACCACTTATCCGGTAGCTGGCACACGGAGTCGCACGGGAGATGAAACGACCGACGCGGCAACATTCCAGGGGCTGATTGAAGATCCAAAGGAGCGCGCGGAACACAGCATGCTCATCGATCTTGAAAGGAACGATCTTGCAAGGAGTTCGGTTCCGGGATCGGTTGTTTTGCCGAAAGACAGAATCATGCACCGATTGGATGCGGGACGCGTGATGCATCTTGCATCGGAGGTTCAAAGTAAAACGAACGGGCTTTCTCCGCTCCGGGCTCTGGAGTGCGTGGCTCCCATGGGAACTGTTTCCGGCGCGCCAAAAGTGCGTTCGGTGGAAATTGCGTATGCATTGGAGAAGCAGGCGCGTGGCCTCTATGCGGGATCCATCGGATTTGTGGATATACGGGGGAACTTGGGCGCAGTCGTTGGACTTCGCGCCATTCAGAGGCAGGGTAAACAGGGTTTCATTCAGGCGGGAGCTGGCATTGTGCTCGACTCGAATCCCACGGAGGAATATCTGGAAACTGTGAAGAAGATGCGTGTTGCATCCGAAGTTACCGCGCCATTTTTACAAACAGCAAAATGAACATTTCTAATTTTCCTCTCTTGTCGAATCCATTCAATTCTCAAAGAAGATGGTGGAGCTCCGCGCATACACGAGCGGAGCGATCTGTGGATTAGCCGTATCTTTCTCAATCCGTAGCGCGCTCCGCTTGTAGCGGAGTGGATGAGTCCTTGTGATTCATTCTTCAAGAGCTACGGTCTTTCACATCATCGATTGGAGAATAGTTATGTTCAATTCAAAAAGATTTGTCGATGGCGTTCTTTGCGAGGCATGGACTGCGCGGATAGCGGAGGCGAAAAGGATGCGTTCTTCGGCATCGCACTCCTATGTCCAGTTGCTGGAAATTCTTGTTTCCCAGAAGCAGAGCGAAAGAGAGAACTTCTTCAGGAATTTGCAGTCATTGCTATGGATTCTTGATCGGAAACTCCCCTGGAGTTTTGGTGTTCTAAGAATGAATCAGGGCAAGGAGATGACTTTTCATCCTGTGACGGGTGATTCAATAATCACTCTCAAATTGATGACTGAGAGAAAACTTGTTCATTATGCTGCGGATACCACGGGCGGCGAATGGGGCAGCGGGAGGAAGGCCTATTCCGCAATGGAAAATGTATCTGGGGAAATTTTCTTGCGAGGAGAAGTACGTTTGCCGCTCATAGGAACTCGTCCATCAACGCCTTATGAGCTCAATTTCCCCTATCTTTGCGGATGTCCCTATTACGCAGGAAGTCCCTATTTGCCTCACTGGAAGTATTGCCCGTGGACTGGTGAGGAATTGAAGAAGGGGGATGAGGTAAATGAAAACCCAGTTCAGTGATGACTGGCTCGTGATTCTGTTCGTTCTGCTCGGCGCAGCGTTTAGCGCTTTGCAGATTGTGTTGGTATGTAACTTATTTACTAAATGAAAGGCAGCGCATATGAACACCGAAAGGATTCTTAATGAGGCTCAACGGCGATGTATGCTGAATGAGACTCAATTAGAGGAACTCAGACTGATACTTTCTGAAATACCAAGTGATTTCAGCTCCCACGTGTCGTTTCCTCGCGATTACACTCTTGAGGAACTGCAAAGGGGCGATGGCATGTTCATGCATCCTGTTGCAGGTGTTTCGTTTAGTGAAGCGCTTCGCACGAATGGTGCTGGAGATGTAGCAGAATTGGTTTTTGATGTGAAAACCGGAAGCTACCTCTATCGTGCTGCTCCAGGATGGGGATGGCGTAGGGATCGATTTGCCTTACCGTTGATTGGTGAGAGGGCCTACAAAATTGGAGAAAGAATACCTTCGCACTGGTTATTTAATCCTTTTGTAGAACCTTCCATCACCAAATCTGACAAATGGTATTTCGACGGAGATACCGGAACCATACGTTTGTTTGATGGAGTTCGTGATAGCATCACCTCCATTCGTTTTCCTGCAGAGCCTCAACAATTGATGAAGTTCAAGCATCGTTGTCTGCATGCTCTATCGGATGTGTGATTTTGAATTTCGACCGTAGCTCTCTACCCCTCCAGCGCCGAACGGTGTTGGAGGGGTTTTTAAAAACAAACAAAACAAAACACTCCCCCTCTCCCCGGGGGAGAGGGGACAGGGGTGAGGGGAAACAGAAACATCAAAAAATTTATGTTTGTGTATTGTATGTGTTACCCCTCATCCCTAACCCTTCTCCCACAGGGAGAAGGGAATGTATGTTGTATGTTGTTTTTGCTTCCCTTCCGCCAACTTTCCTGTACAATCGCATGGCTCCTTCCCTCCACCGCCTCTCTTCTTACTCCTGGGTTTACGTTTGAGTCTCGCTTCTCGACTCGCCCCTTCAGGGCTCGCTCGAAGAAAACGTGGTTCGAGTGTGAATCCACTCCAGTAAGGAAAAGATGTGTGAGAGGAAGGGTCTGCCCTCCGTAGCTCCCATAGGAGCGAAGGAGGGATATTCGTATCCTTCCCCATTCCTTTTATGTCCCCATCGCAGGCTGCAGCAATTGCTGCGGATTCTACCTATACGCTTGAGTTAGGCGATAAGAAGCTCATCATCCGTTCCGGAATGCTCGGAAACCAGGCCAATGCCACGGTGCTCTGCCAAATGGGCGAGACCGTCTGTATGAGTAACTGCACCATCTCTGCCAAAGCACGCGATGGTGTTGATTTTCTACCACTCCAGCTCGTGTATCAGGAGAAGTACTACGCGGGAGGAAAGATCGCGGGATCGAGGTTTAGGAAGCGCGAAGGACGCCCCGGAGATCAGTATGTGCTCCTTGGACGGGTTATTGATCGCGGTTTACGGCCGATGTTTCCAAAGCACTTCCGACGCGATATTCAGGTTTTCTGCACTGTGCTCTCGTACGATTTTGAAAACGAACATGATGTTGCCTCTGCGAATGCCGCAAATCTTGCTGTTGCGATTAGTGATTGCCCATGCGATGGGCCGCTTGGCTCCGTTCGAGTAGGGCTCATTGGCGGTGAACTCGTATTGAATCCCACGCGAGAGGCTCGGGCAAAATCCGATCTTGATCTCTTCCTCACTGCTTCGCTCGAACGTATCGTGATGATTGAAGCTGGAGCAAATCAGGTGCCAGAGGCTGATATCCTCCGTGCAATTGAATTTGGGAAGAAGTGGGCGCAGAAGATTGCGAAGTTTTTTGCAGATATTCAAAAGGAAATTGGAAAACCGAAGTTTGAGGTCGAAGCTCCATTCGTTCACGATGAGGCGTATGCATATCTGAAGGCATGGGCACTCCCTGTCGTTACGAAAGCCATTAAAGATCCGCTCCCGAAACTCGAACGACGTGCGCTTTTTAACAAATTCCTTGATGGCGCTGCGGCTAAACTCGAAGAGAAATATGGAAAACCAGAGGGCAAGGAGGAGCTTGCTCTTCTCTTTGCTCATGCTTCGGAAATCATGGATAAGGTCATCAAAGGCGAAGTGCGCCGTTTGATTCTTGAGGAGGGGATCCGTATGAGCAGCAGAAAAGTGGACGAGATCCGTCCGATTGGCGTGATGGTGGATCCGCTGCCAAACTTTGTGCACGGCTCTGCACTCTTCCAGCGCGGAGAAACACAGGGGCTCACCACGTGTACTCTCGGCTCACCTGGCGACAAGCAGCTTGTGGAGGGAATGGAAGGGGAGGTGAAGCAGCGCTACATGCACCACTACAACTTCCCGCCGTTTTCGGTCGGGGAGACCAGCAATCGGCTCTTCGTCGGCAATCGCGAAGTAGGTCATGGCAATTTGGCGCAGCGAGGGATTGAACCGGTGTTGCCAAAAGAAGAGGATTTTCCTTATACGATCAGGACAGTTACCGAAATTCTGGAAAGTAACGGGAGCTCCTCGATGGCGGCAACGTGCGGCTCTACTCTCGCTTTGATGGCCGCAGGTGTGCCGATTTCGGCTCCCGTTTCCGGCATTGCACTTGGTCTTATCTCTGATGAGGCAAAGGATGGTTCGACAGGCTCACCACAGAGCAAGTACGTCATTCTCTCCGATCTTCAGGATGAGGAAGATTTCGGGGGGGATATGGATTTTAAAGCGACAGGGACGGAGAAGGGAGTGACCGCAATCCAAATGGATATCAAGATCAAGGGTCTCCCCGATCATGTATTTGCGGAAGCGTTAGAACGCGCACGCACGGGCCGCCTCTCTATTCTCAAATTCATGCTTGCCGCGATTCCTGAGCCTCGCAAAGAATTGAGTCCCAGGGCACCGCGCATCGAAACTATCGTGATTGATCCGGAAGATATTCGTCTGGTGATCGGCAAGGGTGGCGAAACAATCCAAAAGATCACAGGAGAGCTTGGGGTCGAAATCGATATCGAAGACAGCGGTCTCATCTTTGTCACTGCGCTGAATGGTGAGGCAATGCAGAAAGCGAAGGAATGGATCGAGGGCATTGTGGCAAAGCCCGAAGTGGGGAAAGTCTACAAGTGCAAAGTCGTCCGCGTGATTGCAGGAGTTGGCGCGATCGTCGAATTCCTCCGTGGCAAAGATGCCATGATCCACATTTCGGAGCTCCAGTGGCAGCGGTCGGAAAACGTGGAAGATGTGCTGAATGTCGGCGACGAAGTAGATGCACTCTGCGTGGAGTACGATGCAATCGAAGGGAAGACGCGCATGTCGTTAAAGCAGATGACTCCGCGGCCTGAGGGAATGCCACCCCCATCTTCCTTCGGTAGCGGTCCGCGCGGAGGCGGACGCAGCGGTGGGTCTCCCCGCAGCGGCGGATTCAATCGTGGACCAAGGAGATAATCAACTCCATTTCTCCACCTGCTTCTTCGCCTTCTTGTAGACCTCCTCTACCTTGTGCGTTGCATCGGGGAGGTGCTCCTTCGTTTTCTCTACTGCGATACCCGCAATATTTCCCGCTTCATCCTGGATGGTGTTGTAGCCCTTCTTGACGTTCTTCTTCAGATTCTTCCACTGTTTTTGGGCTTCCTCACTCTGAGCCCACTCCTTTGCTTCTTTCGCGAGCTCTTTACTGCCCCGATGTACTTCCTGTCCTAAAATCTGTGCTGCTTGCTTTGGATCTTTCGCATCCCGGATTTTTTTCCGGAGGTTTTTATTTGTGAGGAGCATGCCTCCAAAGAGACCGCCGAGAGCACCGAGAACGAATTTGAGGCTGCGCATAGTAAGAATAAGGGAAGGGCTTTAAAAGATACTCTTTCATCTTCTACTTGTGAAGACGATCGTATTTGCTAAATATTTCAAATATGTTTTGCAAACTCCCTGGAATTCCTCTCTTCTTGTATTTGTGAAGGTCTATAGGATATGATTATTCCATGTAGAGGGAATGTTTCAAACGTTTTTCCCGGTGTCTATTTGCAAAGCGATGGGCTTCATCCCGCAGGCGCATAAGGAGAAATCGACCTTCGGAATCCTCAGGAAATGGCATGGAATTCTGATTTCCTGGCACAAATACCTCCTCCTCGCGCTTTGCGAGGCTCACGATCGGAATCCTGAGCTTCATGTTTTTGAGGAGCTCAATGCCGACTGCGAGTTGCCCTTTGCCGCCATCCAGCACCAGGAGATCCGGTTTTGCGTTGAGTGAGGGATCCGCTTTGTGATCCTTTGCGATATAGACCATGAGAATTTTTCCTTCCGTGAGTGAGTTCTGCAATAGTTCCGGTGGATCGATCACGTAGCGGAATCCGATGCGCGCGTAATACTCCTCGTGTTCTACGGGGATCACGATGTAGATTTTCCCCTTCTTTTGGCCGGAGAGAGTTTTTCGCACGAAGAAATCACTGAGTTTCTCACTCTCTGCACTCTCTTCGATCCATGGTGAGTGCATTTCCACAGTATCTTTTCCATGGTGAATGAGCTCAAGAATGCCAATAATATTTTCTTCTTTCCGTAAGACTCCATATTCCTTTTCTTTTTCTAAAGTAGAGAATTTTTCGGGATGCCTCTCGATAATCGCACTGAGAGTATCCGTGTCTTTCTTCCACGGCTTCCCGATCGAAACCCCATGCTCTTTCCACTCAGATTCTTCCTTGCGGAGATCTTCGACGAGGTATTTTAAGCGTCTACGGAGAACTTCCTTCAGTGCCTTATAATCATCAATCTCCCCCTTATGGATCGTTCGGAGAGTAAATGAACGATAGTCACTGTTTTTGGCTTTGCCATCAACAAAAACAACCATGCTTCCCACAGTCTCCGTTCCACCGAGGTGCGAAATGTCGTAGCACTCGATGCGGTGTGGTTTCTCCGGGAGATCGAGAGTATCCCGTAACTCTTCCAGGGCTGTTTCCACTTTTTCCGTTGCGGCTTCCCACCGGGCAAGTTGCTGTTTGATTTTCTCCTCTGCATTCCTCTCCGCCATCGTGAGGAGTTTTGATTTTTTTCCGCGTTCGGGCACGTGAATCGTTGTGCGTTTCTTCGTTTGTCTCGTTTGATTGAGCCATTGTTCGAGTGTTTCCTGCTCTTCTGGAGCTTCGGCACAGATGATGGTGTCTGGAATTTCCTCTGTTGCAATGTAGTACTGGGGGATGAACTGCCCAAGGACTTCCCCCTCTGTATCCGCATGTCCTGCGAGTGCGTAACTCCGTTCCCCCATGAGTTTACCTTCGCGTTCACGGAGAATCACGACGTGTGATCGACCGGCAAGCAGTGCAACTCCAAAGTAATCTGTATTTGCTCCGGAGGTATCGGCAACCACCTGCTGCTCCTCCAATGATTCTATGTAACTCAGCGTATCCCGGAGTTTCGCTGCTTCCTCAAAGAGCTTCCTCTCGGCCGTTTTCTGCATTTTCTCTCTCAGCCTGTGGAGCACGTCACCTCGATCCCCTTTAAAGAATCGCATCATTGCCTCGATGCGCTGCCGATACTCCTCTTGCGTGATTTTGCCCGCACAGAGGCCGTTACACTTGCCGATTTGGAAATCAAGGCAAGGTTTTAAAGTGTCATGCTGAGGAGCCCCGCCGTCCCTCGATACGCTCTCGGCCTCTTGGCCTTGAGCTACTCGGGATGACACGGCGGGGCGTCTCGAAGCATGTTCCGCTTTATTCAATAAATCCGTTGATCGATCACATGCTCTCCACCCATACACATCATGGAGCATATCGAGCGTGCGATGGATGTGGTGAGCGGAAAGGAAGGGGCCAAAGTATTTGGCTTTATCATCTTCGATGCGACGAATGATCGAAACTGTTGGGTAAGGGTCCTTTATCGAAATTCGAACATACACGTAGTTCTTATCATCCTTCATGAGGACGTTGTACTTTGGCTTTAGTTCCTTGATCAGGTTTGTCTCGAGAATGAGTGCTTCGAGCTCTGTTTCTGTCACTGTCCAATCGATATCTGCTAGGGCCTCTCGCAGTGCCAGCTTCCATGGACCAATTGCAAGATCTGGCTTTTTTTGGACATAGCTCTTTAACCTGTTCTTCAGATTTTTTGCCTTTCCGACATATAGAACGTCGCCCTCCGCATTGATCCAGCGGTAGATACCGGGTTCCTGGGGAGCCTTCGTAATGCGGGTACGGAGTTCCTGGAGGTGGTCTTCGGTGTGGGGTTTTTTGGACACGGGGGAATTATAACAGCGTACCTCTGGAAAATTATTCAAGCGCACCCCAGGAGGGGTGCGTTCCATGAAATAAAATGCTTCCACCGAATCTTACGCTTTCGGTCCCGTATTTTTTCCTCAGTAAATCAACTGATATTTGAAGTGCTGCGATTTCTTCATGGGATTCCGGTTCTTCGAAAAGCGAAATCTGCCGGGAGCCTTTGGGGCGAAAATCGGAGAGCACGAGGCCGGCTTGGGTGAAGCGGGTTGGGGCTCCCCACTTCGCTCTGCTTCGCAGAGCTACGAGGGGCAAGCGGGCTTGGGTTTGAATCACTTCCTCGAACATTTCCCTCACAGAGGGCATCAGCAATGATTCTTCTGCCACATAGCGCCCGATAGATCGCTCTGCTGATGCTCCGCTCTTGTAATCCGCCCCTCGGAACCATATTCCTATCCGCGCACATTCGAGTTCGTGGCGTCGAAGTTTACTTGAGCAGCGCTGGAGGTGGGTCATCACCTGGGAATAGAGGAAATTCCTATCATTTGTCCCGCGGAAGCTCCGGCAGCGCGAGATGGATTTGGGGGGTGGGGGATTCGTGATGACTTTGTAGATTGCTTCGCCTCGGATTTCTCTCTGGAGCTCCAAGCCAGTTTTTCCAAGAACCTTCTCGATGATCAATGGATCGGCATGTGCGAAATCGAACGCAGTGAGAAATCCGAGTTTCTTCATCTTGGGTGTCGATTTCCACCCGATACCAGGAATCGAGCTGATATCTTTTTCTCCGAGGAATGCTTCTCTGTCCTTTTCCTCAATAATACAAATCCCTTTGGGTTTCCGATGTTTGCTCCCCATTTTGGCGAGAGTTTTTGTTGGAGCAATGCCGATGGAGATCGGCAGATCGAGGAAGCGGTCAGATTCGGATTGGATCTCTCTAGCAAAGGATTCCCATCCGTTTGTAGAGGTGTGGAATGCTACGCTTCTCCGTGTGTGTGTTAGATCTAGATATCCTTCATCTGGAGAGGCATGTTCCACACCTCCTGGACAGAACTTTTCGAAGAGAGCAAAGAGCTGGCGTGTAGCGTCATATGTCGCATGGAAGTCTGCGGGGAGAAAAATGGCTTCTGGAACAATCTTCTTTGCATCCACGAGCCGCATGCCCGTCCTCACTCCTTTTGCTTTTGCTTCGTAACTTGCTGCAATCACACATCCTCCACCCATACCGAGAGCAAGGAGGGCTTTCCCCTTTAGTCTTGGATATTTTCGCTGCAGGACCGAAGCGAAAAAGGCGTCAGCATCAATATGAGCAAACATGAGAGGAGAGAAAATGAAGTCAGCAATCTTTGTCTACATCGTTCGCACTACGCCCTTCACCACCCCCGCCACCTGCAATTCTTCCAGAGCATGCAAATCCGGGTACTCCTTGTTCTCTGCGTGGAGGTAATACTTCCCCTTCTCCTTTGCGAGGCGCTTCAAGGTGAATTCGCCATCCAGAATCCCAACGACGATCTCGCCCACCTTCGGCTCGCGACCACGTTCTACAATCACGAGATCACCCTGGAAGATGCCGGCATCGATCATGCTATCGCCTTTCACTCTGAGGAGGAATGTACGTGAGGGATCACGCACGAGCATATCCATCAGTGCCACTTGCTCCTCCGCCTGCTCCTCCACGGGCGCAGCGAACCCTGCGGCAATCGGACCGAAGAGAGGGAGCATGAGTGGTTCGGAACTTTCTCCACGTGAGGCCTTGGGATCGACAATTTTGATTCGACCTTTGGGGTCCTTTTCGATGCATCCCTGCCGCACGAGTACATTCACGACCTTTGCAATGGCATTCTTGCTCCGTACCCCGAACGCAATCGCAAGATCCGCAAGGGAAGGGGAGTATCCCCGCTTTCGCTGAAAATCCTTGATGAAGGTGAGAACCGTTTTCTGGTGTTCTGTGAGTGAGAGAGTGGAGGGCATGAGAAGAAAAAAGGAAGGAGCTCCGTACCACTCGCCCTGCGGGGCTCGGGTACGGGGCAAGTATAGGTGAACAAAAGTCCACCGTCAAGGATTTTGCCCTACCGCTTCACTCTGCGGAATTTCTCCGGCTTCCTCCTCTGCTGAGGTGCTCTCTATGGGGAGAGTGGAGAGCGTTTCTTCCCCCACCTCGATGATATCGAGATCCTTCATTTTCTGGAGCTCCATGTAGGTGATAGTCCATACGGACTGCGTGAAGACGTGGACGTAGGCAAAGAAGTAGCTTGTGAAGAGGATGAGGATGATTGCAGCAATGGTAGTGAAGATCGCTGTGAGTGCCGTGGAGAGGAAGAAAGCGAGGAGCACGCTCAGGCCGATGATGATTGCCGGGAGCACAAAGAGGACAATGGCATTGAGGAGAATTCTAAGCGAAATCACAAGGAGGAGCAGAAACAGGAAGAAGACGTGACTCAGGTGACTGATGATGAGCTTAAAGCTCCGGCCGAGTGCTCCAAAGATGCCGCTCTTCCTGATCACGATGTCCTCCTCTGCGAAGATCGCAAAGAGACGGAAGATATTGGAGAGGAACCAGAAGACGAGGACGAGGAAGATGATCGGAATATGGAGCCCTGTGGGCATGTACCGGAGGACGAGTGAGCCGATGGTGATGACAATCGTAATGTGTCCAAGCACAAAGAATTCCCGCACCGCAAAGAGCGGTAGAAAGTTGTAGAGCGCAAGTACCAGGCCGCCCCTTACCTCTTCTTTCTTATGAGCTTTGGCGGCGAGTCCGATGATCGCCCCAAGGCACATCTTAGGAATGAAGATTTCGAGGATGATGAGGATGATGAGAAGGGTAATGAATGTGATGAATCCCCAGGTCGGCAGAATCTGCATGAGGGTCTCCTCCACGATAAAGAACCCGACGGGATCCCCCTGCATGAAGGTGTAGGCAAAATACGTCTGGTAGACGAGGAGCTTGGTATCGAGGAGTGTTTCCAGGAGTTCGGAAACAAAACCCCACGCACGGATCTTCCGTTCACGCTGGGTCATACTCCAGGCTTCGGCGATGATTTCGCGTGGGGTCATGTATCTTTGCTATTCTACACCAAATATATCCTGGAAGTACTGGAAGGAGAAATCTTCACCGAGGACCACGGTGATATCGCCGGCACGATCCTGCAGGACGCCTCGCCAGATTTCCGTGAGTTCTTCTGGTGGAATCTTGAGCCCCTTCCCAAAGAACGCTGCTCCCTCTTCGTATTTTTTGTCGCCATAGAGTACATGGGATTCCGCGAATTCCTTTTGATCAGGAACATTTGCAACTTCGACAACCTCGAATCCGAACTTCGTAAATTCCCGCGAGAGCTTCCGCGCAGATCCCTCAACTGCTCCCGCATTGAGGATGGAGATCTGGGGCATCACGAGGTAGAGCTCTCGGTTATCGAAGGAGAGGTGCATGAGGAGCTTAATCTGCTTCCAGGTGACCGGGAACTCCGGGATCGAAACGGGCAGCATCACAAATTCGCCTTCGAAGAGCTCTCGTGGAGGAGAGTAGAGAATGCCCCCCTTCCACAACTGATCGCCGTAGAGGCCGTTCACATTATTGAGCTGCAGTGTGAGGATATGATCCTTCTCGATGTCGCGTCCGAGGTTTGTGAGTGTCACAAGCTGCCGCGTTTTGAGATCGGTGTGGAGGTGCTCGGAAAGAATCGAGTAGAGCTCCATGATCTTTCGTGGCTGCTTTACGAGGCCGCTCTCCTTCATGGTCTCAAGCACTGCTTCAATAATTCTCTGCTGGCGAGCGGAGCGATCAAAATCGCTCGTCGTGGAGCGCGTGCGGGCGTATTTGAGTGCTGTTTTTCCATCCAGATGCTGCCGCCCCGCATCGATGTGGAATGTTTCGTACGAGTAGTTTGGTCCCGGATACTCCGTATCGTGAATGGTCTCTGGTACATCGAGATCAATGCCGCCAATTGCATCTACTGCCTGTTCGAATGCGGCGAAATCCACCATCACCGTGTGGTGCACGGGAATACCGAATTCCTCTCCAATGAGATCTCCTAAATGCCGGAGCGCCGCACGCGCTGCTTCCCCCTCTTCCATGCCCTGTCTCCGGAGCGCGATCTTCTCATCGCGCCAGAGTGCATTCAGCTTCCCCTTCTCGGTCTCCATAGCATTCCCTGCATGGAGGAAGTAGAGATCACGTGGGAGCGAGAGGAGCGCAACACTCGGCGCCGGATTCCCGTTCACAGAGGTAGAAGGATCAATGCTTGCGATAATGATCGTATCTGTAAGATCCTGCCCTGTTTCATCTCCCTGACCGAGGAGCAGAATGTTCGTCACTCCTCTCTCATCTACCGCAAGAGGAAGCCCGGCAACCTGAATTGCCGAGGAGAGCGAGACTCCTCCCAGTTTAATGAGGAGCGAAAGCACAAGGAGAGCGATCGTAAGAGCCAGAATGGCTGCAGCCCCAAGTGATATTGCTTGCTTGAATCTCACCTCGCGCTTACGGCGCTCCTCAAATTTTGCTCCAAGCGCGTAGAGTGGGCGAATAAAGAGGAGGAGCACACTCAAAATCGCTCTCACAGGAATGCGACGGCGCTCCTTTTTTGCCTTAGCGTTGATATGGCGGGTGGTGAAGGACACTGGTGCTGAGGAATCGAAGTATAGAGAGAGCCGAGAGAGGATACAGGAAAAAGAAGTTCTCTTCGAGCGCTTCCACTCGTTCCGCATTCCCCCAACTTGCTCAGGATAGGCTCAGGTTGAGATGCAAGCTACCGATCATATTTCCCCCTGTTCCAATATTCATGCAGCGCATTGATCTCCTCCGAGAATTCCGGAGCAATGGGATAAATGAGTGCATTGCGATCGAATTCGTTTTGGCACATGTTTGTGATTCTGCGGTAATACTCATTCACCATATGTCGTAAAATTTCGTTCGAATGAGTAACGGAAGAAGCGAGTGCTTTAAAATCCAGCGCCTGGAAATAGCGAGGTTGCTCAAGAAGGAATTGAATCCGCTTTGCACGGTCATTACGTTCTTCGGCAGTGGCATTTTCTATTTCATTCTTCCAGTAGTCGTTCCCCGGAATCAGATCTTTTGCGACATGCGGACGAGGAACTGCATTAAATGTCTCTTGGAGTTGCTCGGTGAGGTGTACGGCATTTTCCAGGCTCTCCCGTGTTTCCTCCGGATGCCCGAACACCATGATCGCTTCTGGGGTGATGCCATACGCTTTGGCACCTTCCATGGATTCAAGAATGACGTGTTCGTTGTTATGCCCCTTCTTCACGCTGCGCCAGATTCGCTCATCTCCACCATCCACTCCGATACCAACGGTGTGAAATCCCGCATCACGGAGAGACTGCACCACCTTTGGAGCATCCCGAACGGCATTCCGCAGCATTGTGGCTGTTGCAAGCCCTCGCATGTGGTAGCTGAATCCAGGATTTTTGCGCTTGAGTATATTTACAATGGAGGCGAATTCTTTCAGCGGTTCGATATTCTGGAACACATCGAGATTCGAGAGGTACATGCTCAGCTGATGAATATCGAATTTCAGAGCGCGTTCGGTAAGGTACGTGAGATCCTTTTCGATAATAGTTGGATCGCGATAGGTTTCATTACGCTTCTTTTCCGCTCCGCAGAACATGCAATCAAAGACGCAACCTTGACCAAGGTAGAAGGAAATCTCACGCTCTGGATCCAGGTATTTGCGCATATCCTCATCGGGAATTCTTTGATATGCGGAAATCAGCGATGTGTGTTCATCATCTTTCATGTTCTCAAAATTGGCACCTACCATGTTTGCAACAAGGGAATAGTAAGAACCATGGATGGCTTTTGCTCCGAAGAGTTGTATGAATTGATTCCGTGAGAGTCCTGTTACTACCTGTCCTCCTATGATGCACTGTTGTTCTCCATCCAAGACCGATTGGAATCGTCTCCGTACGAGGGGAATGTACGGAGGACCAACCAGATTGATGCCGAGAACATCTGCATGTTGTGTATCGACAGGGCGGAGATTCTCATCGGCAAATGCAATATCTGCTCCTGCCTCAATCAATTTGGCGCCCGCTGCCCATAGTGAGGAGGGAGTGTAGATATGTCCTTCTCCTTCTGGTGGAATATAGGTGTGCGCTGGTTGAACGAAGAGTGTTTTCACCATGCACCAAACATAAATCCAAAATATTCGTGTCAAATGTCAAATATACTATTCTTCAATTGGCCTATAAATGTAAAATTTGATGATCGAAGCCTTTATTGAGTGAATCTCAATTGAATGATTTTGACGATCAATTTTCGTCAATTTGTGCTATACTGAGGAACTATGCTCACCAATATCCTCCGATCGTTTCAGCTCACACCAAAGGAAATTGAAATCTTCATGAAAGTTTTGGAACTTGGCTCTCAGCCCGCATCTCACATTGCGCGGGTTTGCGAGATACCGAGGAATACGGTGCGCAGCATTCTGGATGGCCTCGTAAAGAAAGGACTCATGGTAAAAACAAATCGTGCCAATACGCAGTACTACGCGACGGAGAGAAAAGAGAACATCATTCGTGCTCTCAAGTATAGGAAGATGAGGCAGGATGAAGAGATCGCAAACCAAATTCAACTTCTGGAAAGTTACGGAGAAGAACTCTCTGTCCGTCATTTTGCAAAGTCCCGACCACGCATCACATTCTACGAGGGAATCGCAGGACTCGAAAAAGTGTATGAGGACACGCTCACCGCAAAAACAGGACTCAAGTCGTGGGCATCTCTTGAGTATTTGATCGAAGCCATGCCGAAGTACTTTGAGACATACTTTAAACGGAGAGCTGCGAAGGAAATTCCCATGCGTTCCATTCATCCGGATACAACTCCAGCGGAAGAAATGGTATTACGAAATGAAAAAGAACTGCGTGAGAGCGCGCTTGTACCTTCCAAAAAGTTCTATTGGACTCCCGAAATTCAGGTCTATAACAACAAGGTCAATATTGCCTCTTGGAAGGAGAAACTTGGCATCATTATCGAGAGTGAAGAGATTGCAGATGCTATGCGCGCGTTTTTCGATATGTCATTTGAAGCGGCGAAGAAGTATGGGAAACATGGTGGAATTAAAAATTATGATGAATTGAGCGGAGGGGAAAACAAAACATAAACACATACATTCTCCTCCCCCCAAGGGGGGAGGGGAGCAACGGCATCATCACCCATGCCTTTTGTTCAAAGTGGTGCACCAAAATAGGGGGTTCTCTTCGAGCGAGCCCCGAAGTGGCAAGTCGAGAAGTGGCAGAGCATAAACAACGCACATCCCTTTCCCATGAGGGGAAGGTGAGAATTGAGGGCGACAGACACAACAAAAAATAACGCAGGACGAAGTCCTGCTCTCTGCCTTGGACATTATTTCCCCATGCAGAGCGCGTCTTCGACGCGCGTTTTGTAGGTCATTTCTTCCCTCACCTCTTTTTTCTCTTTTTCGATTCATTTTTCTCTTCCAATACCATATGAGTCATTCTTTGTACGAGGAATACTAACTCCACCACGGATTCCGATAAACGCTCCGGATTATCACGGAAGGGTACGGAGATCTTTTTCTTATCCACACCCTTTGGCAAGCTTTCAAGCTTATATACTGCTTCGTGCAATGCATCGAGTGTGATGCCTAGAAGATCTCCGATGTACTCGGAATCTCCTTCCCTCGTATCGGCATGACGCATACTGAAACTCGAATGGGCTGGTTGATTCGTATGTGTTGTGAGGAGATTATGGGCAGCATCTTTAAGAGATTTCATGTGTGATTCGACGCTCTGTTTTTCGCCGTGAACGCAGAAAGTCCCGTAGGAAACAAATCGTTCAAATTGTTGCTCTGGCGTGGCTGATTTTTTAGTAGTCTTTTTTGCCATAATTCATTTTTGCTTCTTTCTTAGGATTTTGTCAAACACTTCGATTCACAAAAAATGACGGCGAATACCGTCATTTTTTCGTTCCTCATTTTCCTTATTCCTGCATCGGCTGACACCCACACCCACAACTATTGCTAAAGGCCTCAGTGCCCTCTGCGCAGGAGAATCGTACGAGAGCGCATTGACCCGGATCCTTGGAGACATACTTCACGCCGGCCTTGGATTCATCAGGACATTCGCCACTCACAGGATCAGGAGTGACGAAGGAGAGAGCTCCTTCTTCCTTTGCTGTGGCTTCCGCACTGCTCTTTATGCCCCAGGCAGAGATCGTGTAGAGCGAATCATCAATCCGCACGATGCGTTCGATATCCTTGCCGTAGGCGTAGCCGCCCATTTTCTTCCAGTCATCCTGGCTGTAATGCGACACAGTGCCGCGGAGCGAGAAGCCGCTCTCCAAATCGAGCGTATAGATGTGTGCCCCCTGGAATATGGGTTCGCCATAGGCGGAAGCAGGATCTCCTCCGTAGGTTTCGGGATTCATGATTTTGTGCACTCGCAGGGGGAACGCGAGGAGATCGCGGTT
>Ga0209542_10006126_pt1 | contig 23567 bp, 20 predicted proteins | sample RifCSPhighO2_01_FD_184028 | JGI IMG/M metagenome (GOLD analysis project Ga0209542, IMG submission 184028) | Soil microbial communities from Rifle, Colorado - Rifle CSP2_plank highO2_0.1 (SPAdes) (version 2) | ecosystem: Environmental > Terrestrial > Deep subsurface > Rock core/Sediment ... | reverse complement strand
AGAAACAGACACGGTAACTCTCATATATAATCCCGACATAGGCCCAGACGTTAAGAATCTGACTCTCTCAGAAGACGGCTCCTTCCTCTTCTTCATAGATCGCACCGATAATTACCTTTGGGCCATCCAACTCACCACATCAAAACAGTAGCAACTAGTTTTTCCCTTTTTCTTTACGACTAACACCAAAGCCGATCGGGTTGCGTTTTGGTTCGGGTATGGACATAAGGCGACGGATGGCGATCATTAAGTATCTAATATTTGTATCGTGATCTGATATTTTACTTTCCAGCTCGTCTAACTTACTCGCTAATTTTACATTACTGCTCAGCATTTCCCGCATACGGACAAAGGCTCGAACAACAATAAGACTTACCTCTATCGCCCTCGGGCTCTTCAGGACACTCGCAAGCATAAGGGCGCCATGTTCAGTAAATACATATGGTAGATAGCGACTTCCTCCGTGCCTCAAACTTGAGGTTCCAAAATGGAACCTCAAGTTTTCAGTTTCCCTCTTATTTAGATGGAACATGAAGTCCTCAGGGAAGCGCTCCTTATTCCTAGAAACGGCTTTGTTGAGATTTTTTGTAAGCACTCCATATAACTTGGCTAGGTCACTATCCAGCATCACCTTCTGCCCTCGCACCACAAGGATAGCTTGAGCCACTCTTTCCTCCGGTATAAAAACTATTGTTTTGGCATTACTCTTCACATCCCAATAATATCACTCTTTGTATCTACTCCAAATCAGCTTGTGAACACTCATGAGATTACGCGCAAGATTATCGTTCCGGATTATCACTGAGAATGGACTCCCGTTACCATTTATTAGATGTGTGATACCTTTGGTCACGGCAATAGTAGAATCAAAGGGATATTCACGGGGGTTGATCGTAATAACCTCGCGAAGCTGCTCTTTGTCCTTCTTCATGAAGTCTCGCAACCAAGGTACATCGACAGTTGAAGAGAGGATTACCTTGGAATAAATCCCTCGCTTTACACGAGCAGTTACATACTCTTCGAGAAAGTTTACTCCAATGAGTTCGGTAATCTCTATGGGACTCTCAAATGAATACCATATTTTCTCTCTTGTTTCTTCCATGAATATTTGTGCGGCCGTTTGTATCCCGCTCTTGCCCGGGTAATGCACAATATCGAGATTATGTTCGAGAGAGACAATTTGCTCCTTGCGTCGCATTTCTGCGATCAGTGACTCTAGTGTGACCTTCTTCTGCTCAATGAAATTTCGTAATTGCTCTGGCGAAACAGCAGTGTAATACTTACGCTTACCTGACATTGTCGTGCCAACAAATCCTTTCCTAACCAAAGATTCCAGCGGTGGGTAAACAGCAGAACGTGCCAAGTTGGCCGACTTCCCCAGCGAGCTAACCATCGAAGAACCCTGATTATTGAGTACCAAATAAACCCTAGCCTCATTGAGGCTCATATTAAAGACCTCCGCCAAATCCTTAGCCGTATTCATATTCCAAAACTAGCACAAAGAAAGTGACGTTGCAAGCGTCATATCTAATACACAAAATAGCCCTGTTTTGCTAGATTAAATAAGTTATATAAGCTATTTTGTTTACCTTGAACATCACATTGTATAAATTTACACCAGAAAGGAGGTGACCCCAATGGCAAAAGACAACAGTAAGAGTCACTCTAAGTGGCTCCAGGACAATGGCTACACGCCAACCATCGTGACTGAGGGAGGTGTGACGTTGTACGAACGGGACAACTCGAGTCCATCCGAGTCGAACAAGTCGGATGATCAGAGTGGCGGTCAGTCGAGCTCGGATAAGAGCTCCGGCGACAGTAAATAATCATCTGGGCTAGGCGGAACAGTGCCTGGCCCTTCTTTCAACCAGTTCTTTCATAAGGAAGGAAGTCATGGCAAAGAAAAAGGGGATGTATCTGGGTGGTGGAGGAAGCTCGCCCGCATCTTACGACCCCGACGCGTACGAGGAGTATGACGGCGGTGGAGCCTTTGCGGCAGGAGTGAGGATCGTCAGAGAAGTGCTTGTTGGTGGGGGTGGGTTCCCTGCTGGGCGCGAGAAGCAGGTCTGGGATGATAACAAGCAGACCTGGAAGAAGCTGGAAGAGTAACCAACACAGAGGGGAACCCTCTGTGCAAACCGGTCACAAATTGTGACCGGTTTATTTATACCAACTCACCCTACCCTCTCTTATCTATTAAGAGAGGGCGATCCGCCTTGGGCGGACGGGTGAGTTTGGAGCCTTAGAGTAGACTACGTAGGGGTAGGTGCTGAGATTATTTTGGCTTTCCTTCTGACGATGAGTTCGTGACCAATACTGAAGAGATTGCTTGTTAACCAGTAGAGACCAACAACAGCCGGGAAGCTGGCCGTGACAAAGGCGATTATTACCGGCATGACATAACGCATATTCGTATTCATGCTCTTGGCCAACTCCTCACCGAAGTTCTTGCTATCACCTTCTTTCTTTGGAGCAGATGGGGGCAGAGCCAAAGAGATCTGGAAGTATTGGCTGACACCCACAAGAAGGGCCATGGTTATACTCTTCGCCCCGAGATCAATAAGACCAAGAAATTCGAAATTGATCTGACCCGGCAGTGTTAAGAAACTATAAAGATGGGTTGTGGTAAATGGTATTCCTCTGGTAAAAACGAAGTATAAGGCTAGTAATATCGGGATTTGGATGAGGATAAGGAGAAAGCCGGAGAAAGGATTGACACCGTGCTTCTTATACAGCTCCATAATCTGGCGAGTCTGCTCGTTCTTGTCGTTCTCAAACTTCTTTTTTACAAGTGTCATCTCGCCTTCCATTGCCTTCATCTTTCTCTGAGTATGAATCTGCTTGTGAGATAGGGGAGAGATAATGAGCCTAACGAATATTGTGAGAATAACGACACTTATACCGATATCTGCCCCCGGCACAATATGGGCCAAAAAAACAAGAATATTATAGAAAGGCTCGTAGAGAATTGTGTAATAGATATTCGATATCATGATATTTTTTTTCTATTATTCCTTTGCCTACACGAACAGTATACACCCCCGTTAATAGATTAACTTGCTTGGTGCGGAAGGCCTCTCTCACCCACCTCTTGATCAGATTCCTGTCCACAGCTCTCTTATAGAATGCTTTAGGTACCACAATATTGAGGCCCAAACTCTCTCCCTTGCGATAGGAAACACCAAGCACACTAGACCGTTAACTTCTTCCGTCCTTTGCGACGACGACGAAGGACTGTTGCCCTCCCTCCTGGAGTACGCTTGCGCACCAGGAATCCGTGGCTCTTACCTCTTTTGCGTTTTTTAGGTTGATATGTTGTCGACATTTATTGCTAGTGTATAATGTGGCGGTCTAAATATCAAGCACCCAAGGCAATGCACAGGGAGTCCACACCTTATACACAAAATCAGAATAGTTGCTTTGCTCGCCCACTTCTCTATACTCTTTAATAACAAACGTGACTATAGACCATAAAAAATTGTGGGATGAAACTCTTTCGCATATTGAGTTAGACGTTTCCAAAGCAAACTTTATTACTTGGTTTAAAAATACGGCTATTCATAAATTAGATGCGGGCGTGGTGTACTTGGCAGTGCCGAACACCTTCGTACGAGATTGGCTCCAAAACAAATACCACTCGTCTATCTTGCGAGCATTGCGCAGTAATATGGAGGCTGTACGATGTGTGGAATATATAATCCATAAAGGACCTCAGGTGGAGGCACCTCGCCAAGATCCTAAGCAACCCACAAGCCAAATGGAAATGGTTGAGCTCTACGTAGATAGAGAGGATAATCTCAATCCAAAGTATACTTTCGATAATTTCGTTGTTGGCTCCTTCAACGAACTTGCTTATGCTGCCTCTCAAGCAGTTATTAAGAATCCTGGGATAAGTTATAATCCTTTGTTTATCTATGGTGGTACCGGTTTAGGTAAGACACACTTAATCCAATCAATAGGCAACTATTTCAAAAAGGTGGATCGATTAAAAAAAATACATTATCTTTCAGCTGAGCGATTTACTATAGAATGCGTGGATGCAATCCGGAATAATAAAGCACATATTTTCAAAGAAAAGTATCGTAAGTACGATGTTCTTATTATGGATGATATTCAATTTCTTTCCGGTAAAGAAAAAACCCAAGAGGAGGTCTTCCATCTCTTTAACACACTATATGACAACAATAAGCAGATTATCTTCTCGTCGGATAAAGCCCCAAAACAAATTCAAGGTATTGAGGAGCGTCTCAAGTCTCGTTTCGAGGGTGGGATGATTGCCGATATCTCCATACCGGAGTATGAATCTCGCCTGGCAATCTTAAAGAATAAGGCTCGTATCCATAATATTGTTGCCCCAGAGGAAATAATTGAATATATAGCCTCTGTGATTCAAAATAATATTCGGGAGTTGGAGGGGGTTTTGAATTTAGTCGTTGTCCAAACTCAACTCCGTAAACGCGACTTAACCATTACTGATGTAAAACAATTGATTAAAAATAATATTAAACCCCAAAAGTCTATCTCTATTAATGATGTTATAAAAACTATTGCGAGCTTTTATAACATAGATGAGAAAGAGTTGTATCAAAAAACAAGAAAGAAAGAGGTTGTCAAACCAAGACAAGTAATAATGTATATATTACGTGAAGATTTTAACACCTCATACCCTTATATCGGACAGAAATTGGGTGGTCGAGATCATACAACAGTTATCCACGCCTATGAGAAGATAAAAGGGGATTTAACACGGGATAACTTACTATCTCAAGAGCTTGAACAAATTAAATCAATCTTATATGGGGGTATTTAAGAAAACTTATCCCCCGGTTTGTGTAAAAAATACCTCTATTTTGCTTTGTAAAATATGTTTATCCCCCAATCCACGTGTATAATAGTAATAATAAGTCTTTATAGATAAATAATACTATAAGAAAGAAATGAAAATAGAATGTGTAAAAGAAAATATCCAGAGAGCCCTCCTTTCAGCTGAGAGAGCTACGGGGAAAAAACTTCCTTTAGTTATTCGTGGGAAAATACTTATTGAAGCAAAGAATAAAATATTATCTATAAGGGCCACGAACCTAGATTTAGGAGTGGAGATTATAGTACCTGCAAAAATTCATAAAGAAGGAAGAATCTTAGTCGCAGGTGGCCTAATGGGTGCTCATATTGGTAATCTCTTTGCACAATCAATAGTAACTATAGAAAATACAAATAATAATGTTTTAATAACTACTTCAAATAGTAGCGCTTTATTCTCTATTGAACCAATAGAAGAATTTCCTGAATTACCCAGGATTAAAAAAGAAGATGGACCCATAGGAAAGTTTACTATTTCCGGAAAAACTTTATTAGAAGGGATAAGCTCGGTTGTATATGCTGCGGCTACATCAGATATTAAGCCTGAGATAGGAAGCGTTAATATCCGCGTGGATAAAAATGATCTTATCCTATCAACCACAGACTCATTCCGTTTAGCAGAAAAGATTGTGGTAATCGAAAAAGTATCTGTGGATAAAGAAAGTGAAAGTATTTTAATACCACTTAGGAATGCGAACGAAATAATGCGTTTCGTAGGTGATGTAAGTGGTAATCTTAGTGTTGTATATAATAGTAATCAGATTACTTTTGATGGGGAGAGTACTTACATTACATCAAGGCTTGTGGCGGGTAATTTCCCGGCATACGAACACCTAATTCCAAAAACATTCAAGACACAGATAGTTTGTCTTAAAGAAGACCTACAAAACGCCTTACGTCTATCAAGTGTCTTAGCTGATAAATTCAACCAACTTAACCTACGGGTTATTCCAGAAGGCGCAATATTCGAACTACATACAAAGAACCAAGGGGTAGGAGAGAGTACTGTTCAAGTGGAAGCAACCACTGAAGGTGAAACTGTCGATGTGGCCATTAACGCTAGGTATCTCTCAGACTGTTTTAACTCAACCAATCGAGACAGTGTCAGTATCGGCTACAATGGCAAGGATAAGGCCATCCTATTGCGTGGCGTGGGTGATAGATCTTTCCACTATTTAATCATGCCACTACATCAATAAAATACCCACCTAATAATGGAGAATATTAGCGGTCTATTGGCTCGTTTCGCAGACTTTGGTAAGAAAGAGGAGAAATTAAAAAAGACCATTTCAGACATAATAAGTGGAGTAATAAAGTATGAAATTAAACCGGAAAGTATAAGATATATTAATGGAAGCATTATTGTAAATGTCTCTCCCGTAGTAAAAAGTGAAATCTCCCTAAACAAAGACGAGATACTCTTTTCTATCCAACAAGCCATCCAAAAACCCAAAATCATTGATATTAAATAGAAAGAAGGAATATTTCAATATGAAGAAATCACTCATTGAAGAATTGCCAAAAATTGTCGCAGAGGGGCGAAAGGAAGTCGAGGAAATAATCGAGCGGCTTTCGAGTGCTAATAAGCTTGGCCTTCAAACAAATGAACTTGTACTCCCAGCAAAGGATACGGTACAAAGCGGAATATTTGACGGGCAGGTTACGGAAGTAAATGAGAAAGAGTGGCTGAATCGCTTGATCTACGGCGACAATCTTTTGGCGATGCAAGCACTCCTTTCGGGCGATTCTTCAAGCAGTTTGCAATCAATGCGTGGCAAGATTGATCTTATTTATATTGACCCACCATTTGATTCAAAAGCGGATTATCGCACAAAAATAACACTTCCAGGCGTGGACGTAGAGCAAAAGCCTACAGTGATTGAGCAATTTGCGTATGCCGATACTTGGAAAGATGGCACAGTTTCATATCTCAAAATGCTTTATCCTCGCCTCGCGCTAATGCGCGAGCTCCTCTCCGACAAGGGATCAATTTATGTGCATATCGATTGGCATGTCGGCCACTACGTAAAAATTCTCCTCGATGAGATTTTTGGTAAAGATAATTTTAGAAATGATATTGCTTGGAAAAGGACGTATACTTCAAAAGCTCAAGCATTGAGTTACGGCAAAGTTCATGAAAACATTTTATTTTATTCAAAAGGTTCTGATGCAATATGGAATCAACAATATTTAAAACCAGACGAGGACTACATTGAGAAATATTTTAATAAAACTGATGAGCAAGGTAGAAGGTATCAGTCTTTGAGCCTAACTCAACAAGGACAAGGATTGGCAAAGAAATTTGGAGAAAGACTAATTTCTCCTCCAAACGGGATGCATTGGATATGGAGTCAAGAGCGAATAGACAGAGCTTTTGCTGAAGGCAGAATAGTATTTACTAGCAACGATTTTCCTCGTCTTAAAAAATATTTAGAGGAGTGGAGCGGAGAGGGCAAACCAATACACGATCTGTGGTTTGATGATGATGTTGCGCCTTTGAATTCTTGGCATGGTGAATCTCTTGAATATAACACCCAAAAACCAGAATCTTTGCTTGAAAGAATTATCTCATCGAGTTCATCTGAAGGCAGTATTGTCGCAGATTTCTTCATGGGTTCTGGAACAACTGGAGCCGTTGCAGAAAAACTTGATAGAAAGTGGATTATGTCTGATTTGGGGAAGCCGGCTTGCTTGGTGACGCGCAAGCGATTGATTGATCAGAATACAAAGCCTTTTCTTTATCAGGCCATCGGTGATTATCAGAAGGAGGCTTTCTCGAGCGCAAAAATGTATCGCCGGGTGGGCGATCTTTCTCATGTCGTGCTTCAGCTGTATGGAGCGATACCTTTTGCAGATGTTGAACAACATCAAAGAAACCTTGGTTATATCAAGGAAAGCAAAACGCTTATTCTTGTTGATTCGCCAAATAAGATGACGGGGCTTTCGACTCTGAAACGAGCCCAAGAGCTTCGCAATTCTTTCATGGGTGGATGGTCAAAAGTGGTTGTTCTTGGTTGGAACTTTACTTATGATATTACCGAAGCAATTCAATCACTCAATGATGAAAAACTTGAAGTGCTAGTTATCCCTCCGGATCTCTTGGATAAACTCAAGACTAAGGCAAGTTACAAAAAGCTTGTTGATAGTGGCAAGATTCGCTTTTCGTCGTTGCAATATTTGAGAGTTAAGCCGATTGAAAAAGAGAGTGTAGATAGTGAGCAGGAGAAGATCAAAATCGCTCTTGATACGTACGTTCTCTTGTCGCCCGATAATTTACCGCTTGATGATACGGACAAAGAAAAACTGTCGGCTTTGATAGCTCGAGACCCTCTTGCTTTGATTGAGTACTGGAGCATTGACCCCGATTATGATGGCGTGACATTTCGAAGTAAGTGGCAGGATTATAGAGAGAATACCGAGAACGATAAAGACGCGCTTCATGTGGTATACAAAACCGAGCTTATTGTGCCGAAAAAAGATAAGCGTACCATATGTATAAAAGCGGTGGATGTTTTTGGATTTGAAAGTGCGGTTATTAAAGAAATATAGAAAACAACTTTAATTTTATGACTGACGACATTACAACTAAAATAGCTCTGTTCAAAGGAAAGGAAATTAGAAGAAAACTACATAATGGCGAGTGGTGGTTTGTGATTGCTGATGTTGTTGTCGCTTTGACTGATTCGACACAGCCAGAGGGCTATATAAAAGACATGCGCCGTAGAGATTCAGAGTTATCCACAGGGTGGGGGCAAATTGCCACCCCCCTTTCCGTGCCTACGGCCGGTGGCCCTCAAAAGCTAAACTGCGCTAATACCGAGGGCATTTTTCGCATTATTCAGTCAATTCCGTCTCCTAAGGCCGAACCGTTTAAGCGTTGGCTAGCAAAGGTTGGCTACGAACGAATACAGGAGATAGAGAATCCGGAACTAGCCACAAAGCGGACTAGAATGCTTTACAAGCTTAAAGGTTATAGTGAGGATTGGATAGAAAAGCGGATGCGTGGCATTGCAATTCGCGAGGAATTGACTGATGAGTGGAAAAATCGAGGGGCTAAAGATCATAAGGATTATGAAATTCTGACTGCCGAAATTTCCAAAGCCACATTCGGTGTTACGCCAAGCGAATACAAAAAACTAAAGGGACTAGAACGAGAAAATTTGCGTGACCACATGGATGACTTTGAGCTTATTTTCAATATGCTTGGTGAAAGATCAACTACCGAAATACACCGTCAAGAAAAATCTGAGGGTGTAGTAAAACTTAGACAGGACGCTAGTAGAGGCGGGAGAGTAGCTGGAAATGCTAGAAAAGAATTGGAAAAAGAACTTGGACGTTCTGTGGTGACAAAAAAGAATTTTCTACAAAAACCGGAAGATAAAAAACGGCTAGGCAAATAAAAGATCTATGCCAACACCACTAAACATTGGAACGAGAGATATACCCCTTCGACTTGCTCGAACACTAACGAGCCGGGTAAATGAATCTTGGGCAAGTGGAGAATTGATTGCTAAGGTTACACCAATTACTCGTGATCTGCTCACTTTTTGGTTTATGGAACCGCATACAGATACCCGGTATACTAATTTTCATGAAGGGCAACGGCAAGCAATTTTGAATACAATTTATCTTCACGAGATTCTCGGTGTGAAAGCAGTAAAAGATATTTATGAAAACATTGAATTTGAGCTTTTGTCGGATATTGATATGTCGGAGCTTAAGAAAGCAAAGTATGAGATTCCAAAATATGCGATCAAGATGGCGACTGGCACGGGCAAGACGTGGGTCATGCACGCGCTCATCATATGGCAATACTTGAACGCGAAATATGAGGAAACACGAAGCGGTAGATATTCAAAAAACTTTCTCCTTGTCGCGCCCGGTCTTATCGTGTATGAGCGATTACTTGATGCGTATTTAGGCAAAGAAAACATTGATGGAGGACGACAATTTGAAACTTCTGACATATATCAATTCCGCGACATTTTTGTCCCCCAAAGCTATCGAGAGGATGTATTTGGCTTTGTACAAAACGCGGTAGCGAGGAAACAGGAAATCGGGAGCAAGGTTACCGGAGATGGACTCATTGCAATTGCCAACTGGCATTTGTTTATGAGTGAAGACGAGGAAGTACGGGAGGAATCGGCCCTGGATGATCCGAGTGGTGTGGTGAGAGATATTTTTCCGGTTAGGCCCGGAATATCCGGTGGCAATGTGCTCGACTCTTTGGATGCAGAGTATTTGAGCGGTCGCGAAATTGACTATCTGGCCAGTCTACCGGATTTGATGGTTATGAATGATGAGGCGCATCATATTCACGAAAATAAAGCTTATGGAGAAGTAAAAGAGGTTGAGTGGCAAAAAAGTTTGAACATAATCGCGAAAAATAAAGCAGTACAGTTTATTCAAATTGATTTTTCCGCTACGCCTTACGATGTAACAGGAAGCGGACAAAACCGAGTCAAACACTACTTCCCGCATATTATTGTAGATTTTGATTTGAAGACAGCAATCCGCTCTGGACTAGTGAAAACTATCGCGATAGATAAGCGAAAGGAGCTGGTTGATTTGCCACTCGACTATAACGCGATCCGTGAGAATGGGATCGTGGTTGGACTTTCCGATGGACAGAAAATGATGTTGCGTGCTGGACTCAATAAATTACAAATATTGGAGAAGCATTTTACGGAATTTACGCAAGATAAATCTGGAGTTTCAAATAAACATCCCAAAATGCTCATCATGAGCGAGGATACTTTCGTTACGCCTTTTATAGAGGAATTTTTGAAAGGCGAGGGTTTGGCCGCAGAAGACGTTATGCGTATTGATTCAAACAGAAAAGGAGAAGTGCCGGAGGAAGAATGGTTTGAAATCAAACAGCGGCTTTTCAATATAGACAAGCATGCGCATCCAAAAGTGATTGTGTCGGTGTTGATGCTTCGAGAAGGCTTTGACGTTAATAACATCTGCGTGATTGTGCCCTTGCGTTCTTCATCTGCTCCGATCCTACTTGAGCAAACGATCGGACGAGGATTGCGACTCATGTGGCGCGAGCCGGAGTTTGAGGAAGTAAAAGCGGATAACAGAAAGAAGCTTCTCGTAGAGAAGCGCGAGCCGAATAATTACCTTGATCTGCTTACCATAGTTGAGCATCCGGCGTTCACGCAATTTTACGACGAGCTCTTGAAAGAGGGTTTGCTTGGCGAAATTGATCATGATCCGAAAGGTGGACACGAAGTGCTAGGGGATATTATAAAAGTAGGACTCAAGACGAATTTTAAAAATTACGATTTATTTTGGCCGGTTATCATTCGAGATGCTGATGATGAGCTGGCAGTAGTTGAAATCAATGTAAGCAAGCTCGAAGTATTTAATATATACCCACTTGATGATCTTAAAAAGTTTTTTAGTAAGGATGGTGAGAGATTCATTGCCGAGGAAATGACAGTTAAAACGAGATTTGGAGAGTATGTTGTTGACGCGGCTCTTTTCAAATCACAAAGTTATAACGAGTATCTTCAAAAAATTGTTGGAGTTGTGGTTAATAGAATGGCTCGTATCAGTCAAAGAAAGAACAAAGTATTCCCAGCCCTCCAAATAAATAATGTTGCTATTGTCGGCACTGTTGATACGTACATTCGATCACGACTTTTCGGGCAAAACCTCGACCCCTTTGCTGATAATAACTGGAAGATTCTATTGCTCAAAAATGGCCTGGTAACAGATCATATTGTGAAGGAAATTGGTAAAGCAGTTTTTGAGATGCAGCAGGCCATTAAACCGACAGAGGCAAAGGTTGAAAAGCGATATTTTTCAGAAATAACGGAACTACGTATGAGAGAAAACTTTTCCGTTGATATTGCGAAAACTATTTATGAACGACTGGCATATCCATCAAACAAAGGCGAGTTTGAGAAGAATCTGATGCTCTATGCCGATACGGACTCTAATGTTGAAAGTTTGATCAAGGTGAGTGAGTACTACCATTCGTTCGCGACTATTTCATATATTAGAACTGATGGCTTACTTTCACTTTACTCTCCGGACTTTATTATTAAAACTGGTAAGAAAATTTATATTATAGAAACGAAAGCAGACAAGGATTTAAATGACCCGACTGTAAAACAGAAACAACTCGCGACTTTGGATTGGATAAAACGCATCAATTCACTTGATGCAAAAGTAAGAATGGAACGAGAATGGTCATATATTTTACTTGGCGAAAATCATTTTTATAGCTTGAAAGAAAATAACGCCACCATTGAGGAAATTTGCGAGTTAGCGAGGGTTAGTGAGGCGGCAATTGAAGGAAGATTACTATAACTACTCGGTTAGAGTGAGGTGAATAGAGGACTCACCTCTATTGTAAACAGTGTCTTTAACCACAATTTTGATTTCTGTGTTTCCGGATATTGGGTGGTTGGCGTTGGGAATAAATGTGATTGCTCCTGTGGTGCCTGTGTTAGTAGAGCCGACAAATTCTCCATTTAAATATAACTCCGCACTCTTAGGGGGATATAAAGAATTGGAAATCTCAAACATGATTACCATTCGATCACTACTCTTATATATAGATTGTTCAATTGGCGAGGTAATCTTAACTACCAGTTGGTTTTCTATTATATGGACATTATCGAATGTGGTTGGGATAATATTTGTTGTAGAGCTATTCAAGCCTTGAGTGAAAGCCCATAACTGAACAGGTGTTTCCCAATAAACATATTGGGGGTCTCGAGTTGGATCTGTTGGAGTTGGGCCATTTGGGGTATCCTTATCAAGCCAATGGAGGATGGAATGGATCTGGCCTATAGGCAATTCCTTCCTTGTTTCTGGTGGAGTGAGTTCTGTAGCCAATTTGCCAGATATTGTATCAATAGTATATGTTTCGCCACCCTGCCATATGCCTCGCAATACTGGTTTAGTCTTAAGGTCATTCTTATAAGCATATATTGGACGGACAAAGTTTTCTTTCGGGACATTCACTTGGGCAGCATCGAAGATCTTGCGCCACATTGGGGCGACCACGAATCCGGCCACCTTCTTCTCCATTGATGTATTATCGTTGTTACCCACCCAAATACCAAGGGCGAGTGTGGGAGAGTAACCAACAGTCCACATATCCTTATAATCATTTGTAGTACCAGTCTTGACCGCCACATCTTGACTTGGGAAATAAAGAGGCGAGTTGTTTCCATATGAAGGAGCCCGAGCCTCATTGTCGGATAAGATGTCGTTTATTGAACGGGCTATCTCTGGATCAATTACTCTTTTTGGTGAGGGGAGATATTCCTCCAAGATCTTTCCTGCGCTGTTCTCCACTTTAATTACAGCCACCGAAGGGTTGTATATTCCATCATTGGCGAATGTGGCGTAAGCGTTAGTTAGCTCAAGGGGTGTTACCTCACCACCCCCAAGAACTAGGGTTAGGCCGTAATGGTTGGGTCCAAGGAGTGTTGTAATACCCATATCTCGAGCTGTTGCCAGAGCGTCTCTGATGCCGGCTAAATACAATACCTCAATTGCCGGAATATTGATGGATTGGGCAAGGGCACTTCGCAAAGTCATAGGCCCTCGGAAATTGCCATCATAATTCTGTGGGGCATAACATTCAGATTTGGTATTGTTTGTTGGGTTGCTGGCAATAGGAGAACAAGTCGTTTGGAATTGGGTGGGAAGATCGAAGAGGATAGTGTCGGGGGTGTAACCTTTCTTAAACGCAGTCGCGTAAACAAATGGTTTGAAGGATGAGCCCGGTTGGCGATGGGCCAAAGTCACATTGTAATTGGCATAATTATTGTCCTCGAAATAATCTCGAGAACCAACCATGATAAGTATCTTGCCTGTTTTCGGATCTACACCCACCACTCCGGCGTTATGGGCCTTATAATTCGTTTCATTTAGTGGAGCGAAGTCTTTAACAATTTCCTCGGCCTTCTGCTGCATTTGCCAATCGAGTGAGGTGATTACATTAAGGCCACCCCTCTCCACCACTTCTTTACCGTACTTATCTTCAAGATACTGGCGGATATAGAAGACGAAATGGGGCGCCTTGACCGTAAAGTTATTTTGGGGGAGGAAGGCCACCTTTTCCTTCTCTGCCATATCCGCTTCTTCCTTTGTGATGAAACTGAGTTCAACCATCCGGCGCAAAACAAGATTTTTCCTTGCTTCAAGAGATTCCTTATTGTTGCCATAAGGTGAGTAATACGTCGGAGCTTGGGGAAGGGCGGCAAGATAAGCCGCCTCAGCGAGGCTGGCACTCGTGGCTCCCTTGCCGAAGAATGTTTGGCTTGCTTCCTCAATCCCATAGATATTCCCGCCGTATGGTGAGCTATTAAGATAGAGTGCCAAAATGTCATCTTTTGTGAATACTCGCTCGAGCTTAATAGCCAGGATGGCCTCTTTGAGTTTGCGCGAGAGCGTCTTCTCTTGGGTTAGGAGAGAGTTCTTAATTACTTGTTGAGTAATAGTTGAACCGCCCTGGGTTGGTCCACTTCCGCCAAAAAGGAGTAGGGTGTTAGACAGGAAGGCTCGCAAGATCGCTGTTGGCTTGACCCCCATGTGTTGATAGAATTCGGAGTCTTCAATGGCCACTGTGGCATTCTTAATATTGCGACTAATATCTCCACCGGCTATGACGGTTCGACGAAGATTCTCTCCGGTGTTATAGAGTAGGACCTCTCCGGTGTGGTCGTATATCTTGGTGGATTGGACCAACTCCTGATTGCTGATGGCTCTAAAGTCGGGGATCTTGAGATTGGATGCCCAGAGTATGCCGATGCCGACTACCAAGAGGCCCATCGAGAGGGCAAGTTGGATCAATCTCCAGATGATAGTTTTTGTTCTTTTAGACATTCTACGCATGTAGTACATATGGTATAGTAATTGGCATGAGTATGTCGAGAGAGGAAAATGCTATTGTGGGGCCAACAAGGACATTCGAGCAGATAAAAAGGATTGATGAGAATGGAGTTGAATACTGGACAGCAAGGGAATTAATGACTGCCCTCGGCTATTCTAAATGGTCTAATTTTGAGGAAGTAATTAAAAAAGCCCAAAAAGCTTCTGTCAGCAGTGGGCAATTTGTCGAGAACCATTTTGCCGATATCGGCAAAATGGTTGAAATAGGCTCTAGTGCTGTACGCGAAACTAGAGATTTTAAACTAGACCGTTACGCTTGTTATCTTATTGCTCAAAACGGAGATTCAAACAAAAAGGAAATTGCTCTTGCTCAGACATATTTTGCTATTCAATCGCGCAAACAGGAAATTCTGGAGAGTCTTCCGGAGGTAGAAAAAAGATTGATGATCCGAGGAGAAGTTTCAATTGGGAATAAAAAACTTTTTAAAACAGCTAGGCAAGCAGGAGTATCCAACTTTGGACTATTTAATGACGCTGGGTATAAGGGACTCTATGGTGCCTCTCTGGCACAAATAGAAAACAAAAAAAAAATAAAGAAAGGTGAACTTCTCGACAGGGCAGGAGCAACAGAACTTGCCGCAAACCTATTCCGGATCACTCAGACAGACGAAAAATTACAGAAAGACGGGACGAGTACTGACTTAGAAGCCAAAAGAACACACTTCATGGTTGGAGAAAAGGTAAGACAGACCATCAAAGATATTGGGGGTGAATTACCCGAGAACCTAAATTCAGAAAAGCATATTAAGGAGCTTAAAAAAGAAGTCAGATTGCTAAATAAAAAAATTAAATGAGTATTAAGACAGAAACTGATAAAGATAAGATTGAGGAAATTCTTACGCGCTCGATCGACACCATCTACCCTACCAAAGAGGCTTTAAAGGAGGCCTTAATGAGTGGAAAGCAGATGAGGATTTACATCGGCATTGATCCTACAGCTACATATGCGCACCTCGGACATGCTACTAATTACATGATCCTTAAAAAGTTCCACGACTTGGGGCATAGGATAATTGTGCTTATTGGTGATTTCACAGCTATGCTTGGTGATCCAAGTGATAAGAATGAGACTAGGGAACGCCTTACGCGCGAACAAGTGGAGAAGAACATGGCTACATTCAAGGATCAGATAGGTAAAATTTTACCATTTGAGGATATGGAAAATCCGATAGAGTTCAAACATAATTCAGAGTGGTTATCCAAATTAGGTTTCGACGATATTATAAAACTAGCTTCAAATTTTACAGCACAACAAATATTGGAAAGAGACAGATTTGAAAAAAGGATAAAAGAAGGTAAACCGCTATATTTCCACGAGACCTTCTACCCACTCATGCAAGGTTACGATAGCGTAGCCATGGACGTGGATATTGAACTTTGCGGCACAGATCAGACCTTCAATGCCCTAGCAGGACGCACCCTACTTAAGCGATATAAAAATAAGGAAAAGTTTGTTATCACCACAACTCTCCTCATTGACCCCAAGACTGGCGAGAAGTTAATGAGCAAGAGTTTGGGCACGGGGGTGGGTATTAATCTTGGGCCAAAAGAGATGTTCGCCAAAGTCATGGCTCTACCCGATTCTGGCATAGGACAAGTTTTTGTAGATTGCACATACTTATCACTGAAGGAAATCGATGGAATCATGAAGAGTGCGGAGCAAAATCCGTTCGAAGCCAAAAAGCGCCTTGCGAAAGAAATAGTAGAGATTTATCACGGAAAAAGCTCAGCCGAGAAGGCTCAAGATGACTGGACCAACACTTTCTCTAAGCGAGAGACACCAACAGACATTCAAGAAGTTATAACGACTACAGGCAAATTGCTTGTCGATGTATTACTAGAAAATAAACTTATTGAATCTAAATCTGACTTTAGGAGATTGATCAAAGAGGGGGCAATAAGTCTGGATGGTGAGAAAGTGTTAGATGATAAGGCTGTGATAGAGAAAAGCGGTGTCTACCGCATTGGCAAACACCGCTTCCTCAAGATAACCATTAACTAGCCCTAATCGGCCCCTAGCTCATCCACCTTGTCATCATCCTCATCATCGGCGATCAAGGGTGTATCACCTAAATCCTCATCGTCGATATCTATCGGTTTCACCTCATCTTCCAAAACCTCTTCTTCTCCCATATGTTTATACAAGTTACTCTTAACACCCAAGTTTTATCAAACTGGGGGAAAAGATCAAATATCTAAAAGCGTTTACTGTGGATATCTGTAATGGCTACCGCGATAGCATCATACTCGTCATCATGTTCTGGTGTGTGGGAGAGCTCGATCAATTTGTAGACCATATCCGAAACAGCCGTCTTGCTGGCCCGTCCTGAACCTGTTACGGCAATCTTTACCTCTTGAGGACTGTATTCTCTTACGCTTAACTTCCTCCCAACAGCGAGGGCAATGACCATTCCTCTGACCTCAGCGACCCTCATGGCTGTCTTCTGATTCCCGCTGAAGAAGAGCTTCTCAATAGATAGCCCTTCCGGGTGCCACTTGTTAATAATCTTCTCGCAAGCTTTGGCCATTATGCCCATGCGCTCGGGGAAATCTTTATCTTTATCTGTGACCACACAATCAGAATATAAGAGGGTGTCCTTCCCACCCACACTCTCAACCACCGCCACCCCCATCCTCCCATATCCCGGATCAATTCCAATAACACGCATAGAGAGAGTATAGTCTATTAATTAATAAAAAAAAGCAACCCGATAATTTCGGGCTGCTCCAGACTTGGGTGGACTGAACCATGGGCCACTAAGCCATTGAATGCCGAGTGTCCCTACATTTATGGTTACTTCTTCAAGACCTCGATCGTTTCCTCCACCGCTTGCTCGAAGGTTTGGGTGCCGCGGTAGGCGGTTTGCAACCACTTCGGCAACGAGTGTAGGATGAACTTGCGGAATTGTTGCGAGACGAAGATTGTTACACCCTTGTCCCGCTTGCTCCGCACATTCCTACCGCGTGCTTGCAATGCCTCGATCACGATCCGCCAGTGCCAAAGAGCCCAACGCCTTGACCCAAAGCGTTCGGTTTCGAAGATTGCCTCCGGTGCAGTAGGTGGCGGATAACTAGGACGAAGGACGAACGTTACCCGTGACATATCCCCAGGCAAATCCAAGCCCTCACCGTAGTTAGGCGCGGTGCCTACCAGAACTTCGCCCTTGCCATCACGGAACGACATGGCCGCATCCTTAGCCGAGAGTTCCTTGCCGTAGGTGATTGCATCCACATGCTCTTCTTCGCAAGTCTTGACGAAACGCTGGCGTTCCGCGTCAGACACTACGACGACAAGTGAGCGAATGCCTCGATTAGCGAATTTCCTGCACGCCCGAGCGATCTGCCTCATGACTTTGGCGGGTTGTCCGCTTGGTCGCTCGTTGAAGGCAAGTGATGGCGTGTCCGTTGGCATGAAGATGCGAGTGTGGGTGGGAGGGAAGTCGCTTTCGAGTGTAGCGAACGGCAACTTGAGCCCCGAGTCGTAGTAGAAGGTGTTGGGGTTGCCGATGGTAGCCGAGTAGGCCACCGTCCGCTCTCCCAGCATCTTTCTCATGAGCGGAGCGGTGTAGTAACCCCGAACGGTGAGCGAGTGCGTAGCCTTGCGACTCTCTTCCTCGACCTCGCTGTTGTAGACAGCGAAGACGTAGTTGAGCGGGTCGCGACTCTCGTGTAGAGCGTACTCAAGCGACGAGACGTAGCGGTTGATCCCCTTGGTGAGCCGTTCCAGATGCAGAAGTGACTCACGGTCCACTTTGGCGTCAACACGCCTTGATCTCATGGCCTTGGAGAGGCCCTGATAGAGTGGCTCGATCTCCACTTCACGCAGAGAAGTGATCAGATCGCGGATCTCGGGCGTCGAGAGCATAACCTCCAAGCGCGGGAACTTACGACTGACGATGCGCTTGAAGGTTCGCAGGAAGCCGGAAAGTTGCCTTGCCACCGAGGCGTCGAACTCGCTTACCACCTCGATGCACCTCTCGAGATGCACGTTAGTGATACGGTAACCGAGCACATTCCTGATGGCCTTGGCTGCATCGTGGGCCTCATCAATGACCACGCCTGCAGGTTTGTTTTTTCCTTGCAAAACATGAGCGAAGATGTAGTAGGCCATGGTGCAGACGATGATCTTGCCGCTTGTCATGGCCCGATACTTCTCGAGCAGATACGCGCACGGTGTCGCCCCTGGCTCGAAAGTTTCGCCGGTCTTCTGATCGACTCGATGAGCGCAGTCGGTGAGGAGTGTGCACGGAATCTGGTCAGCTTGCAATTCCTCATCTTCGTAGTAGAGACACTCATGTTCGTTGCGGCCATAAGCGGCCACAAGGTCCTTGCCTGGGTACTGCTCGAGTACTTGTCCCACCAGAGCTTTGGTGGGAACAACGTAGTAGTGTGACCCTTCATTGCGAGTTGCAAGGGCGCGGAGGAAGGTTAAACCAATGGCAGTCTTGCCAGAACCTGTCGGAGTTTCGAGCAGAGCTCTGCCGTCGTTCTCCGCGATAAAGCGCAGACCTTCCTCCTGATTACCAGTCATCGTGCGATGGACTGACCAGGGGAATGACTTTTCCAGTTCCTTGAACGTGAGTTTACCCACACAACCTCCTCGCAGACTCGTTTATAGGTTCGAGTCCGCAGATGTACGATGTTGCGACCTATCTACTCGGACGAGCAGATTTCTGTTTTTATAACTACCATATAAAGGTCTTGGTGTCAAAAGAAAAAGGCCCTCACTCTTTCGAGGGGGCCTTTCCACACAACAGCAAACTAGACGTAGGCTAAGCGTTTCGGGCTGGGCCTAGGTCGGCAAGCAGATTTACATCTGCTCCGTAACGCAACTTGGCACACGCAGGGCCGGGATATATTGGTTAAGACTACCGGAGCCGATTTGTGAGACAAGCAGAACCTTCGCACTGCTCCATACTTTGGTCGACGTCGGTTCACGGAGGGATACTTAGCCGGTCCGGAATCTAAGCAATCTCACGACTGCTCCGAACACAGCTGGGGTTTGGCAAAACTAGGTTTACCTAGGCGTGCTACTAACCAAGCAAACTTTCGTTTGCTCCAGACCTTTGAGGACTGAACACTGGGACACCTGACCGAGCCTGTTTTGACTCCAAGCGATCCTTCAATCGCTCCGTAGTGCACGGCAACGCAGTTTGCCTGAGCGGTGAGTATAGCGCCGCTCGTGGCAACAACTAGCAAGTTTGCACTTGCTCCGTACATGACACCACTCAACGGGGACACACGGTAGTTAGCTTGACTTCACTGGGCTAAGTAGAAACCTAGCAGGCTTTAGTCTGCTCCAGACAATGCGCGAGTCTAGGTAACTCTACGCCACGACAGCTGGCTCCAAAAGAAGTCTTGCGACTTCTCCAAACGCTACGCCGGTGTAGTTAGCCGTACCGAACCTCAACATAACGGGCTACGGCATGTGTGCTACAAGCAGAACTTTCGCACTGCTCCGCACAGGACGCGACGCCGACAAAGTGGACTCAGGTCAAGGCCGCTAAGCCCCACACTGCTTCACGTAGGCACGATAACAAACTTTCGTCTGTTCCGGACTTCGCGCGAGCGTACTTGGGGTGACGTAGGTGCTCCCCGAAAAAGGTTTTGCAACCTTTCCATACTTTGCGGGAGTGATCTGTGATCTGCGACACTGAAGCGTAGGTAGCCGGACCTAGTGGCTCAAGCAATCTGTCAGCGACAGATTGCTCCGGACTGTGCAACACGCAGCGCTAACTTGCACTAGGTAGCTGTTGAGGGCAACGCAAACAGTTTAGCAACTGCTCCGAACTGGGCATCAGATAGGTACGCGGCACTGGACTTAACCCAAGTCAGGTAAGAAGTCGCTAGCAATGTTTCCATTGCTCCGCACTGAACTCGGACGCACTTGAGATAGTCGCGCATAATTGCACCGTGGTCGGATCAAGCAATTTTTCAATTGCTCCAGACTTGACGGGACCGAACTCAACACTAGGCAGGATTGCTCAGCATGATTCGAAAGGTTTTCGCCTCTCCGAACAACGGGTTACTTAGTTCTGGGCAGGCCTAGATCACGGCACCCAAGGTAGCCGGATATGGCAAGCAGTATCGCTACTGCTCCAAACTTTAGTCTACGTTAGCTAGCCGAGCTGGGCTCAGATCCGCCGGGCTTGATGCAAGCAGATTTACATCTGCTCCGGACGACAGTTGGCTACGCACTACTTTACTGAACCTTACTTAGACTTGCTAAGTAATAGCAACCTTTTGATTGCTCCGTAACGTAGCGTGCGAAACTGCACTTAGCTTGGCCGCACCGTAGTTCGCAGCGAGATAATAACTAGAGCAATCTTACGATTGCTCCACACTTCGGACGACTTCAGGACAATTTGGCCAACTGTGGTCAGCTTTGCACCACAAGGTTGTGAACTAGCAGTGTTGCCACTGCTCCGCACTCTGGGCTACTTTACTTGGACCTAACTTTGCGATGCTACAGATAGGATCATAAGCAGTGTTGCCACTGCTCCGTAACAGGCATAGCGTTGCTACACACTGCAGAAGTTTGACGCACGCCAGTTGGCCTAGTCACAAGCAGTATCACTACTGCTCCGCACAAGACTTCGCAATACTGAGCTAGACGCCACTATGCTTCGCAGGGCAAAGAAAGAGCGGGGCATGTAAGCGCCCCGCTCCAAAGATTGACCAGCAACAGGCTACACGGCGTCGAGTTCGAGTGGCACTTGCGTGTGTTCCCAACCCGATACCACGAAGCGACCAAAACGGCTTCGCCGGTTTTGACCGACCCGAAAGTCGCCCAGTCCAGAGAAGCGTCCGGCGAGCTCGAAGAGTTGTCTCGCTTTGCTCTCTGCAATCTCGCGAGTGCTGAAGTGCATCCGCACGATCATCTGCCAACGCTTGACCCGCGGACGGACAATCAGATCATCGCGTCGTTCGCGACTCTTCACCCAGCAAGGGAATTTCGTCGGCGCCCACTTCGCCTCACTCCCGTCATGATCCGTGAGGACCAGTTCGGAATCGAGGAGATCGAAGATTCCGGGCACCAACGAGTCCTGTTTTGTCGAGAGCATGGCCTTGCCGGTGTGTTGCACTTGCCGGCCAGCATTCACGAGCGAAGCCAGCACATAACGACTTGGCACATAGATCTTGCCTTGACCGTCTTTGAGTAGTCGTTCGCTTGCCACGTCGTGACTCCGCCGGCCGATGCCACTCTTGCGCTTGATCTTGCTGTTGAAGAGCCAGTCGAGGAGTTTGCCCTCGCCAGGATTCAGGAGCATCCCGGGTGCCAGTGACTTGAGAGTCACCGCAACCGCGATGTTGTCGCTGTCTCCGCCCTGCGAGCGCATTGTTACTCCTTGTCCATCTCGAGTGGCTCACGGTCGAGCTCCTCGGACTTCCAGTAGCAAACGTAGTACTTGCCGTACGGACCCTTGCAGGACGGGCGGAAGTCGCACAGGCCGATCATCTTGCCACCCTTGTAGAAGAGCTCGTCGCGTAGCTTCGTCTCCGGGACGTCCTTCGGGGTGAAGGTGAAGTTGATGTCCTCCGTGACCCAATTCCTGAACTCTGGCCGGACGATGCAGACCGCCACCTTGTTGGAAGGGATGCGACCGCGCATGGCCGACGTGCGGAAGTTGAGGTCCGTACGCCGAGGGTTGAAGGCGATGAAATCCTTCTCGAAGTCGAGCAGGCCCGGCACGAGGGAGTCCTCCCGCGTGGAGAGCTTCATCTTGCCGGTGTGATCCACGAGACGTCCGGCGTTGACGAGGTTCGCCAGCAGGTTGCGGATCGGGAAGCCGATCGAGCTCTCGGGACCGTTGGCTCGGTAGACGCGCGAAGCGGCCACCTGGTCCATGGTGAGATCCTCTTCGCGCCCCTTCCTGGCCTCTTTGGGCTTGAAGAGCTGCTCGAGCATCTCGGAGGTGGCAGGGTTCATGAGCATGGGCGACCCAGGCCTGTTGCGCAGGCGACAGGTAACCCGTACGAGTCCGGCCTCTTTCTTGGCCATTTGATGCCTCCAGTGCCCCGCCGTTGGCGGGACGGTTGATGTTGTAGGGTTCGGGGCTGTTTGGCCTCTGATGTGATGGCCGTAGCCTCCAGTTGTTATAACTAAACGAAAGTATCTAAGTTGTCAAGAGTTTGCGTTTGTGGCGATGCTCTTCACGTCGTCTTGATTCTCGAGAGCTTCGATCAACTCGGTGAGTTTGGTGGTGTCTTCGGGAGAGAGGGGGATGGTGGTTGTGGGAGTGTAGATAATATCACCAGAGTCATCGCGAGCACTAGTGAAGGCCCAGGAGGCACTACCAGGCGTGCCGAGTGAGCCACTGTGATCAGAGAGAATATTCTTGATTTCGTTGCTTGTGCGATTACGACTATCTGTGATGCCACTAATCATCATGGCTACACCACCGGGCCCAAACGCTTCGTACAACACTTCCTCGAGAGCCGTTTCATTGGAGCCGATGCCTTTCTTAACAGCTCTACCAATAGTATCGTTTGGCATATTGGCTTTACGTGCCTTCTCGATCATGGCCCGCAGGCCGGCGCTGTTCATGTCTCCGTTTGCCAGTCGTGATTGGACTGATATTTGTTTTCCAAGAATGGAAAACATTTTGGAACGTTTCCCGTCCTCCGAAGCTTTTTGATGTTTAATTTGAGAAAACTTGTTGTGACCGGACATGAGGGTAATGTTAGATGTAAAATGTTAAAAGTTTAAAGTGATGGGCTTTTTGCCGAGTATCTCATACGCTCTTTGTGTGGCGATTCTACCCCGCGGTGTCCTTTCAATCAAG
>Ga0209542_10006125_pt1 | contig 23570 bp, 35 predicted proteins | sample RifCSPhighO2_01_FD_184028 | JGI IMG/M metagenome (GOLD analysis project Ga0209542, IMG submission 184028) | Soil microbial communities from Rifle, Colorado - Rifle CSP2_plank highO2_0.1 (SPAdes) (version 2) | ecosystem: Environmental > Terrestrial > Deep subsurface > Rock core/Sediment ... | reverse complement strand
AACTAAAGCTAATCCACCCAAAGTTTCGAATATTATTAATATCCAGGCCCAAAACATTGGAAATGGAAATCCTATTCCAGTTAACATACCACTAACTCCACTTGGATTCATAAATTTTCCAATTCCTGTTATTAAAAATAAAATTCCTAATCCCAATCTTAAAACAGTTGGTGCATATTCTTCTTTACTCATATAGTTAACAATTAATTAATATTTATAAATCTTCTTGTTTATGGCTTATAAAAAAATCACAAACATTTATATACCAGTTTTTCTTCATTTTTATTTATGGCAAAAAAAGTGGTTATTTATACAACTCCAACATGCGCTTATTGTAAAGCAACAAAAGAATTCTTTAAAGAAAATAAAATACAATATTCAGAAAAGAATGTAGCTGAAGATAAAGATGCAGCAAAAGAAATGATAGAAAAATCCGGACAAATGGGAGTTCCTGTTATTGATGTTGATGGTAAGTTGGTTATTGGTTTTGATAGAAATGCATTAAAAAAAGCTTTAGCTATCTAAAAGGTATTTTACATCACATAAAAGAATAAATATTATATTATTATTCAACTTCTATGCAAGAAAAACCAGTTCTACCAATTGATAGATTAACTAATGGAGAATTTGGAATATTAAAAGGTATTTTAGAAGAAAAAATACTTAGTGAAGAAACACTAGGGAAGGTTAGTAAATTATATGCTATAGGTGATCCTAGTACCGGTAGTCCATGTGACGAATTTCATCCTCATTCTTTTAGATGTGTTTATTATTATCATCCTACTGTAGCCGTAGTTCATAGACTTCTTAATGAAATAGTTAGGTATAGAGCAATTATTGCAACAGTTAATGAATTAAATGAGGGTTAATCTTTCTTATATTCATTTAACTTTCCAGCTTCAATCTCTATTTTATCAGCTTTTCTTAAATTTTTAATCTGTTTGTTATTTATTATTGGATAATGTTTTACTTTATCTAAATGCCTAGCTATGTACCATAAATCTTTCTTGTCTGTTATCCAATTTTTACTATCAAATTTATTTAAATCAACAGGATTAGAATAACTCCTTAACGTTTTCTTTCCATTATCTAGAAAATATTCATGAAAATAACTCATAACTAACTCTCTTATATTTTTATATATCGGCTCTCTGTATCTCAAAACAGCATGATTTGTTTTTGTTATCGCTCCCCAATATCCATCTTGTTTAAAAACAGCTAACACATGCTCATAATCATCTTTTGTTGTTCTTAAGTCTACCAATAATGGTTTATGTCCATGAATCCTTAATATTGCAGCTGCCAATATTGCTCCTTCTATACAATGGGCTGTTCTTCTTTTTAATATTACTCTTGGGCTTTTGCATTCATCTCCATTAGGTTCAAAATTAGCTTTTAAACTATTTATAAAATCCTGAACTTTTTTTGGGGTGCTTAATTTTTTTATTAATTTTAGTTCTTCTTTATTGAATTGCATATTATTTTAATATCTTTATTGTTTATAAGTTTTATTAAAATTCCATTATCCATCATAAACATTTTTTCTATGTCCTACTTTTAAGATTTTTATAATATTTCCATCAACTTCAAATATAACTCTATAATCTCCTATTCTTAATCTGAATGAACCATCGCCTTTTAATCTTTTAATATCTCCCAAAAATGGATTTTCTGAAAGTTTTTCTATTTTATTAAATATTCTTCTTTTTATAGAATTCTCTAGCTTGTTTAACTCATCATATGCTTGATCGTCCCAAATTAATTTAAACATTATAATCCTAGTCTCTTTTTAACTTCTTCATGCGTTAAGAATTTACCTTGTTTAATTCTTTTCCTAGCTTCTTCCAACTCTTTTTTTGTCTTTTCACTTAATTCTAAATCATCTTCTATCATTCTTTCTATTATATCATTATAAGTTTCTCTACCAAAGAGCTTCATTCTATCTAGAGTTTCTTTTGTTTTATTTGAAACTTGTATTGTGGTTGTCATTATAGTGGGCTATAGCACATTATAGTATTTAAAGTTTTCTATTTGCCTTATCAAAAATCAAAATCATTATAAATAAATTAACATTCCAACTAATTGAGGTGTTAAATGTTATACATAGCTTCAGATCATGCCGGATTTAAACTAAAAGAATATCTTAAATATTATTTTAATAAAAAAAACATAAAATACAAAGACCTAGGACCTTATTCTGAAGATAGAGTTGATTATCCATTATATGCTAAAAAACTTGCTTTAAAAGTAAAAAAAGGTAAATCAAAAGGAATTTTAATTTGTGGTACAGGAACAGGAATGGTGATAGGCGCAAATAGAATAAAGGGAATAAGAGCAGTTCTAGCTTATGATATTTATTCAGCTAAAATGTCTCGCGAACATAATGATGCCAATGTTCTATGTTTAAGAGGAAGAAATATTAAATTTCATAAGCAAATTCCGATAGTTAACACTTGGCTCACCACTAAATTTTCTAATATTCCAAGATATAAAAGAAGAATCAATAAGTTGGACAAATGAAAGTTATTCCAGCCATTCTATCAAAAGATATGAAAGATTTTAACGAAAGACTAGAAAAAGTTTCCTTTACTCCCTTAGTTCAAATAGACATTGCAGATAATAAATTTGTTAGAAATAAAACAATTCAATTATATCAAATTCCTAAACTAAAAAGAAAAATAGAACTTCATTTAATGGTAAGAAGTCCTGAAAATTATTTAAAAGAAATAATAAGAATTAAACCTTCTTCAGTTATTATTCATAAAGAATCAACAAAACGTTCATCTTATATCATAGATTTTCTACATAAACATAAAATTAAAGTAGGAATTGCAATAAATCCAAAAACAAATGTTAATGTTCTTTTTCCTTACCTTAAGATAGCAGATTTTTTCTTAATAATGACAGTTAAGCCAGGATTTTATGGAAGCAAATTTGAACATTCATCTTTAAATAAAATAAAAATATTAAGAAGAAAAACAACAAAAGATATTGAAGTAGATGGTCATATTGATAATATTACAAAACCTTTAGTTGTAAAAGCAGGCGCTAATGTTTTAGTCTCAGGCTCTTATTTATTTGCTAATCCTAAAGTTAATTATAAATTGCTATCTCAATAAACTTTTGGTCTTTTATCTATTTTTACAATACCTATTAAGCTATTTGTGTAATCAACTTCATAAAGAATTCTATAGTCTCCAACTCTTACCCTGAATACCTTATTAGCCCCTTCAACAATTTTAGTATCATGTATTATTGGGTTATCTCTCAATTATTCTATCTTTTTTATTATTCTTTTTACTAATATAATTTCAGCTTTTTTAATAAATTTATCAGCTTGATTAGAATACTTAACTTCGAACATTTATAATCCCAATTCTTTTTTTAATTTATCATGAGAGATTAATTTTCCATCTTTCTTTTCTTTTCTATATTGTTGTAAAGCTATAAAATCATCTTCTGTCATAATACTATCTATATCAACCATATGTTCTTTTATAAATATAAGTTCCTTTTTTATTGTTTTTAATTCCTTAGTTAATTCTTGATTTGCCATAAAATATTATAGTAATACTAATTTATAATAGTTTCTATATATAAAATTATAGTCATTTTTTCTTCAAAATAATAAAATTTATATATTAATCTATTTTTCAAAGAATATGAAAGATACAAAAATTTTTGTTAATCTACCTGTTAAAGACTTAGACAAAACAATAGAATTTTTTACTAAACTTGGTTTTAAATTTAATCCTCAATTTACAGACAAAAATGCTACTTGTATGATAATTGGAGAAAATATATTTGCAATGTTATTATTAGAAGAATTCTTTAAAACATTTATTAAAAAAGAGATAGCTAATACAATAAAAACAACCGAAGTTATTAATGCAATAACAGTTAATAGTAAACAAGAAGTAGATGAGATGATAGATAAGGCAATAGAAGCAGGTGCGATAGAACCTAGAGAACCACAAGATCACGGCTGGATGTACGGTAGAAGTTTCCAAGATATTGATGGTCATCTTTGGGAAGTATTCTATATGGATGAAAAGAATATGCCTAAAAACTAAACTATCGTTTACTAAAATAATAAAACTTTAAATATAACTACTTACTATAATTATTAGATGAAAAAAGAGGATAACATAGTTAAATTAGAAAAGATAGCTAAAAGAGTTAGAGAAGATTTAATTAAATCTTTAGTTTCAGCAGGTTCTGGACATTCAGCAGGTCCTCTAGGAATGGCTGATATTTTTACTGCTTTATATTTTAACATTCTAAATCATAATCCAAAAAATCCAAAATGGGAGTTGCGTGATAGACTTTATTTATCAAATGGCCATATCTGCCCAGTAAGATATGCTACAATGGCAAATGTAGGTTATTTTCCAAGATCAAAACTTAAAACATTAAGGCATTTTGGAACTAAACTTCAAGGTCATCCTTCTTTTCATGATATGCCTGCTATTGAAACTTCAGGCGGTCCTTTAGCTCAAGGAACTTCTATTGCAGTAGGAGCAGCTTACGCAGCTCGTTTAGATTCTAAAAGACATAGAATATACTTGTTAATGTCAGATGGAGAAATAGAAGAAGGCCAGACATGGGAAGCTTTCATGTTTGCAGGAAAATATAAATTAAATAATATTACAGCTATAATTGATAGAAATAACATTCAAATAGATGGGTTTACAGAAGATGTAATGCCTCTTGAACCATTAAGAGCAAAATTTGAAGCATTTAATTGGCATGTTTTAGAGGTAGATGGACATAACTTTCAACAAATAATAGATGCTTGTAATGAAGCAAAAGCGATCTATGAAAAGCCTACTGTAATAATTGCTCACACAATTCCTGGAAAAGGAGTTTCATTTATGGAATTTAAATATGAATGGCATGGCAAGCCTCCAAATCCAGAAGAAGCTAAAAAAGCATTGCATGAGCTAAGAACATTAAAAGGAAAAATAACACATGAAGGTCAATAAAACTTTACTAAGGGTTATTGGAATAGTTATGATGATTATAGGTTTTAAATTTTCCGATATTCTTTTAGAAATTTTAAGATTAAGAGTCTGCTCAAATCAAGTTCATTGTGACTTCAATAGAGTTTTGCCAGATTATGTTATGTATATTGGTTTTGTTGTAATCTTTATGGGTTTAGCATTAATAATATCTTCGTTTGTTAGTGAGAAAAAATGAAAATCAATGAAACATGGTTAGGGATTACTGGAATAATATTAATCCTATCTGGAATTTTTTTCATTTTAGGCATTAGTGTTCCAAGGTTGCAGTTTTTAATAAATATTATTTTAATTGGTTTTGGAATAATTTTGATAATTACTTCTAATAAAAAAACAAAGTTTTTAGGAACTGGGGTAATCTTGTTAATTTTAGGTTTATATATTTTAATTGATTTCTCCAGACCTGTATATAAATTTGATTCTAATCTTAATGATATTTCACCACAAATCACATTTATTAGTAATCCTACTGGAATAATATCTATAGTTTTAATAATTATAGGCATAATATTAATCATAATGGGAATTAAATCTAAAAAATGAAAAAAACAAAAAAACCAATAAAAAAAGAACCTAAAGAATTATTTGAAGTAGCAAAACATCTTAATCCCAACTTATTCAAAAAAACAGTAGAACAAGTTCCAACAAGAAATGGTTTTGGAGAAGGTTTAGTTGTAGCAGCAGAAAAAAATAATAATATCCTAGGTTTATGCGCAGATTTAACAGATTCAACAAAAATGAATTCATTTAAAGATAAATTTCCCTTAAGATTCATAGAAGTTGGAGTTGCAGAGCAAAACATGATGGGAATTGCAGCTGGTTTGGCTTTAAATGGAAAAATTACTTTCTTAGCAAGTTATGCTGTTTTCTCACCTGGAAGAAATTGGGATCAACTAAGAGTAAGCGTATGTTACAACAACGTTAATGTAAAGGTAATAGGAGCTCATGCAGGAATCTCAGTAGGTCCAGATGGAGCAACACATCAAGCTTTAGAAGATGTTGCAATTACAAGAGTTTTGCCTAATTTAACTGTTGTTGTTCCTTGTGATTCAATAGAGACAAAAAAAGCAACTCAAGCAATTGCAGAAAAAAAAGGTCCATGTTATTTAAGATTAACAAGAGAAAAAACTCCAATAATTACAACATTAAAATCACCTTTCATTATAGGCAAAGCAGAAATATTAGCAGAAGGAACAGATGTTACATTAATAGGCGCAGGTCCTGTTTTATATGAAGCTTTAGTCGCAGCAAATGAACTCCAAAAACAAAAAATTTCCTGCCAAGTTATTAACTGTCATACTATAAAGCCAATTGATGCTAAAACAATAATTAATGCAGCAAAAAAAACAAAAGCTTTTGTTACAATAGAAGAACATCAAATAAATGGAGGAATAGGTTCAGCTATTTCCGAAGTTATAACTCGTAACTATCCTATTCCAATTGAATTTATCGGCATGCCTAACTCTTTTGGAGAATCAGGCCAGCCAGATGAACTTTTAAATAAGTATGAAATGAAATCTAAACATATTATTTTAGCTGTAAAAAAAGTGTTAAAAAGAAAATCAACTAAATAGTGTTATAACTAAAACTCCAACGATCATTATTATAACCCCTATTAATCTTTCTTTAATCCCCTTTTCTTTAAATATAAAATACCCATATAAAACAGTTAAAATTGCACTTGCTCTTTTAATTGAAATTACATAAGCAACCAATGCTAGATTTATAGCAGCCATTTGGAATGTTAATGATAAAGCACTAAATAATCCCATTGGTAATAAAATTTTATAATTTGTTTTTATTAATTTAATATTGCTTCTTGATTTAAAATATACAACTATAAACAAAAGAATTAATGTTATTATGTTCATAGATATTGTCCAAAATATAGGAGAAGAATTTTTAATTCCAATCTTATCAAGATTTGCCCCTATACTTAACAAGAGAGCAACCACCAACATTAATCTAGGTCCTTTTTCTTTTAACAAAGCTTTAAATGGCGCTAAAAATCCTTTATATCTCTCTTTAATATTCAAAACATAGGCTCCCAAAACAATAAGAAATATACCAAGAATACCAAGCATACCAGGAAATTCATGAACAATTAATGGAGACGTTATTAATAAAAATAAAGGAGTAAATGTAACCATTGGAGTTGTAATGGATAAATCAGAATGCTTAATTGCCCTCATGTATAAGATTAATACCATTGCATTCCAAAGGCCAGTAAAAACTAAGATCATCCAAAAATTTTTCCCTAATCCAGGCATATCAATAAAAAACAATAAAGGAAATAAAAAAATAAAACCAAATAATTTTAATGAAAAAGAAGCAATATATTCATCAACATTTTTTGAACTTTTTTTACGAAATAAATCAACTAAAGAACTAAAAAAAGCTGTTAATATAGCCAACACAATCCATATCATAAATTTATTAACTATCTAAAGCTTTTTAAATCTTTCATAATTATTAATTTCATGATAAATCCAATAGCTTTCACAATAGGAAGTTTACAAATAACATGGTATGGAATTATTTACGCATTATCCTTCTTAATAGGGATTTTAATAGCAGCTAAATTAGCAGTTAAAAGAAACATTCCAAAAGACAAAATTTATGATTTTGCTCTTTACTTAATCATTTTTGTAGTAATATTTGCAAGATTATTTCACGTGTTTATTTACAATTTTTCTTATTATATTAATAATCCATCTCAAATTTTACAAATTTGGAAAGGTGGAGTTTCATTAATAGGTGGTTTTATTGGAGCAGTTTTAGCTGCATTATACTTTTGTAAGAAAAATAAAATTAACTTCTATGATATAGGAGATATCTTTGTTATTCCATTAGCTCTTGGCACAACATTTGGAAGAATTGGAAATTTCATTAATCAAGAATTATATGGAAAAATAACAACCTTGCCATGGGCTGTTAAGTTTGATAATGTAACTGGATTAAGACATCCTACACAAATTTATGAAGCTATAGGTAATTTCCTTATCTTTATTATTTTATTAATAATGTGGAAAAAAACAACTAAAAAAGGCTTATTATTCTGGACATATATTTTAGTTTACTCTTTCATAAGATTTTTAGCAGAATTCTTAAGAGATACTCCTGATTTAGTTGCTAACACCTTAACAATAACTCAAATAATCCTAGTTCCGATATTTATTCTAGCTTTATTTTTTATAACTAAAAAGAATGAGATACAACAAACAACAAATCCTTAAGGAAATAGGAAATAAACAAAAGATTCTAGAAAGATCTACTGTTACCATAATAGGTTTAGGAGCTATTGGAACAAATACAGCTTCATTATTAGCAAGAGCAGGTGTTAATTTACATTTAATTGATCGAGATATAATTGAGCTTGATAATCTACAAAGACAAACGTTATTTACAGAAGATGATATTGATAAGCCAAAAGCATTACAAGCATTTAATCATTTAAAAAAAATAAACTCTTCAATTAAAGTTTCTTATTCTATCTCTGATTTAACTTATAAAAATATTAATTCTCTAATAAAAGGTTCTTTAATTCTTGATTGTACAGATAACATGTTTACTCGATTCTTAATAAATGATTATTCAATGAAAAATAACATTCCATGGATTTATTCAAGTGTTATTGGAACTAAAGGTTTAATCTTTTCAATTGTTCCTAAAAATACATGTTTTTCATGTTTATTTAAGATTCCGACAACTTCTTTAGAAAGCTGCGATACATCAGGAATACTAAATACAGCTTCATCTTTATCCTCCAATATTCAAGTTACAGAAGCAATAAAGATTCTAACAAAACAAAAATTTACAAAAGAATTAATTAAATTTGATATCTGGAATAATTCAATAGAAAAGATAAAAGTAAAGATAAATAAAAATTGTTTAACTCATAATAATAAATTTCCTTTTTTATCTGGAGAAAATAAAGAAAATATCATAAAGATATGCGGCAATAATATATTTCAATTTAAATCAAAAAACAATTATTCTTACTTGATAAATAAATTAAAAAAAGTTGATAAAATTATTTTAAATAATGATTATTCTATTTTCAAAAATTCTTTTATATTTAAAGATGGAAGAATTTTAGTAAAAGCTAGTTCTTTATCATTAGCTAAATCTTTTTATGAAAAATATATGTAATATATATAATATATATAAATTAGTAAAGTTTATAAATGGCCTAATTTGCAAAACCATACTCTTATAACAGAGATGGAGGAATAAAATGAATGAACAATATGTTGGATATACAATTGGACCAGGAGAAAGTGCTTTAGCTGATTACTTTGCAGCATACCATGCAGCAAACGTAGATGGTGATGTTGATTCAGGTAAAAAAACAGATAGATTACACAAAAATCCAACCATAGCAGATTTATTAACACTTGGAGTTGGCTCAGGAATAACAAGCCAGACTTTAGAGTATGACGAAAATGCTAAAAGAAGTATTATACATGGATTCGTTGGAGAAGACGAACAAGCACATGAAGAAATAAAAGTTAGATTTAGATTATAAACATAACTTTTTAAATACATTTTTTCTTTATTTTTATATGAAAATCAAAGCTTTTATCGAAAGAGAAAACAAAACAAAAGAGATAACATTAAAAGAAAATTCTAAAATAATTGACTTGCTAAAAGAACTTAAAATTAATCAAACATCTGTTTTTATTACTAAAAATAATGAAATTGTAATAGAAGATGAAAAATTAGAAGATAAAGATGAAATAAAAATATTAAGTGTAATCTCAGGTGGATAATGACTTGTAAGAATTGCTCGATAAAACCAGTTTATTCTCAGATATCTGGAGTTAAACTTTGCAGATCATGTTTTATTAAATATTTTGAAAAGAAAGTTATTAAGACAATAAAAAAATATAATCTAATACAAAATAACGATAAAATAGCCGTTGCTGTTTCTGGCGGAAAAGATTCATTATCATTACTATATTTACTAGATAAATATGCTAAAAAATATAAAAATCAAAAATTAATTGCTATTTTAATAGATGAAGGTATTGAAACTTACAGACCAAAAACAATAGAAGATGCTAAAAAACTAGCTAAAGAATTAGATATTGAACTGAAAATCTACTCTTTTAAAGATGAATTTTCTAAACCATTAGATAAGATTCTTAAAGAACTAAAAGAAAATGCATGTTCTGTCTGCGGCACATTTAGAAGATATTTATTAAATAAATATGCAAGAAAATTAGATGTCACAAAACTAGCAACCGGCCATAATCTAGATGACGAAGCTCAGTCTATCTTAATGAACCAATTTAAAGGCAATATAGAAGTTTCAGCTCGTCTTGGTCCAATAACCGGGATAATTAAAGACAAGAAATTCATTCCAAGAATAAAGCCATTATATTTCATGACAGAAAAAGAAACAGCAATTTATTCTTATCTTAAAGGCTTTACTTCTAAATTTATTGAATGTCCCAATTCTTATGATTCTTATCGTGATGAAGTAAGAAACCTGTTAAATTCATTAGAAGTTAAATATCCTGGAATTAAATATTCCATTGTTAATAGTTTTTTAGTTACACTTCCATTGCTTAAAGATCATTACTCTAAATCGAGAAAGATGGAATATTGTTCAAAATGCAATGAACCTTGTTCTGGAACTATCTGTAAAGCTTGTAGAATTATAGAAAAAATAAAAAATTAATCATCGTCATAGTCGCAGTAGTCATCTTTATCTCGATCACAATAGCCATCATCCCATCTTCCATCAATCCATCTCCAAAATCCTGAATGATGTCTGCTATGTCTATAACTTCTATCAGAATAATCGTAGTTTCTTGGTTTATAACAAACCCAACTATCTTCCCCATAGCAATAACCACTTGTTCTATGGAACCAATCATACCCAAATCCATGATACCAATCATATCTTGGTCCTCTGTCTTCTATTGTTGTATGTATAACTACAACCGGTTTATCGCCATGCATTAACAAACTAGAATCATAATAAGTACTAGTTGTATCAACTATCTGACTATTATCAGAACTACCACTATTAACGTAGTATGTTACCTCAGCTTTAACTACCTGTAAGGCTATTAATGACACTACCAATATTATTCCAAATGTTAAGAGTTTATTCCTCATTTTCGCACCCCCCATCTATTTAAGATAATAAAAATATATAAAGATGTATGTTACTTAGTTTTAGAAGTTACATCTTCATCATAACATGGCTTTCTTTTAACAAATTCTTAAAGGTAATAATCCATAATATTAATACTATAATAAATCCTATTCCTATAGCAATAAGTACATTTCTTGAATTAGGCGATCTTAAAACATTAATATTTCCACCATTCAATAACATATAAGAATAAAACCCAATTGCAACCAACATTACAAATAACATTAAATTTAAACCAATTAGCTTACCTCTTTCCATAAAAATGATAAGTATAACTAGAATTTAAAGCTTTTTATGTTGTAAATATCTCATCTAAAAGATTTTTAACACTTTTAATTCCCTTACTAGTGTCTTCTATAACAACATTCAAAACATCTTTTGATATCTGTTCTAGTGAAATGCTTCTTTTTGCTTTATCAGTTAATAAGAATGATCTTTCCATTTTGCAAGATCTTATTTCACCATCAGCAGCCATTATACTATATGCTATATGTGCCATTGCAGGACTTCCATAACCATTTGAACTAAAACCAATATTACAACTTGTTTCTAAAGGTTCCATATTTAAAGAAAAATTTTTATCAAAAAAATAGTTAAAAATACCTAAATCAACAACCTTTCTATCATATATAAAAATCAAATCCTGTTTCCTTAATTTCCGATTATATTGAATTTTTTCTACAGCCATTTCAATTACCCTTCGAATAATATCTTTGTTACATCTTTTGGTTTTAATTTACTTCCCATTATTCTAGGAGACCCAAATATCATATCTCCACCACTCCATTTATCTGTTTCCTCTTGAGCTATACCTTCAGCTTGATTTAATCTTCTACATCCATCTTCAATAGAATAATCGTCATAAGGATCAGCCTTTCCTACGGAATAAGAAAATGTTCCATCTCCTCTATTCTTAGCAGATACAAATACATTAATTCCCTTTGCAAATAACTCGCTTCTAGCGTAATATCCAATTTCCTCAATTACAGCCCATCTATTTCCGCTTACTATCTCTCTATATCTAGTATCAGGCTCTATTTTCTGTCCTCTTCCTAAAGTATACTCTGAAATCCTGTTTCCTACAGTATCAATTATATTTCTAGTTTCGTTTTCATCCATAAATGGGACTCTTCCAGCCATTCTTGCATTAACATAAGGTTCAAATATCCAGGCAAGCTCATGTATAATGCTCATTTTAGGATCAATAGGATAAATTCCAGCAGTCGTATCAAGTAAACCCTGTACTGCAACTAATCTCGTTATTAAAGGCTCACTTTTTATTCTATATATTCTTTCATGATTTCTAAATAGCCAAACAGACAAGCAAACATCTTGGTCACCATCATTTACATTTAAATTAACATATGGTTGTCCATCTTTTTGAAATTTGTCCAACAAACCCTTTTTTATAGCAATATGAGTTTGTTCGCACGTGCTTCTTGTAAATAATCTATCAACTTCTTCATGATGATTGAGGTTTGCTCTTGGTCCATTGCTATCATACCATGGTTTACCTATAACAAATCCATCTAATGCTATTGAAAAAGCAGGATAATCTCTGATAAATTCCTCTCTTGTTCTATTAACTCTTGGTTCAATATTTAAGTTTATCATTAATATTATATCAATATTTCTATTTAAAAAGCTTTCTATATGTAACCACTATAAAGAAAAAACAAATGGGCCCGCCCAGGATCGAACTGGGGACCACCGCCTTGTAAGGGCGGTATCATAACCGCTAGACCACGAGCCCATAGTAACCATTCAAAACAGATTATTTTTAAAACTTTCTATCATGCTATTATTTATGAAAAGAACATTTACAGCAATGTTGGGAAAAAAAGAGTTTACTTTTTATTTAGAATATCAATATTCAGTAAAACAAGACCAACCAAGAATAGAAGGATTATTGGCGACTATTGAATCCGAGTCTTTAGATTTTGATATTTCATTAACAGACGAAACCTTTAGAGATAAAAGATTTTACTACGCTGAAATAAGAGTTATGCATTTTCCAGATTTTCCAGATCTAGAGAATAAATTTTTGAAATGCCGTTATTATCCAAGAGAAAAATTAGAAGAAAATAATAAAGAACAAAAACAAGCTCCAAATCACTGGTACTGGTTATTTACTAAAATGAAGGAACCACTTAAGTTTAAAGATTAAGTTGTTATATCTTTATCAACAACAATTTCAGACAAAATCTTTATCTTTTTATTTATTTCAGCTGCTTCTTCATATCTTTCTGAATAAATAGCACCAATCTTGTCTACATAAGCTGATATTATATTTAATTTTTCATGCTCATTTGTTTGAGCAACACCAATAAGATTAATTACATCTGGGGAAAAATCAGCTCCTTGGGTAAACTTTCTAAGATTTGATACAGCTATCATTTCCAGTATGTTTTCTTTACTATCTATGGCATGCAATAATTCGCTGGTCATAGCATACAATCTTAATTTTAAATCTTTTTCTTTATAATTCTTATAATTATCTGTAAATGTTTTATCATCTTCAAAATTTGTCTTATTAATTTTAGCTTTAGATTCCAGTTGGGACATATAATTTGCAAGGTAAGCTGTTGATAATCCATATAAACTAAAAATCGCAAAATCTAATCCATTAATTTCTCCGCCGAAAATAATATCCCCATTATTTATTTTATTAATATCTTCTAAACTTTTAAATCTTGCCGGTGCAAAAATCATTGGAACTATTCTAATTTTATATTTTTCAAGTTCCTTTAACATTTCTTGAGCCCGTTTCCAAGCTTCATCAACCATTTCTATAGCTTCTTTGTCAATGTTTTTATATTCAAGCAAATCTGATTTATTAGTAGCGGCATAAATTCCAGGATATTCATATATTGAGCAATTTTCACAATGTGGTTTTAAATTATGCACATACACCAAAACCTTTCCCTCTAAGTTGTTCTGATCTCCTTTCTTAAATTCAAACATTTTTACCATCTCCCATAATCTCTTTTAATTCATGAATATTACAATTTAATTTGTTAAAAAATTTTGTTATTTCATCATTATTAAACCCAATTCTTTTCATTTCTGAAACTCCAGATTTTATCATGTCTTTTCTTATAGTTGTATAATCTATAAATTCAAATTTACCCTCAATCTGTCTTCTTTCATCATCTACAAGTAATCTTACAGATTCCTTTCCAGGTCCATATTGTTTTAATATTTTACCTGGGTCATTTAATAACTCTAATTCCCCTGGGTGAAATTTCCAATTATTACCTGTTGTAACTATTTTATTATCTACAAAATAAACCTCCCAAACAGTACCAAGAGGCATTTCACGTATATTCCCACCATAATAATAATTCTTTACATCATTAAAAGTTTCCAAACCCATAGTCTTCACAACTTTAACTTTATCTCCTGGAGAAAAAGTGCGCATAGTATTCTTCCAGTTTAATATATATATCATTTCTAAATTGCTCACAATTATATCTACATATTTATTATAACTTAAGTTGTCATTTACTTTTTCCCAGCCTTCTGTAGATTGATTAATTCTTTTTTTTATATTATCATTTAATATCATAGCTAATTTTTTATATTCTGTTTTTTTAGCATCTAATTCTATAAGCTTTGTTTCAAGATTAGAGAGAATATTCTCTCTATCTTCTTTCGTTCTCCTGTACATTGAAGCTAATTCGATTAATGACATTTTTACTTTGTATGTTTTCTCATAAGGTTATGTAAATACTTTTCAGGATCACTAACTACCTTAGAGGTAATTGTAAACTCCTTCTGTTTATACAATTTTAATGCATTTCTATAATCTTCAAGCATAGTTTCGCATAAATCTCTAGGGCTAATTCCTGTTTCGACAGATTTTTTAGCTAGTAGATTATATGCATCTGGTTTTTCCAGAATAAATTTAATGCCGTCTTTTTGATAAACATCATCAAAGAAGTTTTCTAAAGAAGATTCCATTATCAAACTTACTAATCTTTCTTTTGGATGTTCTACCAAATCAGAGTCTACAACTAACTCCTTAACATCAGTTGATGGAAGCTCATACATAAAATCAAATAATGTATCTTCAATAACCTTTGTTAACGCTCTAGCTCCTATTTTGTCTTTTGCAGCCATGCCGGCAAATACTCTTAATGATTCATCATCAAAAGTTAAGTTAATTCCGTAATCCAAGAAATCATTTGTATAATGCCTAATCACAGAGTCGCCAGATGTTTTTAATATGGAATATAAATCATTTTCATCCAAATCATCTAGCGCAACTCTTATTGGCAACCTTCCTATAAATTCTGGTTCAAATCCATAATCAATAAAATCTTGGCTTGTAAGCTGGTCATACCATTTCCCATTGCCATCTTCTTCTTCAAGCATAGTTTGCAATCCTGGGAAATTATGTTTTCCTAGTATATCTTTAGCTTCCTCAACATCAACTTTTCCAGTTTTTAATCCAAGTCTTTTTGTTACATCCTTTTCTAAACCCGGAAATGCTCCTGCCATAATAAATAGTATGTGTTTTGTATTTATCACTGGCTTTTTGCCTTTCATTTTTTTCATTTCATTCATAGCATGCGCAGCAGCAAGAGGGTTATAGTTAGATATTAATTCAACATCATAATCTTCCATAAGTTTTAACAATCCTCTCTGTACTTCTACTCCTGAAACATCTTTTCCAAAAACATCCCCTCTTCTTATCTTGTCTATCTCATCGATATAGACTATGCCATACTGGGACAATTTAGTATTCTTGTCAGCAGCAAACCAAAGGTCTCTTACCATATCATCAACATCTCTTCCAACATATCCTGTTGCGCTAAATTTTGTTGCATCTTCTTTTACAAATGGAACTCCTACTAGTTTTGCAACTTTCGAAACCAAATAAGTTTTTCCAACACCTGTATTTCCGAGCATCAAAACATTTTTCTTTATAAAAGCATCATCACCATTACCTTCTCTTTGATTTCTTCTTATTCTAGCATAATGATAGCATATTGCGTTAGCCAAGTATTTTTTAGCTTTGTCTTGCCTAATAACATCTTTATCTAAAGCAGTTTTAACATCTTTCGGTTTCATATCAAATTTAATCTCTAATGGTTTATCTTCCGCAGCTTGTTGTTCAGCCTCTTCTCTTTCTCTTCTCTCTTTTTCCCTTTCTAAAATTATTCTAACTTCTTCTTCTTCTCTTCCCCTTCTCTCGTCATTTACCATTTTATTGTACCTCGCTATTTGTTCTTTCTAAAAATTCTTTATGAAGCTGCAAGACAGCATATAAAAATACATCTTTAATATTAAGTTCTTTATTAAAGATATGATCCATTACCTCTTGCTTAATATTAGGTTTTTTTATTGTATCACAATATACCTTTGCGCCAAATAAGTTTTTCAATTCTTCTATATCATTTACAGATTTTAATCTCTCTTCTACACCACTTAAATAATTATTGAACCTTGCAGCAGCTATCATCTGTTCCATTCCAAAACCTTTAAAGTACCCAAATAAATCTTCATTATTTACTTCTTCTTTTTCTTCAACTTTTCCCAATATCTTATTCTCAAATTTTCCATTTACATTAGATAAAGTAATAAATATATCATGATAGATATCTCCGCCTATTCTTAATACAGTTTCTTTATAAGATTCTAAAGGATTATGTTCAAAACTTCTAGTATAACCTTTAGCTAAATCAGCCAAAATTAATGCAGCCATGCTCTCTTTATCTTCTTTAACAAGATATAAATTAACCTCGTTATGATCTAGATTTTTTATGATATAATATGTTAGAAGGCTATTAGCTAAATCTCCTTTAAGCATCTTAAAATCTAGACGTAAATTAGTATCATTGCTAAATATAGAAGCAATTTTTCTAGTAGGATCAAAATCTATCTTGGGTAATACTAATCTTTCTGTTTTTATTTCTTCTTCTCCATCCAATACATCAAATAATTCTACCTTTGTTTTCATAATAATCCCAGTATCCCTTTTCCCTTCTTTTCTTTTTTCTCCATATCTACAACAGGAACTTCTTCATTTTTTTCTTCTATAATTAATCCACCTCTTGGTTCACATTCACATACTTTTTTGATAAAATTAATGCCTAATCTATTCTCTAAGCTTGCACCATATTTTAAATTTCCATTTATTGGTTCGCCATATTTTTTTGAGTTAAAAATAGTTCTGGCTTCGTTAACCATTATCCCACCAATAATCTGGTTTGTCATTATTACAGAAGGATTTGGAGCTTCCAAACACCCAATTTTCTTTCTCCTCTCTTCAGCCTTAACACCAAGTTCATAAATATTAAGTTGGCAGTCCATACAAGATGTCTTTCCAGGAACATATATTGCTACCTGTCCTGCTTGATAATCAGTTCCTCCACTAATCAAAGGAATTTTATTTTTGATTGCATAATCACTAATCACAGATCTAACAGTAAAATTATCTACGCAATCAAATATAGCATCATATTTTCTTGCAAAATTTGATTTTTCTGTAAATCTATCCACAAACCCATCAGAGTTTATGAATTTCCTTCCAATCTTCTTGATTTTTTCAGACAATGCTTTAGCTTTTTTTTCTCCTACAACATCATAATACAATATCTGTCTATTTAGGTTAGTATCTTCTATTCCATCAGGATCAATAATATCAATTCTTCCAACACCCAGTCTTGCTAACCCGAGCCCAACAAAATTTCCAAGAGCTCCTGCTCCTATTAACAAAACATCTTTGTTTAAAAACTCCCCAATCTTTCTTTCTTCTAATTCAAATTCTTCTCCAAAAGTAAATCTTCTTCTATTTTTTAAATTATAATAAAGGGGAACACTTAATTTTTCATCGTCATTCATCAATAGTTTTTTTACTTCTTCAGATATCAATCCACCTAAAACTAGGCTTACGAACTCATCTTGTTCATCATCTTTAAATTCATAAAGCAGATGTCTTCCATCCCTTGTTATTTTATCATGTAATATTAGTTTTCCATAATATGATTTAGATGAAGTAACAATTAATGGTGTTTTAGTTTCATAAGCATATTCTAGCGATAAAGCCTTAGATCTTGGATCATTTGTAGCATCAATTATTAAATCTGAACCTTTTAAAAAATATTTTGAAGCGTTCCCAATAAGTCTGGAGGACAAACCCATGATATTTATATTTGGATTAACTAATTTTAATTTTTCTTCTATAGAATGGGCCCTATTATCTTCTAATGTAAAATCCAAAAATCCATCATTAGTTGCATGAGCATCATCTATTATTCTTATATTTCCAACACCTAATGCGCTCAAGGGAATTGCAATATATTGAGCTAATAAATCAGACCCGATTATTGATATCGTACTATCTGTTAATTTCTGCTGATCCCAGCCTTCTATTAACTCCTGTCTATTATATCTATTCTTTTCGTTGATCTTTGCTTCCATCTCTTGCTCCAATTAATCTTTTAATATCAACTTCCTCATCTTTAGCTGCTCTTTGTGCAATGCTTGCAGAATAGATTTCTACAGCTTCATTTCTGGTTGATGGGTCATTAAAGAATGTTACAAATTCTAATGCAGCTTCATCATATTTTCCATCAATAAGCTTTTTCTGAATTTTTTTACTTTCATCATATGTTAATATAGTATTAAAAATCTTCCTTCCTTTATTGTCCCATATATCATGATTATCCTCGGTCTTTCCAACAATAGATACGCTTTCTTCTAATGTAATCCCATCATGTTTAACAAATTCTTTTAAAACCATTGACATCCATGTACTATATTTATCATTAGGTTTAGATGATTCAGCATATCTTAATGATTCTCTTGCAAATTTTATAACATTATCATCTATTCCCAAAAATCTTGGTACATATTTCTCTATTAACATGCTTCTTTCTTCTAAATCTCCTGTAAAAAATTCAAACATAAAATTAAAAACTTCTTGTTTTTCTTTATCTGTTTTAATATCTTTATCAATGACAGATGCTATAGAATCAAAAACACTCCCCCAAATCCTTGGCGGAACAATATTGGTATCTTTTTCTGGATACCCAACATCCCTTATAGCATCAACTAAATTCTTTCTATCAATAATTACTCTCCTAAGAACATCTTCCATAAATCTGCTGTATTTACAATTCATATATTGGTAATGATAAATGTATCCTATAGCCTTTTCAGCAAATAATCTATTAATATCTTTTTGTATTGTTTCTTTATCAACTATATCTTTCTTAGGCTGTTCATTAGAAGTAACAGAAATATCAACAACTCCACCCCTTTTTGTATCAACAACTTGCTGAGTATAGCCTTTCTTATAGTTTGTTAATTGATGTAAGAAAGATTTCGGGAATTTTATTTTTTTATTTATCTCAGCATCTAATTCTTCAATAGTAAATGAAATGTCATCATCAACACTAACTGTAATCAATGGTAATTTCGCACTATACTTTCTCTTATTTCTAGATATCCTACTTTCTTCAATTATAGCCATTTCAGAATATGGATCAGATCTTTTATTATTAACAACAATACTATAACAAAACCCAGCAATTTTTGGCTCTTTAATATCAAACTTTGAAACTGTAAGTAACTCATTAAGAAGTTCTAAAGCAACCTGTTTTGGATTTTTTCCATCAAAAGATATTCCATATTTATTTAATAATCCTATAGCTGCATCATCATCTTTCAATAAATATTCTATATGCCCATCAGTAATATCTTCACCCCTTACTAATAATCTATCTTCTAAAACTTGATGACTTAATTTACCTTCTATTAATTCTAAACTCCTTGGCGTAGCAACTTCTGTATTTAATGACACAGAATTTAAAACAGTATAATTATTATTATCATCCGTATTTGATGGATTAGTCCCAAAATCAGCATGACTATGTGTCCATCCAATTATTTGATAGTTTTTACCTCTCGCTTTATTAATCTCTTTTACCTCTTGGTTTGCTCTTGCAACATTAACACCTTCTACCTGCACATGTCCACCAGATACATCTTGGTCTTGAGCTAGAATTATCTCTCTTATTATATGCTGGGAATCTTCAATATTACCAAGTAAAAATCCATACCATTCATAAGCAGAGTTTCCAATTCTTTTTACCGCAGGACCAATTGAAAAAGCTTTTTCTTTAGCGCCCTGTGTAATTCTAATTGATGAAGGCAGTAAATCTTTCTGATTGGAGTTTCTTTGCCTTAATAGTAATCTTTCTAAATCTCCATCTCTTAAATCTGTATTACTTACTTGAATTTTTTTCTGTTTTCTATTTAATATCTTCATATTTACCTTTATAACCGCCTTCTTGCACTATCTACATATTTGAAAAGCAAATTTGTAATAACATAACCGCCTTTCTTAACCTCTTCCAAACTGAGTTTACGCCCCTTTAATCTATCATCTAGTTTTTCGCCATAATAAAAGGAATTATCAAGATCTGTTCCGCCATGAGATGCAAAGCTTTCATTGGTTAATCCATGAATAAAGACATTTTTTGCATCATCTAATAATTTAGCAACTTGGTCCGCTCTCTTCAATCCTGCAGTATTAGCTGCCTTATCCAGTGTACAAATTCTTTGAAATGGTGTCATTTGTCTTGGTAAAAAAGGATGAGAGTAAGCATCAATAACAACACCCTCTCCTCCATAAATCTCTCCATTAGATATATTTAAATTAACCCCAACTCTGCAAGGATCAAATCCGTAATATTCTTCCTTATTTGGGTGTTTCATAGCAAACTTGGGTATCTTTAAATAAACATAAAACAGCCCATTTTTTCTTAAATATCCAATATCTCCTATTTCAAATTCATTTTTATCTTTTAATCTTTCTAATAACTTATTTCTTGACCTTATTCTTTGAATTTCCTTTAATTGATCTTTAAATTCTTCTATAGATTCTAATCTAAATATCTTGTCTAAGTATTGTTTGTAAGCTTCATCAATTTGGGGAATAGCAGCAAATTGTCTTAGTCCAAAACTTTCTCCATTTATCACAACTTGAAACTCATTATCTGCTGCTTTATTTTGCAATTTATAAAAAGTTCCATTCATAAAAAATGCAGGTTCATCATCTAAGATATCCGATAGTCCCTTTTTGTTGTCTAGATTTAGCGTATTGAACTTTCCCACCATAGGTTTTCTTTGATAATAATCTTGCAGCATTGTTACTAAAGCATTATCAAAAACTTTCGGTTCTGCATCTTCTTTTAATTTAACATCTTTTTTTAAGACTGTTATATTATTATACATGGCTTTATCAAAATACTCATTAAAATTTATATGGTAGTGATCACTGCAAATTTTACCAATCTTTCCGAATTGCCCATCTTTGTATAAATAATTTTTATTACCAGAATTATAAACCTCAACCAAATCTCCAACTTTAATTTCTCTATCTTTTCCTCGTAAATTCTTTTCTTGTGTTACCTCTTTCTTTACTCCCAATTGTTCTTGCATTAATTCCCTTTTTAAATTTTCGAGCTCACTTGCCGTAACTTCATAAGATCCAAGTTCTTCTTCAAGAATTTTTTCAATATTTTTTTTACTGGAGGTATTTACATTTATTCCTTTTATTACATCTACAACTTCCTTTTCATTTTCTGCATACAAAGGGAAGAGCTCATATATAGCAAAATGTAATAAATCATTTTCGCTTACATATTTTTCCATATCATCATTGGTCTTAATCTCTCTATGTAATCTATCTTCAATAAATTTCTTTTTATGTTCAAATATTTCTTTTTTATTGATATCTCTATATAATCTTTCAAGTTCGTCTAAGCTTAAAGAAGGAACTAATCCAAATTCACATTTTCCAACTTTAATTAGGTTTTTACTATCTGATTGTTCTTTATCATCAGTCATTTGATACAGATGATTTTCAACAATTATTATTGGCGATCTTTCAGCTAACTCAGCTAAAAAGGTTTTAGGTAGCATTTATTTCTACCTCAAATAACCTTCTAAACCGCCTTCCTGTTTTGCTGCTATGATTAATTCAACTTCATCATATGGTATACCTTCTGCTTCTTTTCTAACAAAGTATGTTCCTAAATTTTCTTTTCCTGTGACTGGGTTACCATTAACAGTCATACCATATGCACCTTGCATCTCATTTCTAATTCTTTCAGCATATCTTTCATTACCCCTACTCAACTCTCCGGTTGTTGCATATTTTAATATTTGCTCTATAGTTGCATTCTTCATATGCTCTGGTAGATCTGATAAAAGTACCTTCAAAGATTTTTCTGAAGAACTCCCTGGTTTTATCTTTATAACCTTCGCTATATCCTGTGGAATCTCTCCAGGATTTGTCAAAGGATTTTGTTCTGCTGCCATTTTGTTAACCCCCAAATATTTTAATATATTTAACACTTTTTAGTGATAATATTTCCTATATAAAGCTTTCTTTCGATTAATCTTATATTAACTAAGAAATTTATAGCAACTATAAGTAAAAAATTACCCCAGTATTAACATCCTATTATCCCTTTTGCATTTACTTTTTACATTATTAAACATTACTTTCATTAATTCTTCCTTTATCTGTAATGGTTTTCCACTTTTTGTATCATTTATCAAAAACTTTCCATTGCCATAGGCATAAACAAACAAATAATTACAAGTGGCTCTTATGTTTAATAAAGGTCCGATGTCTAGTCTTAATAATAAGAATTTTCCATCTTTTAATTGCTCTTTTACTTCATCAAATTCAAAATTCCTTTCTTCTATATCAATACCTTTATCTAAAGCCTTTTTATAATATAATTCATTGCTGAACTTAGCTTGATAAACCTCTTTTTGGCTGTACATTTTATATTTATAGTTTGGGAACTTAAATTCAGGGCTTCCAACTATTAGTTTAGTGTTTATTTTATGCTCATATGTTATCATAGCTAAACTAAATAAGGAGCTTCCTCTGGTTGGTAAAACTACACTATTGTGCCATATCTTATATTCATTCTCTTTATTTATCTCATAATCTTTATTAAAATGGTTTAATATTAGCATTAAAGAAGCAGCTGCATTTGAATATCTTGTTGTTTGTTTGTAAAATTGCATTAAAATTTAGAGATATCATTAGTATTTATTATTTTCTTATTATCCTCATAATCTCTTCTTTTGCTGTTCCGGCCTTAAGTTTAACATTAATTCCCATCATAGACAATACTGTTAGTTCTAACAAATCTAATAGTTTCGGATTTTCATAAACAAGTATTGCTCTGTTAAGTTCATTTTCAGATAATTTTCCTTCTTTAGATAATGTACTCCATATATATTTATATTCAACTCTTCTATTTAGTTCATCATAATTTCTAGGCATTTCTATAATATACATAACTACCACATCCTTATTACTTATTTAATATTATTATATTTCC
>Ga0209542_10006124_pt1 | contig 23573 bp, 24 predicted proteins | sample RifCSPhighO2_01_FD_184028 | JGI IMG/M metagenome (GOLD analysis project Ga0209542, IMG submission 184028) | Soil microbial communities from Rifle, Colorado - Rifle CSP2_plank highO2_0.1 (SPAdes) (version 2) | ecosystem: Environmental > Terrestrial > Deep subsurface > Rock core/Sediment ... | reverse complement strand
AAAGCAAAAAGAATTGGAGAAAAAAAGGATTGAGCAGGATCGATTAAGGAGAGAAGAAGAAGCAAAGAGGCTGAAAGAGGCTGAAGCAAAAAGAAAAACAGAAGAAGAAAGAAGAAGAAAACTTGAAGAGGAAAGAAAACTGCAGGAAAATATTGAGAATACAAAAAGAAAAGAAACTGAAAGAAAGCAAATAGAAGAGGAGCGTATAAAGGAAGAAAAGGAATTACAAGAACAGAAAGCGCTTGAAGAGAAGAAGAAAGCTGAAGAAAATAAAAAAGCAAAACTTGAAAGGCAGAAATTAATCAATCAAAAGAAAAAGGACGTACAAAATTTCTTTCATAAAATTGGATTTTACAAGACTCCTGAGGAAAGAAAACAAATTGCTATACAGAAAGAGGAAGAAAATCAGGAAAGGATGAAGCTTCAGGAGGAAACAAGAAAGCAAAAAGAATTGGAGAAAAAAAGGATTGAGCAGGATCGATTAAGGAGAGAAGAAGAAGCAAAGAGGCTGAAAGAGGCTGAAGCAAAAAGAAAAACAGAAGAAGAAAGAAGAAGAAAACTTGACCAGGAAAGAAAACTGCAGGAAGAGATCAAGCTGAGAGAGAAATTAAAGCAAGAAGAAAGAGAAGAAGCTGAAAGAAAGCAAATAGAAGAAGAGCGCAAAAGGAAGGAAGAAAATGACAGGATAATGGAAGCCGAGCGCATAAAACAAGCGGAGGAAAAGAAAAGAGAAGAAATAACAAAACAAAAAGAACTGGAAAGAAAAAAACAAGAGGAAGAATACAAGAATAAGAAATTAATTTTACAAAAACAAAGAGAGCAAGAGGAAAACAGAAAGAAAATAGAAAGGCTGAGGCTTGAGGAGGAAGAAAAAAAGAAAAAAGAGGATGAACTGAGGAGAAGAGAAGAAGAGAAAGCAAAACAGAATGAGCTAGAAGAGAAGAGAAGAGAAATTGAGAGAAAAAATCGCGAAGAGGGGCAGCGCAAGTGGGAGCTTGAAGAAAGACAGAGGAAAGAAGAGGAAAGCAGGAGAAAAGAGGCGGAAAAGGAAAAAGAAGAGCTGATAAAAAATCAGAAGCTGGAACTTATAAAAGACCTTCAGGAAAAACTTGCCAAAAATAAAGAAACGGACCAAAAACTCAATTCTGAGCTTGGAAACCTTGAGGCCGGGAATAGAGTTATCCTAAACAAGTTTAAAGAGATTGATTCGCAGGTCATGGAAATAGAACAGGAGATTGAAGAAAAATCCTCCCAGCTTGACAAAATACAGCACCAGAAGAGTGCATTAATTCAAAATCACCAGTCAGAATTAGAGGAGCTTGACAAAAAGCAAAAAGATTTTGCCAGAAAAAAATCCGAGAAGAAAAGAGAAATAAATGAAAAGCTCGCGCAGCACGAGGCAAAACTCCTTAAGGAAATGGAGCGTGACATGGCAAAATTAAGCTCAGCCAAGAGGGCAGGAACCGAAAAATGGAAAAAAATAGAGGTAAAGGCGAAATTAAAGCTTGAGGAGCAGGAATTGTACGGGCAGCTGGGACTTATTGAAGATATTTTTGAAAGTAGGGATGAAAAAGAAGTGATGTTCAAAAAAACTTTGGCCAATGCAAATGAAAACGAGCGCAACCTTAAGAAAGTCATTTCCGGCCTAAAAAAACAAACTGAAGAATTGAATGCAGAAAAGAAAAATTCACCCGACGATATAACAGAAAAAGAAAGCAAGACTGCAACAATTAGAAAAAAGATTGATGTGCTTGATAAAGAAAGGGAGCAGATAACTAAAGAAATTGCAATTGCCCACTCAGGCATCTCAAAATTAAGATTTGGCTACCTTAAGCATATTGTTTCCGTATTTGTAGATAAAAGAGAAAAACTAAAAGCAGAAAAAGACCGACAGAAAGCTAAGCTGGAAGCTGAAAGAAAGAAAATTGATATTGAGGCCCAGAAACAAAAGGAAAAAAATGAGGCTGCAAGAGCGCGTGAGGTTGAGAGGCAGAAAAAAGATGCAGAGAAAAAAGCTCAGGAAGAGCGGAAAAAATCCAAGCACGCGGAAAAATTAAGATTGATTGAGGAAAACAAGAGACAGGAGAATATTGAAATTCAGAAAACTGCCGAATTAAAATCACTGAGGGAACAAAGGAAGGAAGAAATATCTGAGGCTAAACCCGAAAAAACTATTATAAAAAATATTGCAGGCAGGAGCAGGGATTTTGAGAGGTGCTTTAATCTCCTGGAAAGCGCAAGAAAAGAGCTTAACACAAACAAAAACAGGGCGAAAGAGCTGTACGCCAAATCAAGGGAGATTTATGTCGGGCTGGACTATCATGAAAAAAAAGAGATATACAATGAATTAATGGACCTTTACAATAAATTATTAAAATAGGTTCATCTCAAAGAATCTTCAATTGGCTTCTTAGTTTTTGATTTCTGGGACTCCTTCTGCAAATCAACCCCCAATTCCTGCAGGTTTTTGATGTGCATCTGCATAAGCTGCTCAACAATGGAAAGTATTTTCAGCATTTCTTCCCTTTCCTTTGCAAGTGTCGTCAGCGCGCCTTTGTGAAATCCTACCTGCTCGTCCCTGCTTACTTCGCCCTTAGCCATGGACACTAATAAAAATATTTAGTATTTAATTGTTTCTAAAAGCGACAGTTAAATGATAGAATTATTAATAATAAAACAAAAAAAGTTTACTTTTTACTGATTTTTTCTCCCTTCATCACAATTTTAGCAATCATAAACACAACGAATGCTATCGCTATAAAATTTATGACAGCTCCCAGGAAATGCCCCCATGAAATAACTATTGGCCCAAGGGCAATTTTAGCTGTCTCCCATCCGCCGCCAGGAATAAAGGGAGTTATGAGCGGCATGAGGATATCATTTACCAATGCCTGTACGAGCACAGTTGCAGCAACGCCTATTATAAACGCAGCAGCCAATCCCATTACTTTGTACTCATCTAAAAATTCCTTGAATTCCATTATTATTCCCATAATCAACACTATAATAGGGATATTTCAAAATATTTAAGCTTGTCGGAATCTAAACATTTTTAAAAAATGGAGCAATAATAAAAATATGACACAGATTTTGGGGATTGTTAAAGAAGGCAAGTTAATTCCGGAAGAACTCTGGATTAAATTCATAAACGGAATGCAAAATGAGTTTGACAGCCTTGAAACTAACAATGAAAGAGCCAAGAGGGAGGTTGCAGAGGCAATTGTCAATTCTGTTAAGAAAAGAGTGACTTGCGAGAGTTCGCTCTCGCTCACTCAGGTCACGCCTAAATTTGGGATATTATTTTCCGGCGGAGTGGACAGCTCGTTGATATCCTTCATCTCCAAGCAGCTTAAATATAACTTTAGCTGCTACACTGTCGGACTTGAAGGCTCTGACGACATAATATGGGCACAGCAGGTTGCAAAAGAATATAATTTTAATTTCAAGTATAAAATTTTAACACTGGATGAATTTGAAATTATTCTAAAGGAAACAATAAAGATTCTGAATGATGCGGATATTGTGAAAGCAAGTGTAGGCTCTGTTTTGTATGCTGCAGGTAAAATTGCAGTTGCTGATGGCAACAATATTTTGTTTGGCGGGCTGGGAAGCGAGGAAATATTTGCAGGCTATAAGCGGCATGAAGATGCTTTTGGAAAAAATAATTTTGAAGCCCTGCATAATGAATGCTGGAACGGACTTAGGAATATGTGGAAACGGGACTTGGTGCGGGATTTCACGATAGCAAAAAAGCTTGGGATTGAACTACGAACTCCATTCTTGGATAAAGATCTGATTAAAGCTGCGATGAATGTCCACCCTATGCTTAAATTGGATAAAGACAACAAAAAAATAATTTTGAGGGAAGCTGCTGAGTTTTTGGGATTAAAAAAAGAGTTCGCATGGCGCAAGAAGCAGGCTGCGCAGTACGGAAGCAATTTTGTCAACGGGATTGAGAAACTGGCAAAAAGAAAAGGGTTTAAGATGAAGAAAGAATACCTGCAGAGCTTGTTGAAATGACTTGATATTTATTAACTAATTTTTACTAAATTAGAAGGGAGGGATTTTAATTATTGCACTAAAGGTGTAACTTGTTGCCCTCCACCCGCCCTATTATATTTAATTAAAAAGTGCAAAACAAAATGCGATACAAATTCCATGCTTACGGGCATCCTAATATCCTTGCCACGCACAAAACTACTTTGGAATTTACGAAAGATTCTGAATTAAGCCTGAAAGGCGATTGTATAGTTGGGGTTAAAGCTGATTTTAAATTAAGTGAATTAAAAAAGTTTATTAAAAAATTAGGAAACAAGAAAATAGAAATAAGTATTGAAACTTTAGACCATAAATTTAAAGAAATAATTGAAGCTGAATTGAATACTATTTTTAGTGATGAAAAGGAAATTGTCATAAGAAAAACAGAATTCGGCTCAGAAAGGACTTTAGCAATAAGGTCAAATAAGGCTGCTTTTGAGCTTAAAAGGGAATTAATTGATTATTTGAAAGAAACAAAACATAGAATAATAATTATCCTTAAAAACGACTAGAAAATGACTCCAAATTTCTAGGAATAAGCCTTTGTTTGAAAAATATATAACTTATAAGGAATAACTTTTTAAATCGAAGAGCCTATAAGGATTACTTTGGGGTTGACATAGATTCTTGAGAAGGACAAGAGGAAGTAAATGGACGACTGCATTTTAAGATATGAGGTAAAATAAATGTCATACAAAGATATTAAGGGGTTACTTGCATCCATAGTAGCCGGATCAGTATTATCAAGGGTTAGGGGAAGTGAAACCAAGGCATCAGAAGTCCCAAGAAAAGGCTATCCACCCGCCCTATCTCCAGTTGTCTCGGATGGAATTGTGGATACTGCAAATCAAGCCCCTGAAATCCATAAACCGGAAATTCCTTATTCTGCTACAACACAAGTCCAGAAAGAATATGAAGTTGCGAGATCTTCACGCGGCTTGGTAGTTAAATTAAGGGGCGTTGAGTTGTTAAGCAGCAGCACACAGGATCGTAGTTATTTTAGAAAAGATATTTTTACCCCACAGCAACTTGAGCTGGATGCAAGAATTGAGCAACACGTCCAGGAAGCTTCCAGGGGAAAGTATAGGGATTTCTCAGGATGGTATGCCCACAGACATTATGAAAATTGTGTCGAAGGCTTGTTTAGAATTCACGAGGCAGCAAAAGTTCCAATTAGCTTAAGAGAGCTGATTATGATGAGGGTACATGATTTATTTGAAGATGACCCGAGTATAAACAGACAAATGATTGCATGGGAAGCTCTTGTGCAAAGAGGAGATGCAGGAGATTACCAGAAAATACAAGAACTTGAAACTGAATTGACTAGGGAATTAAAAACTCTAAGGAATAGAACGCAAGAGGTTTTTGAAGGGTATATGCCCGCTGGAATGAAAAGGCGCGAGAAAAATGAAGTAGAAACAGAGATTCGCGAAGGGCTTGAGCTTGCATGGGGATTAACACGAGCAAAATACGGTGCCCTATATGCTGAATCAATGCGCCAAATATTTAGCAGAGGGAGGGGTCATCACGGAAAACTTGAGCCAATGCGAAGAACTTTAGAAAGATCGATTGGCAAACTTGAGGACAGATCTGATAATGTAAACGATTACACAGCCATACCTCAAGAAATTGCTGCACAAGCAATCTTAGTTTTTCAAGATCCAACTACTATCGATGGAATAGTAGTCAGGGAGGAATTTTTAAAGAGATTTGAGGGAATTAAATATGTAAAAGATATGCCTCCTGCCATTCAAGTCAGGACAGCTTTTAGCAGCTTATTTCCATTGGATTATACAAATATACTTCGAAATCAGTATGGCGCTGAAATTGCTAACGGAAGATATTCGCCGCGAGTTAGAAATTTATTCAGAGTTTTGGAAGTGGCTGAGAACCAGATGCTTGAAGCAACATTAAATCAGCTAGATTCTGCGATTAGAGTATATGAAACTGACCCTGAAATCAAAGGTTTAAAAGAGGTAGTTGATAGAAAAATGACTAGGGCTCATGCTGATCCAGATTATCTATATAGAGTAACTGACCAGGGCCCTGTTCAATTGATGCTTCGACTTGATGCTCAAGGCCGCTCAGAAATTTTGAAACTTGACGAAGATAAGTATAGCCGGGCCATTGTTTATGAAGCAGCTAGAGGATTAAGAGAATTATTTCCTCGATTTGCAATGTACCATCAAATTGGCGATAAAAGAGATCTCCAATCTAATCCCGAACTGTACGATCCAAAACGCCACTATTTGTTTGTATTAGAAAATTTGGATGCCGCGCTTAGTTTGCAGCCAACGCCAAGAACGGCGAAAAATCCAATAAAGTTAGGCATATCTGCTAAGACATTTATGCTATAATACGATTACGATTTAAATCACAAAAACCAAGCGGTGTAACACTACTTTCTAGTAGTATACTATAGAAACGTTTAAAAGCCCAAAAAAATATCTATAGACCAAATATTTACACCATGAAAACTATAGGATCTTTGGCTGTTATGGATGAAGGATTTCAGAAATACTTAGTAAACTTCCATATAGCCTGGGATGCTTGGAGAAGAAACTTGCTAGCCCCGGAAGAAATTATGAATACTCTTTTTACATTAAAAAACGAAAGGTTTCCTTCTGAAAGATATGCTCAAGGCGCTGAAGTTGGTAAGGCCAGCCTTGAGGGATTGATGCAAAGGGCTTTAATAGATTTAGCCAAGGGCGGAGTTAAAAAAACGGTTACAATTATTGGAAGCGGTGAGGAAAAAGATTATGAGGTTATATCTTATGACCGAGATCCAAGATCACAAATATTATATGTAGTTACGGGATCCGAACTAAAAGAGTTTTCTAGCTTCTGGATCAAATCTTTAGAAGCTGTATCCGAGCAAAACGAAACTGGCCATCTTGACCATCAAAGGTTCAGAATAATTGTAGAGCACCCTGATGCCAGGAAATACAGAACCCAAAGACCTTACGAAAGGCTAAGTCCTGCCGAAAAGAAAAGCTATGATAGGGATTTGCGCAGGCAGAAGTTCCATAATAAAAAATTCTCCAATCTTTCGGATGTGGAAAGAGATCAGTTCTACAGGACATTCGCAAGCGAATATTGGGGGCTAACAGAAGCAGAGCAAAGAGAATATCGAAAAAGATTTTCTGGGATGAACAGAGAAATCTGCAGGAGCATTGCAGGCAAAATATCCTCCATGAGCGGATTCGATACAGTTCCTATAAATCCACATTATATGCGTATGGGTAATCTTGAATTGAGGGTGCAAAGACAAGAAGTAATTGACAACGAAGGTTCACAGGTGCTTGAGATAGAGTATTTCCTTAGAACAAGGCCAGATGGCAAAAATAATTTTTTTGGAGAATTATTGTCAAGCGCATCAGAAAGTGTGTTAAGTAATAGAAATGGAAGCTCATCATATCTGGATGCTAATGGAACTCAGTGTTATTTAGTAGACTTGGGAAATGATTTAGTAATAAATTTTCGTATTCATATGCCTAATGCAGTAGGCCATTCTCCAGCTAAGATCAATCTTTCCAATGTTATAAGGACAATAGTGGAAAATCATGAGAGTGCTACCGGTAGATTTTCGGACAAAGAGTCTGGGAAAAGAGAAACAAAAATACTAGAAGCTATACGGCTTGGGCCATGGGAACTAATGCCTAAAGTGTCTCTTGGATATTTTATCTATGCAGAAACCACAACAACAGATTTTGAGAACAAGTTTGCTGGAAAAATGGGCATCGATAGTGCACAAGGCTTTGTAACTTTTGTTAAAGATAAGCTTGGAGAAAAGGCTGAAGCAAACGGTTTTGAAAATGTTAAATTCTACATCTGCGGAAGCGGCCAATACAAACCATTTAGCGGCGAATTTCAGGTAATGGATCCTGCGATGTTTTATGAGGCTGAATTTGGAAAAGCTGCAAAAACCGCGGACAAGATATACTGGCTTGCTGAAAAGGCAAGAAGAAGTTCCAAGAAATTTATTCCTATAACTAAAGATGATGAGTCATTTGGACGTGCATTTTTTGGAGATGGGCCTGATTCCAAAAGTCATTTTCTTAGAATATATGCTGAATATTATGGACTATCAATTAGAAGAGCTGCCGAAAATGCTGCTCAAACAGGTGGAACCGGGGATGAAAAAAGTCTTGACCTATCACTTATGGATATTAGAAGATTGTATTTAACGGCACGTGAGAGAGTAGGTACAGATAATTTGGAAAGAGTTATTTTAGAGATTGATTCTATTATGCCAGTTTATCTTGAAAAGCAAGGAATGTCTGTAATTGGGCATTTGTCCCCTGCAAGAACAATTAACACTGCTTTGCGTCAAGCTTCTTCAGATCTTAATGCTAACTTGGTGATTATAGATGAAAATAGGTTGGAAGCATCATTGTATGAAAGGCATATTAATCTTTTATACCAGGCGTACGTAAGACTAGCTTCTGCAGGGGATGTTGAAAACCTTGTTGCCTCCCTCATGGTTGGAAGATTAATAAGGAGTTATCATCGCTATTTTGGCAACGCCCTTCCAAGAGATAAACAGGATCACTATGCTAGAATGGTTGAGAACTTTGGCAGTGGTCAAGGCTGGAAAAAAGAAAAAATAGGAAAGAAAGAATTAGGTTATGTGCCAAAAAAAATACCCAAGGACAAGTTCCTAGATGTTATAAAGAGGGGACCAAATTACAGGCCTCAAGGCCAGTTCAGGGATTTTGATGAACGAACTGCAACAGAGATTACTAAAGTATGGGAAACTTTTCAATAAATTTAAGCGCTAATCCTCCTCGTCTTACTAACATAATTTAAAATTCTTTTGTTTGAGTATTTTCCTGTTCCGAGAAAATCATCATTGCGCTTCATTATTACAAATCCTTTGCAATCGACACATTCTTTCTCAATATCTTCGCCCCTAAACCATTTTTTTGTTTCTTCTTCGTTTAATTCAACAACATTTTTCGTTGCTTTTGGGCCGATTATCTGGGAACCTTCAATGCTTAATCTTATTCCCAAGCTGTCAAATTCGCAGAAATACATTCCAACAGTATTCAATCTTAACCTAGACGTATCAACCGCTGAAATATCTTTGCTTATTACAAATATCCTGTTTTTCTGGTTTCTTAAAAATCCGTACTCGAGTTTTATCTTAACACCCCACTGTTTTTCAATTAATCCATAAATTTCTTTTATTTCCTTGCTGTTCAAGATTTTAAGCTCTTGCATTTTAATTTATTTTTTAATGTTTGGATTTTTTATTTTGAATATTAATGGTTTAAATTTTCATAAGGGGAACATTGCTTCCTGCTCTTAACCGTTTCATGATAGTTCCCACGCCTTCTCGCTGAGTTTCTTTTATCGAGCACGATTTTGTTAATTGATTTAGGATGGATGGCATTTTGCCCTCAACTAAGTGCGTTCTGTGGGTTCCCTCCCTAAAAATTTTAAGTTTATTTTTTATTTTATTTAAATTATTAATAAATCAAATTCTTTTATATACCCCACATTGGGTTTTGATTTCGCATAATCTCAGCTATTTCTTTCAGAACTGTAATTTCTTCCTGAGTCAGATTTTTTTTAAATTCTTTGAATTTTCTGAACTGCTCTTCGGGAATCACAGAATACAAAATGTCTTCTTCGTGAATTTGCCTTCCAACGACGACATCGGGCAAAGAGACGGCTATTTGCTTGCCCTTCTCTGCTTTTTCTATAGTCTCCTGCTCAAGCTGGATGCTTTTTACATTTGTTAAAGGAGCGCCGTCTTTTTTCATCAATGAAACGCCGGATTTTAAAGTTCCTGCAAGAACCTCAACGCCTACAACCGCAGGATTGCTCTGCCGGAAAATGTATCCTCTCAAAAATTTTATCTTGCATGGCCTGTAAAAGTTTTCCAATTGCTTGGATTCAAGCAGTTTTTTTGTTTCGAGTTGCCATTTCTCAAAATCTTCGATGAGCTTGTATATTACATTATTGGAAATTACTTTTACATTTTGGTGCACTTTGACATCAGGCATCAAACCCGCATTGAATCCAAGAACGGCTGCTTGCAAAGGGTCTTTTTCGTAGCTTATTTCTGCATCTGAAATATCTTTTTTGGAAATGCTTCCAATTGACGCTTTTTTTATCTCAATGTTTTTTTCCCTCAATAACTGGATAAGGGCTTCAAGGCTTCCGAGAGAATCCGCTTTTATCACGATGCCCTGCTTGTCGGTTTCAATTATGACTTCTTCGACTTCTTTCTTAATCTGTTCTTTTATACTTTCAATATCCGTCTGGGCGCAGCTTCTCAACGGCATGCCCGCGACAACGTTGCCCATCTCGGGGCCTGAAATTTTTACTCCGATGGCTGCGCTTACAGTTCTTACAGAGCTAAACTTTGCCTTTTTGTCGCGCATCTCCACTAAAGGAAGCGGAACAAACATTGCCTTGACTTTCGAAACTACAGGTTCTGTCAGTGAGCCTATAACTATGATATCATTCTGGCTCAAAGAGCCGTCGTAAATTATTACATCAGCAGTTGTTCCGAGCCCTTTCTCTTCCTTGACCTCAAGAACAGTTCCCTTGGCAAATCCCCCAACATCAACCTGAAGGCTGACATCCAGAAATCTCTGCGACATTCCTGTCATGACCATCAATAATTCCGGCAGCCCTTCGCCGGTTTTTGCTGAAATAGGAATCAACGCAATCTGTTTTGTATAATCCTCTACACGGTCAAATCTTTCGGAATTAAAGCCGAGCTCGCTCATCTTGCCCACAATCTCATAAAGTTTTTTTTCAAGGCGCAGCATTACCTCTTCATTTTGTTTTTGTATATTTTCCAGAATGCTTATTTCCGGATTTGGGTGCCATCCCGAAAGCAAATCAATTTTGTTGAGCGCAACTACAAATGGAGTTTTGTAATTTTTCAGAATTTCAATGCACTCTGCCGTCTGAAGCTTTAATCCTTCATTAACATCAATAACAAGAATGGCTATATCGGCTAAATTGCCGCCCCTTTTTCTAAGATTAGTGAAAGCTGCGTGGCCTGGAGTGTCTATGATGAGAAAGCCCGGAATTTTAATCTCAATCTTAGCTTTTTGAAGGAGACTGCCGCTGATTTTCTTTATTACATCCAGTGGAATCTGGGAGCATCCGATGCACTGCGTTATTTTGCCGGGCTCTGATTCAACAATAGCAGTATTTCTAATTGTATCCAGCAATTGCGTCTTGCCGGCATCTACATTTCCCATTACCGTAATTATAAGCTGTCTTAGCATTATTGAAAGTAAGGATGGGGTGTTTTTAAACGTTATGCAATAAGAAGTTTTTTAATTGAATGATAATTAATCCTGATTTATGAAAACAATTATTGAAGAAGGATTAGCCAAGATTAATATTGAAAATAAAAAGATAGTGTCAAAAAATATGGAAGTTTTCTATAATCCAATAATGAGTTTAAATAGGGATATTTCTGTTTTGCTGCTAAATTCCTTGGATAAGAAAAATATGCAGATTGCTGACCCTTTGGCTGCAAGCGGGATAAGGGGCATCAGGTTTTTGAAGGAATTAAACAAAAATAAAATCAGGAAAATCTATATTAATGATATTGATAAAAATGCCGTTAAATCAATAAAAGAAAACTTAAAATTAAATAAAATCAAAAATAAAAACAATGAAAAAATAATAATAATAAACGAAGACGCAAATTTATTCCTCTTAAAATCAACTGGATTTGATTATATTGATATTGACCCATTCGGGACGCCAAACCCATTTCTCGACGCTGCATGCAAACGCCTTGCAAGGGAAGGGATTATGGCAGTTACAGCAACCGACACAAGCGCTTTGGCTGGAACTTATCCTCAGGCTTGCATAAGAAAATATTGGGCGGTGCCAAAAAAAGATGCAATAATGCACGAGACCGGGTTAAGAATCCTCATAAGGAAAATCCAATTAGTTGGTGCACAATATGAAAAAGCATTGAATCCGATATTTTCATATTCAAAAGAACACTACATGAGGATTTTCTTAAGAAATGATAAAGGCAAAAACAATGTTGATGAAATATTAAGAATGCACGGGACATTTAACGGCGCCGGCCCAATGTGGCTTGGTAATTTGTTTGATTCCGATTTATGTGATATGATTTATAATTATTCCATAAAAAATAAAATTTATAATAAAAATAATGAACTAATAAAATTCTTAAAGGTAATAAAATATGAATCAAAAATAAATGTTGTTGGTTTTTATGATTTGAATGAGATTTCTGGAAAGAATAAAATTAAACGACTGCCTAAAAAAGAGTTAATAAAAAGTAAAATTAGAAAAATGGGTTATAAAGCCAGCGATACCCATTATAAGGGAGAAGGGATAAGAAGCGATATTCCATATAAAGAATTATTAAAGATATTGAAAAATTGAATTTTCCTTAAACAAATTAATTTATCCGACTGCCCTCCTTACATCAATAACCTCTACAGATTCGACATTTTCTATTTCAGCAATTTTCTGCTCAAGCTTTTCTGTGCTTCCGATATCTTCCTCCATAACAAAGAAAATTGTTAATGATTTCAATCCAAAAGCAACCGGCTGGATTTCTGTTTTGAACTCCTCTGAATTGCAGAACTTGACTATTTCGTGCTTTGCTTTTTTTTCTAATTCAGATAGATTTACCTCGGGAGACTGAGGCATAATCCTTAAAGTTACGACGACTCTTGCCATTTTAGAATTCTAATTGGGCCCTTCAAAACTGCATTCTGAGCATTTGTATTTAGCAGCAATCTGCCTGCAATGAGGGCATCTGACAACTTCTGTCTTGCCGCATTTCGGGCACATAAACCTGGTTGAGCCTACAGTGTTGGAAATCCTTTTTTTGCATGAGCTGCATACTGCCTGTTTTTCTTCCATTTTCATGCATTGGGATAGGAAGTCGATTTAAAAAGGTTATTGTTTTGAATTTGTGTTTAACACATTATTATTTTCATCAACATCAAAAATTTTACCGAAAAATTGCTCTATCGTATAAATATTAGTTCTTGCATGGCTGGTTATTTCAGAAACTTTAATTGTTGAATTTCCAACAAGTGCCATAAAAGGCAAAATCTGGTCCGCCAAAAACCTGTCAACAGGCGCTTTGGCTTCAATTTGCCTAGACAGCCGGTTGGCGGCTTCGTCTCCGACATCTTCTGCCCTTTTTCCTCTTTCTCCAAGGGAATCTGAGCCTATCCTTATTGGATTGTTTTCATCAATATCATTTAGGTTCTTGGAGAATATTGCCCATAAAGTTATTCCGGAGCCAGTTGATAAAGTTTCCTGATACTGGGAAATTATATTTATCGGAACATCATACTTTAACTTCAAAATGTTTTTTGCCGATTCTGTCTGCCGCTCGGCAACATTAGCGCTCTGCAGATCTTTTGAAGCGTGGGAAATCCCTTTTATTTGTATTAGCTTACTCTGTTCAGTTAAATTGTACGGATTAACATTCTGTTTTAGATGATTATGGAAATCTTCAAAATTCTCAAAGTCGTTTAATTTAAATTTTGGATTGATTTTGATTTCAACTTTTCCATTGCCTTTTGGGTAATAGCCACGTTTCAACAATTTTGCCTCAATTTTTGCAAATCTCTGTAATTGTGGCAGCATGATGTTATTAAAATAATCAAATGGCATGCTCCATTTTACATCCGTGCCCCCTGTAACTGAAATAGTAATTGCTTTGCCGGCAAACATTGAAGGAAGCAGCAAAGACTGCAATAACAAAGTTATTGAACCGGCCGTTTCAATGTCAATGTCCAAATTTTTTGCAACAATTTTTTTTGGGTAGTATTTTAATGATAATGATCCAAGCTCGTCCCCTTCTGCAACTGCACTGCATAATTCCTTTAATGACTTAACACAATAAAGATGCTGGCTTTTTAGCCCGGGAGTTGGGCGGCCTTTTCTTATGTCATAAATTTCAAATGGTTTTTGTGTTATTGTTGACAGAGCTAATGCTGTTCTCGCCATTTGGCCTCCGCCCTCTAAAAATGAGCCATCTATTTTAATCATTAGAATTAAGAAGTTGAGGATTTATTATAAACTTTATCAAATAATTAAAAATAATATTTTCTATTTATGGCCTTATATATTCTGCACGTCTGACAATCCTTGATCCATTCCTTCAAGTTGCTGAGAGCTTATGTCATTTTCATCGTTATTCATATTATCAATGCCATTTCCAAATGAATCGTCGGCTGAACCTTCAGTTACTTCTGCCGTGCCTGGGGATTCCTGCACATTTGCAGATTTCTGAGTGCAAGCTACCGTGATTATAACTAGCGCTAAAGCAAGAAATACTACCAAACTCCTTTTCATCGGTGTCATTCTAAATATTTCCTAGGTAAATTTTAAAAATTAAAAATAAATAAAACAGATTATCCGGTAATTCCTATCCCACCGGAGCCCTGGCCAACAATTTGTATGTTTCCAAGCGAATCCAAAGTGAGATTTGCATTTGATAATATTGCAAGACCAACTCCGACATTTCCATTTATGTCCATTCCAACTTTTATATCTGTTGTTGTTTCGCCACCGCTTATCCTGACATCACTATTGCTTTGGACATTTACAGTTGCATCGCTTTTGGTTTGGTATTCAACAACAGGAGCAACGACATAATTTCCATCGCTTGTGGCATGGACTGACTCATCCGCTATAAAATCAAATGTAGCGGCTGATGTTGAATCTGCTTTGACAACAAGATTTCCTGTTATCTGGTAATCATTGTTTGGTATCTTAGCCTGATGGCTTCCTTTTGCATCCGTCACAACAACGTTAGATATGTGCAACTGGACCTGATCATATGTTCCTTCTTTTAATTGGGCATCAGCCAATAGCCCCGCCTTATTTTCGTTCTTGAGCTGTATCCAATCGTAAGTATGTGCAGATGAAGAGACAGTTGTCCAACCTTCTGCCTGGCTGTGAACTTTTACAGTGTCAACCGTCGTTTTTACGCTGGTGACCGATTCCATATCTGCTGATGCATCTTTCATTGCAAACACTGTCCTTCCTTTTCCGGTTCCCGGCTGTGTGCCGGTATCCGTGACTGTGCTTGTTTGCTGTGCACATCCTGCAACTAACAAAATAAAGAACATCGCTATTAATACAGAACTAATTTTTATCTTTTTCATCAATACCCCTCCAATAATGGTTTATTAAGTAAAAATAAAGTTAGCAATCATTTACTTCCCTGGCACACTCGCAGTTGTCGCAAGCGTTGAAAAAATTATTGTGTATGCACTTGCATTTTTCCATGTTTTCGCATCCTTTCTCATTTGAAGTGTATTTTTCCTCGTGAGTTCCGCAACCCAGCCCAATTTTTAAACCTGCTTTTCCGCTGCTGGCACATCCTGATGCAATGATCAAGGAAACGACTAGCAACAGTATAATTATTGCGTTGGTTTTTTTCATTTTGGAGCCTCCATCGAAATTTGCTGTTGATTTATTCAACTGAGAGCGCGGTTCCAGCGGATACCATCATACCTACTCCAACATTTCCATTTATGTCCATTCCAATTTTAGCATTTGTTCTTATATTTCCACCGCTTATTTCAACACGGTTATCGCTCTTGACATCGACATTTGCGTTTTCCCTTGTTTCAAGCTGCAATACCGGGGCCATCATATATTTTCCGCTGCCTGTAATGTGCAATGACTCATTCAATATAAAGTCGAATTTTGCAGTTGCCGTTGATTCCGCATTTACTACAAGATCCCCGTTAAGCTTCAATTCTCCGGATGGGAGCTTTGCCTCATGCGTTCCACTTGCATCTGTTACAACCACATTTGAAATGTCAAGCCTGAGCTGATTATATGTTCCTTCTTTTAACTGAGCATCTGCCAAAAGCTCGTTTTTGTTTTCAGCTTCAAGTTTAAACAAGTCATATGTTTTTGGAGCTGACGAAACTGTAACCCAACCTTCAGATTCGCTATGGACATTTATACTGTCAACAGTAACCTTAACGCTGCTTACAGATTCCATATTTGCCGCCGCATCTGTGACTGCAAACACTGCGCGTCCTTTGCCCTCACCGGAAACCATGCTCTGTGATCCCAGCTTTATCTTGCCAACTGTGTCTATGGAAATATCTGCGCTGGATGGTATTTTAATTCCAACTCCAACATTTCCATCAATATCCATTCCTACTTTGACATTTGTTTTGACATTGCCGCCCTCTATTTCAACTTTATTGCCGCTTCCGATCTGGACATCAGCATTTGATCTTGTCTCCACTTTTACAACGGGCGCCATTATGTACTTGCCGTTTCCTGTCACGTGAAGTGATTCGTCAGCTATGAAATCAAAAGTAGCGGTTGATGTTGTATTGCTCTCAACAACTAGATTGCCGTTCACTTTTAATTCGCCTGAAGGAAGCTTTGCCTCATGAGAGCCGCTTGCGTCAGTCACAACCACGTTTGATATGTCTAATCGAATCTGGTCATAATTGCCATCTTTTAATTGAGCATCGACCAAAAGTTCCTGCTTGCCTTGTGCCTTCAATTGTAATAAGTCATAAGTTTTTTGTGATGAAGAAACTGTGACCCATCCTTCTGTTTCGCTGTGGACTTTCACGCTGTCGACCGTTACTTTAACGCTTGTGACGGCTTCCATATCTGCTGCTGCATCACTTATAGCAAAAACAGCACGCCCTTGTGAAGATTGCTGCATATTCTCTGAACTCTGTGTATTTGATGAACTATAGTCACTCTCCACTGTGCTAGTGCATGCGCCGACAAACAAAGCCAAAATCATGCCTAAAGCCAAAAAAATATTTATTTTCTTCATTTTTGTCCCCCTTCCCTATTAATTTTCAATATGGTTTGATCCGGCTATATAAACATTACTGCCAATAAATTACATATTGTATATTAGCAATTAGATTTATATTCAAGCCTCGTTAGTTTCTTCCACTTCAACTTCTACATTCTCTGAAAGATTTGCGCTGGGGTACGCTTCCTTTATCTTCTTGACTATCACTTTAAGCTCATCGTAAGCTTGTTTAAGTAAGTCCCTTGAATCCTTCAAAAGTTGGTTCGCTTGATCCGCCAAAGACTTGATTTTAGAACTGTCAGCGGGTTCGCCATTGGCTCTAAGGTCAAGAGCTTCTGAAATTTTTGCCTGTGCTTGAATGTATTTAGCCTTTGATTCTGCAATTTTCTGGCTAAAAACATCCACTTCTGCGCTTACATCAATGCTAATGTTCTTGTCCTTTGCTTCCTGCAAAACATGTTCAAGCCTTTTCTCGAGCACAAGTCCCTGGTTTACCATGCCTTCAACTCTTGCAGATACGACTCTCTTGCTGTATATTTCTATCAAATGCTGGAGAGTATTCCATTTTGCTCTTAATTTGGCAGCATAGTCTTTTATCTGCTGCTTTGTTGCAGCTGACTGCACATCAGCCTTGATGGAATTGATATCCGCAATTTGCGCGTCTATCTCTAAAACAATTCTTGCTGAAACATTTGCCTGTATGTTGCTGTTCTCCTGCACTTTTGCTTTTATTTTCTCAAGATGACTTATCAAAGCATCAGAAGCTTTCAATAAGTATTCTCTTGCATTTTCCAATGTTGCGTTGTCATCGTGCTTTTCTTTTGATTCCTTTAATTTTTCTCTTGCGTTTTCAAGCCCGTTTTTTGATTCCTTGAATTTTTCTTTTGCTGCTTCGAAATCAGCCCGTGCACTCAAAATGATAGATTGAGTAATATTTCTTGCATCTAAATCGTGTGCATTTTTTACTTTTCGAATTTTTATGCCTTTTAATTCCATCTTTAATGTTTGAAAATCAAGTTTTGAAAGTTCTTTTAATCTTGCCCTGTTCAAAGATGAGAATTTCTGCATGTCAGATTCATTTAATTCCGAAATTCTTTCGATCTTTTCCTTGTCAAGTTCTGAAATCCTTTCAAGCTTTGTTTCGCTTAAGTTCATAATTCTCTGCAGCCTTTCGCCCTTAAGATTGGCTATCCTCTCAGCGTTTCTTACTCCCAGCCTGGATAACTTTTCCATTTGTCTTTGGTCAAGTTCGGCTATTTTTTCTACCCTTTCTGTGTTTTTTTCCTGCATTTTCTGCAGAGTATCATTCATCATATCTCTGCGGCCTTTGCCATTCTCATTTGTCAAGGCTCCAGCGTTAACATTAACTCCGGATTTTATTCCTATCCCTGTTCTATCTGAATCGTTATCGGCCATTGTGATAGGCACTATACTAAAAATAAATACTGCAATGATGCCAAGTGCTATTGTTTTTTTCATTTTTGTCCCTCAAATTTATTTTTATTCTCTCAAATATACAAATCTTTCATTTAATTCGGCTTTCTTTACCAGTGCTTCACAATTTCCACAGATATAAGGGTCCGCTGTCCCTCCGCCTATTATAATTGTTCTGCAATGAATACATGTGTGCTTTGCCATTTTCTGTTCCTTTTTTGAATTGCTCTGAATCAATCTCGGGATTAGTTAGGTTACTTTGTTTATAAAGAAACTTTTTAAGCTGAAGTTTTAATTGTTTTTTTGATGGGTTTAAAACTTTATAAAGCTTTATTTGGCCTATTCTTGGTTTATGGAAGCGGATTTTAGCTTATTTCTTTTATGAAACCGTAAGAATCCCTTTTTGATTCCAAAATATTTTTATATTCATTAGCTACACACTATTTATGAAAAAATCAAACGCTGCAATTTATTTTACTTTACTTGTTCTTTTAATGAGCTGTGCAAGCGCTGCCACTATTTACGGCACCGTTTATGACCTGGATTTGAAAAAAATTAATAATGCAATCGTGGACATAAACACCATTCCAAAACAATCCGTAGTAGCGAAGAATGGAACTTATTCTTTCAATGTTCCCAATGGGAATTATTTAATTGAAGCAAAATTGATGCGGAACGGTGCTGTGACAGACTCTGTGCAGGAGAATATAACGGTAAAGCAGGAAGGTTCCTATGTTCTAGACCTCATAATGTTTCCAAACCTTGAAGAGGGAGTTGAAGATTTTAATGTTAATTTAAGCAGTGAGCTTATTGACAATGCCCAGAATAAAACGGACACAGGGTATCTGTATTTACTGATAATAATAATAGTATCTTTAACTATTATTTTCTCGATAATATATTTTCTGAGAATAAAACAAGAAAAAATTGCAAAAAATGAAGAAAAGAAGACTGAAGTTGCTGAAGAGAGTAATGAATTGGACCAGGTTATTAAGATAATAAAACAAGAGGGCGGAAGAGCAACTCAAAAAGATATTAGAAAGCAGATTCCTTTATCTGAGGCCAAGATAAGCCTAATGATTGCCGAATTAGAGCATAAGGGACTGGTTGAGAAGATAAAAAAAGGAAGGGGAAATATTATTATTTTAAAGAAGAAATGATTTGAAGTCTTAATTTTAACAATAAAAACAAAATCACAAAAATGAACTTCAAAAAAATAAACGATACATTTATTGTCAGACTGGACAGCGGAGAAAGGGTTCTTGAAACTTTGAAAGGCTTCTGCACTAAAAATAATATTAAATGCGGATATTTTTTTGGAATTGGCTCTCTGGATGAAGTCGAGCTCGCGCATTATATTGTGAGGAATAAAAAATACACTTTTAATAAATACAGGCAGCCGCTTGAAATAGTAAATTTAAGCGGGAATATAACGACGATGAATGATGGGGTTTATTTGCACTGCCATATCACTTTAGGCGATGTTGAAATGGAAGTGATTGCCGGCCATCTGAAAGAAGGAATTGTCGGGGCAACTGCAGAAATTGTTGTGATTAAATTAGATGGCGAGATTAACCGAAAGTATGATGAGAAAACTGGATTAAATTTAATGGATTTGTGAGTTTAGTTTAAATCAAGAATAAAAAATAGATTTAGGTGATTTTTACAATTTGAAGGTTCAAATTCATATCTTTTATTTTTTTCTATACCGTTCTCGCACAAGATTATCTCATTTCCAGAGCAGGTTTTGTAAACATTAAGTATACCAGACATGAAGTAATATTTTGTCGTAAAACAGCTATTACACGGTCTCTCAGAATTAGTGCCTATTGGGCATGGGCAACCTTTTTTTGTACAACCTATTGGACTGTGTATCAAAAATGCTGCTAGAAAACCTAAAACTATTAATATAATAAATATAATTACAAAGATTTGAATCTTCTTCATTATTAAAATGTTTACCGTATAGTATATAAAGTTTTTCAAGACTTTAATGCAGCTAAATCAAAAACCTTATAAACAAAATTAAATATATCATTTACAAGGGGGAAATGGTTTTATGAGCGCTGAAAAAGAGATAGTTAATTACTGGTACAATAAGAAAGGGCTTTTTACTGTCAACAATATAAAAACGCATAACAACCGCGATTGCGGGATTTTGGCGCTTAAGTTCGATAATGGGCACGTTAATTCGATTTTTCACATAGAGGTCAGCTGCTCAATAACAAATAATATTTCTGAAACGGCAAATCCTGAAAAATCCGTGGGAAAGATTGTTGATGAGAAGTTTGATGACAAGTCGGTACAATCATCTGTAAGCAAATACATCAGGCAATTCTCTATACCTGAAAATAATGTAAAGAAAATAATTATTCTTGGGGCTGTTCCAAAATCAAGGAAACTTGACATTATAAAAAAATTCAATGAAAGGGAAGTTGAGGTAATTTTGTTTGAAGATATTTTGTATGACGTGATGGAGCAGCTCGATACGCAATATTATAAGAATGATATAATCAGGACTCTTCAATTAACAAAATTTCTTCTGCTTAACGAGCCCACCAAACTTGCAAAGCTGCTTGCGAACGATAACTTCACTTCAAATTCAAGAAAGGAATTTTTATCAAGCATACTTGGAAATGAGGACATTGTAAAAGATTTCAGAAGGACAAACCCGGAAAGATTAAGCATAATTCTGAAGAACTCCTATATCAAGCCAACCGAGCTGGCTGCAGTCCTTAACAGCAATATTTTAAACAACAGGACAAGAGGAATTTTCATGAATTCCCTGCTGGAGCAGGAAAAGACAAGAAAGATTGTAAATAGGACAAAAAGAGTAAGAAAATTAAATGTCCAGCTTGGTAAGTTTCTTTAATGAAAGATTAATTATTGATTAGAATATAACTTTAGGCTTCTATCAATTTAATTTCAAAAAAACTTAATTCTTCCTCAGTATTTCCAAAACAGTATCAACAGCCCTTTCTGCATATTCTTTGATTCTTTTCTTGGCCTGCTCCCACGTAATATTTGGTCCTGAGATTCCCAAAGCTACCGGCTTTTCATATTTTGCTGACAGGTCAAGCAGTTTTCTTGCAACAGAATGCGCAACTATCTGGTCATGGTCGGTGCCGCCTTTGATGACTGTTCCCAAGGTTACAACTCCGTCAATATTTTTATTTTTCAATAATTTGTTTACAGCAAATGGAATTTCAAAAGCGCCGGGTACTTCAATTATTTTGATTAACTTAGCGCCGGATTTTTTTATTCTTTTCTGGGCAACTTTGCTCATTTCATCCGTTATTTCGTGATTGAATTTAGAAACAACGATTGCTATTTTTTCGTTCATTTTATTAAAAATTTCCTATAAATTAATAGGGCCGGCGTCTGATTTGCCCTGCCTTTTGCCGGTGCCTGCATATTTTGTAAGCTCCGTTTTGCCTTTCAGCAATGCCATGGCGTTCAGAGCGTGCTTTGATGTTCTGTTTTCTGCAATTTCAAAAAGCTCTTTGTCCGTTTTGGCTTCGTCCATGTGGACAAAAACTTCGATTATATGCCTGTTTACCATCAACTGGACAGCCTGCAGCCCTAAGGAAGCTTCATGTGAGCACTGCTTGTCTATTGGCATCGGGCCAGCCATTCCCAAAGCCAGAACAATATCACATTTGTATTTCTCGAAAAGAATCTTGCAGGCAACAGGCAAATCTTTCATGCCAGGAACGGTGTATCTTTCAATTTTTGCATCTGAATTTTTCTTAATTTTATCAATGGCAAATGCCGCCATGTTGACTCTTGCAAAATTCGTGTCCGCAATCCCTATTTTTATCATTTTAGTTTATTAATTCAATTTTTACTTTATCCCCGTCAGCCAATTTAAGTTTTGATTTAATATGGACTGGCGCAATAAATTCTATAATATCTTTGTGCTTGTTTATATCTGGCATTATTATTGCGCCATTGATATTTTTAATTTTTGACTTATGGCAATTTGCGCCACCAAATATCTTGCCGTCTTTTTTAAATCCATTTATTTTTATCGGAATGTTATTTTTTAATGAATCAAACTGAAGTTTTGTAACCTTAACATTTAAAGTTCCGGGGTAAGCATCAAAACCCAGTTTTTTCTTGATTTCATTCTTATAATGCGGCATTGACATGAATACAGCCCCTTCTCCAAGGCCTTTGACAATCATCCCGCTGATATTTGCATTTCCACCTCCCATAATAAAAGGTACATATTTTTACTTATAAAGCTTATGGCAAAGTTTTAATATTTGTTATAATTTTTGTTTTGAATGGAAGACAGGAAACTTCTAATTGTGGGAATCGACCCAGGAATCACGACAGCTTATGCTGCCCTAGACATTGAAGGAAAATTAATAAAAACAAATTCTTCAAAAAATTTTGATTTAAACCAATTAATTTCCGAAATAATAAAAATCGGAAAAGTTATCTTGGTCGGAACCGACAAATCAAGGACGCCAAATTTAGTTTACATGTTTGCAACAAAATTGGGCGCAAAAATTATATCGCCTAATGAAGATTTAAAAGTTGACGAAAAAAGAAAAATGATTTTAGGGTTTAGTTTTGAAGATGGCCATCAGGCAGATGCCATTGCTTCTGCTCTCTTCGCATTCAAATCAGCAAAACCCCTCTTTAACAAAATTGATTCATTTGCTCATGATTCTAAAAAACTGGAAATAAAAGACAGGATAAAAGAGCTCGTGATTACAAAAAAAATCAGCTTAAAAAGCGCTGTTAAGATGATTGAATATAAGCACGAAGAAGATAAAATAATAGAGAAAATCATTGTTGAGAAAAAATTAAATGAGGATGATTTTCTGAGATTTTACAATAAATTGAAGAATTATGAAGCTGAAATGCGATTGATAAAAATGCACAATAATAATCTAAAGAACCGAATAAAGAATTTAGAGAAAAATAAAAATAATGAAATAAAAACCGGAAAAAATGACAAACTCCATGATTTTCGTGAAAGAAGGATTATTTCCCTTGAAAACTCAGTTAAATCCAAATACAGGGAAATAGAAAATATAAATCTAATAATTAGAAAACTGAATGATAAAATTTCAAACATAAGTAATTTTTATGTAATGAAAAAGCTTGACACGCTTGGACTGCATGAATTTAATTACAAGAATAAGGTTTTAAACATTAAGAAAAATGACCTCCTCTGCGGAATAAATTCCGCAGTATCCATTCAAGCTAAACCATGGTGCTTAGCTTGGTTCAAAATGTACAAAGCTGTGTCGCTAAGCTGATTGTATCCGACGGTAACAGCAGTTCCGCCGCGGCT
>Ga0209542_10006122_pt1 | contig 23578 bp, 19 predicted proteins | sample RifCSPhighO2_01_FD_184028 | JGI IMG/M metagenome (GOLD analysis project Ga0209542, IMG submission 184028) | Soil microbial communities from Rifle, Colorado - Rifle CSP2_plank highO2_0.1 (SPAdes) (version 2) | ecosystem: Environmental > Terrestrial > Deep subsurface > Rock core/Sediment ... | reverse complement strand
GCCGTTTTTCGGATAACGGCCCGTCAGGAGGCATGCGAGTCATCGGAGAAACGGCGATCGAGGAGGTGCCTCCCCGCACATCATCAAGCACAAAACCGCCCTCTCCCATTTTAAGGATTGCGCCTCTATGAATATCCATGAATCTCTGCCCTCCGAATCCGCGATACATCCGTCCCGCGAAAGGAACCGGAAGCCGGTCTTCCCGCGCATACTGGAATAATCTGCCGTGCAGCCGCGTTTGCGATACGAGCGTTCCTCCGGCAATCGCAATGAGAATAATGGCGAGCGCGGTGTATAAGAGGGGTCTGCGATACGCGAAGGCGTATCGGCGAACGAGAATTTCCAAAATAACTATAAATGCCGCAGAGAGCAAAACGAGAATCCACGGAAGCGAACCGAAGAACGCGAACCATCCTCGCGAACCGAACGACGGTTCAAATAATACGCCGGTTTGCCGGAGCACGAATGCAATAAAACTCACCAGATATATAAGTATGAGCAGGAGCACGATGCCGCCGGTTGCATAGAGCGCGGCGCGGAACGCAAAATGCCACTTCGGACGCATTTTCACTTCTCCGCGCTCGATAACGCCGAGCACGTACTCCCGAAGCGATTTTTTCTCTTGTTCGTTATGCATGTGCGTGCATCAATTCTTTTAGTATCGCCTTTCCTCGGTTCAAGCGAACTCCCACGGTGGAAACGGGAATCTCCAGAACCTCGGCAATGTGCGAGTAATCCATATCTTCAAAATAATACAGCACGAGCGGTTCGCGATATTTCGGGCTGATGTTCGCAAGGTGCATGTCCAGCATTTCACGCATTTCGCGCCGTGCGGCGTTCCCGTCCGCGGTTTCCGCCGCTACGGGATGCGGAAAGAGCAAGTCGGGGTCGAATGAAATGGTCGGGATTTTGCTTTTTTTCGCGAGCGCATTTACGAATTCGTTATGGGCGATGCGGTATATCCACGGCGAAAATCTTCGCTTCGCGTCAAATCCCTGGATGTTCGCATACGCCTTGATGAACGCCTCTTGTACGACATCTTTTCGGTCATCAATTTCGGAGAGAAATTTTCCGGCGTAACGCATGATTTTCTCCTCATATCGGGACACGAGCTCTCCAAATGCTTGAGTGTCGCCCCGTTGTACCTCTTCTACTATCATTTCATCCGTCTTGTCAGGCATAGTATCCATCCTGTCTATTATACTACACTAAAACGACGAACTATATTTCGCCGTTCCCCTCGCTTCTCGCGATCCCCCGCACCGATTCATTTTTTCGTGATTATTTGCGCGCGATCGGGCCCTACGGATACCATGCCGATCCGGACACCTACGAGCTCTTCCAAACGATGAAGATAATCCTGCGCGGCTTGCGGGAGATTGCTCCACTCCGTCACCGACGAAGTTTTCGCCTGCCAACCGGGGAATTCTTCGTATATCGGCTGAACTTCGCTTAATACTTCCATATCCGCCGGGAAATGCGGGAGTGGTTTCCCGCGATACGCATACCCCGTGCAGATTTTTATTTTTGGCAAATTATCCAGCACGTCAAGTTTCGTGATAACCAGTTCGTCCGCGCCGTTCACTTCCGCCGCGAAGCGGACTACCGCCGCATCAAACCACCCGCATCGCCGAGGGCGGCCCGTGGTCGCCCCGAATTCCTTCCCTTGTTCGCGCAGGGCGTTTCCTTCGGCCTCCGGCAGTTCCGTAGGAAACGGCCCTTCGCCGACCCGCGTGGTGTACGCCTTGACCACGCCGATCACTTTATCTATTTTTCTCGGGGCGATTCCCGACCCCGTTGAACTGCCTCCGGCGGTGGTGTTTGAAGAAGTCACGTAAGGATATGTGCCGATGTCGATATCCAAAAGCGACCCCTGAGCGCCTTCGAGAATAATATTTTTCTTATCCCGTACCGCTTGCACCAAATATGATTCCGCATCCGCGATGTAGGGCGCGAGCGTTTTGCCGTACGCAAGATATTCGGCAATGACTCCTTGCGCCTCAATTCGCGGCGCGTGATAGATATGTTCCAGGATCTGATTCACGGACGAGATATTTTTTGTGATCTTGTCCTTAAGCCGTTCCGGCTCAAGCAGGTCAAGAACGCGGATGCCGACGCGCGACGCCTTATCGGTGTACGCCGGCCCGATGCCTCTGCCGGTGGTCCCGATTTTTTTATCGCCTCCTGCCAGCTCTTTCGCCTGGTCAAGCGTTTTGTGGTATGGCATCACGAGATGCGCTCTGTTGCTTATCAAAAGCCGACCCTTCAAATCCGTGCCGAGCTTGGCAAGCAGTTGAATCTCTTCAAGGAGCGACGCCGGATCCAACACCACGCCGTGGCCGATGACGCATGCCGTTTTGGGATTCAAAATTCCCGAAGGAATAAGATGGAGCACGTACTGCGTCCCGTCCGCCACCACCGTATGCCCCGCATTCGCGCCTCCCTGAAAACGGACGACCACATCCGCATGTTGTGCGAGCACATCGACGATTTTCCCCTTTCCTTCGTCGCCCCACTGGCATCCAAGAATGACGGTAACCATATGTTTTAAAACACCAAATTCGAAGCACGAAATACGAAACAAATTCGAATGCTCCAAATGCTCCAATAGTTAAACTGTGAAACTGTTTCGAATTTAGAACTTCTGATTTTTGTTATTATTTCGGATTTCGATATTCGAATTTCGAGATTTCCTTTCTTTATTTCCAGTAATTCGGCGCCTGCTCGGTGATTTCCACGTTGTGCGGGTGGCTTTCCACGATGCCCGCCTGTGTCACCTGCACGAATTTTCCGTTCGCTTGCAGGTCCTTTATGGTCGGCGTACCGCAATAGCCCATCGCCGCGCGAAGGCCGCCCACGATTTGATACACGATCTCACGCACATATCCGCGATATGACACTCTTCCTTCAATGCCCTCGGGTACGAGCTTCGCCAGATTTTCTTCCGCGTCCTGGAAATACCGGTCGCGCGTGCCTTCCGCCATTGCGCCCTGCGAGCCCATGCCGCGATATGTCTTATACTTGCGGCCATTATAGATCACCGTTTTCCCGGGCGATTCTTCTAGGCCGGCAAGCATGTTCCCGAGCATCACGCTTGATGCTCCCGCGGCAATCGCCTTCGCCACATCTCCCGTATAGTGTATGCCGCCGTCGGCGATGAGAGGAACATCTTGTTTCGCGCACACATCCGCGCAATTCAAAACGGCGGAGAACTGGGGAACGCCAACGCCCGTGATGATGCGCGTGGTGCAGATGGAACCCGGGCCCACTCCCACCTTGACCGCATCAACGCCCGCCTTGATGGACGCCTCTGCCGCCTCCGGCGTCGCGATGTTTCCGCCTATGATCTGGAGTTTCGGCCATGCCTCGCGGATTTCCTTGATGCGCTGAAGCACTTTCTCCGCGTGCCCGTGCGCGGTGTCAACCACGATCACATCAACGCCCGCGTTCACGAGCCGCTCCACCCGCGCGAGCGTATCCACGGTGACGCCCACCGCCGCTCCCACGCGCAATCTGCCCTGTTCGTCCTTCGCCGCATGCGGGAAGCTCTTCCGCTTTTCAATGTCTTTGAACGTGATAAGCCCGCGCAAGATAAAATCATCGTCCACGATCAGCAATTTTTCGATCTTGTGCGTGTGTAAGATCTTTTGGGCCTCATCAAGCGTGGTTCCCAGAGGAGCGGTTACGAGATGATCTTTCGTCATTATTTCGTCAATGCGGGTCGCATCTTCGATCTGGAACCGCAGGTCGCGGTTCGTAACAATGCCGACCAGTTTGCCTCCTTCGCCCACGATAGGGATGCCGCTCATATGATATTTGCGCATCAGCGCCGTCGCGTCTTTCACGGTCCGGTCCGGACCAAGGGTGATCGGCTCGGTGATCATTCCCGATTCGGAACGCTTCACCCGGTCAACCATTTCCGCCTGCCGGTCAAGAGAAAGGTTCTTGTGAAGAATCCCGATGCCGCCTTCGCGCGCCAGAGCAATCGCCATATCGGTTTCCGTGATGGTATCCATCGCGGCGCTCACGATGGGAATATTGAGCGTGATACCCCGCGTGAGGCGCGTGCGCACGTCCGCATCGCGCGGGAGAATATTTGAGGCGCCCGGGATAAGGAGCACATCGTCGTAGGCAAGTCCAAGGCCGGTTATTCTGGGATGGGACATGGGATTAGTTTAGCACAAGAGAAAAATTGCTCCAACAGACAATAACATTCTTAAAAACTTGAGAATTTAAGAATGTTATTGTCTGCGGCGAAATAATTCCAAAAATCGCACAAATGTTTTCCCGTAAGGCGACAATGAATGTTCTACGAAATTGCTTCGATGCCTTTTATTCAGCAGTCCGGCCACACAGAGCCGCCTGGTATGCTCGCCTATTGTTTTTCCATTCGCTCCAATTTCCTTAATGATACCATCGAGCGTGATTCCTTCTTGAGCGGCGACGAGCAGCAATATCTCAATACGGTAATGGTTCGCCATTCCCTTCAAGTGCCGCTCCATCTGCTTTGCCGTTTTCACTGCCGACATAATTTTATTATACAAAACATCCTTAAATTCTCAAGTTTGTCAGTATATTGTAATTATGGTTTCATTCATATTCAATCGTTGCCGGCGGCTTTTGGGTCACGTCGTAAAGCACGCGGTTTACGCCCCGCACTTCGCCCACGATGCGGGTTGAGATCCGCTCAAGCAGCTCCGGCGGCATCTTGTGCCAATCGGCGCTCATGCCGTCCACCGAATCAACCGCGCGGAGCGCGATCATATATTCATACGTGCGCGCATCCCCCATCACGCCCACCGTCCGCAAGGGAAGCAAAACCGCGAATGCCTGCCAAATTTTTCCGTACTCGCCCGATGCGCGAAGCTCTTCGGTAAAGATCGCGTCCGCTTCGCGGAGTATCCGCAATCGTTCGGCGGTGATTTCCCCCACGATCCTGATGGCCAAGCCCGGTCCCGGGAACGGATGCCTCCATACAAGTTCTTTCGGCAATCCGAGAAGCGTGCCGATCTTTCTCACTTCGTCCTTATAGAATTCTTTGAGCGGTTCAAGGATGGAAAGGCGAAGGGACTTTGGCAAGGTAAGATTGTGGTGGCTCTTGATCTTTGCCGCGTATTTTGACGTTGCCGCGGACTCGATCCTGTCGGGATAAATAGTCCCTTGCGCAAGGAATGTCACCGGATATCGCTTAAGCTCTTGTTTTACCGTGCGCTGAAACACCTCAACGAACGTGTGGCCGATGATCTTGCGTTTCTTTTCGGGGTCCGCGACGCCCGCGAGCCGGCGAAGGAAGATGTTTTTTGCCGAAACGACGTGGAGATTTTTAAAACCTTGTTTTTTCAAAGAAAGCGTCACATCTTCAACTTCGTTTTTTCGCAGGAGCCCCGTATCCACGAAGGCCGCGTGGAGCCGTGAACCAACCGCGCGGTGCAAAAGCGTCGCGGCAACGAGCGAGTCAACGCCTCCGGAAATTCCTATCATCACGTGATTTTTGCCGACTTCGCGCTTGAGTGAGATTTCCAGCTTGCGAAGCATCGCCCCAAGCTTCCAGTCCTTCTCCGCGCGGCAGATGCGGAAAAGAAAATTGGAGAGCACTTTTTCTCCGATTGCCGTATGCGTAAGTTCCGGATGGAATTGAATGGCAAAAAGGCGGCGTTTCGCATTCGCCATGCCCGCAATGGGGCATCCGGCGGTGGAAGCGATCTTGGCAAATCCGCCGGGCAGTTTTATTACCTGGTCGCCGTGCGAGAACCACACGGACTGTTTTGCGCCAGTGAACCCGTGGAATAACTCGTTTCCCAGAATGATTTTTAGGTCTTCCCTGCCATATTCTTTTTTCTTGCCCGGTGATACTCTCCCGCCGAGCATATGCGCCATAAGCTGATGACCGTAGCAAATGCCGAGAATCGGGATTCCTAAACTAAAAATGCCGCGCTCCATGCGCGGACTGCCTTTCTCAAGCACCGATGCGGGACTGCCCGAAAGAATAATGCCCGAAGGATCAAGTGTCTTGATGTGCGCGAGCGAAGCATCGCACGGCAAGATTTCGGACCTCACTCCGAGGTCTCGAACTCTGCGCGCGATGAGATGCGCAAACTGGCCGCCGAAATTCAGAACAATGACCATACCCTATTATATGCGGAGGTATGAAAATGGCAAAACGAGGGTTTCTTATACCCCTTATTCGGGCGAATAAGGGGTATGGAAGTATGGGAAAGTTAGTGACCGAAAAATCCGCGTGCCATTTTGTCGGGAATGAGGTATAGAGTAGTGCCGGTTTTTTCGCAGAGCGCGATGGTGTCCTTATCGTTCACCGAGCCGCTCGTGGCGAGAATCGCCGCGATGCCCGCGTCAATAAGCACTTGCGGGCCGTCGGGAAACGGAAAAAAACTGTCGCTGTAGGCAACGGCGCCACGTGTGGGATGCTCCGCCTCCGTTCCGAGACTTCGGCGAGACAAAGCCGACCGTTCCGCGCGCGCTACCGCAAGTTTCGCGGCGCCGACGCGGTCCTGCTGGCCGACACCGTTCCCGAGAAGTGTCCTATCCTTTACAAGCGTGACAGTGTTGCTGTTGGAGGTTGACCCGACCGCCCATGCAAGCGCAAGGTCCGCATCCATTCCTTTTGTCTCTGCTCCGTAGCGCACCACCGCAGGGTCCCGCAGATTAAGCACGAACGTGTAATTCGGCTGGACGAGAAATCCTCCGCGTACTTGGCGGACGCGCGGTTCGCGTGCGAGCACTTCGCCACCAGTACTTGCAAGGTGCTCGTTCGCCAGAAAACGGCACTTGTCTTTCTTGCGCCGGAGAAGTTCTATCGCTTCGGGAGAAAAACCCGGGGCGACGATAGCGTCTAAAATACGGCGCCCGCCTCCGCTCGGCTTCGGCGAGGCAAGCCCGCTATCCACTAAATGCGTCGCCAAAATCTCCGCATGCCCCGCTTCTATTTTGAAGTTCGCGATAATAAGCCCGCCCATGATCGCGCGCGGGTCTCCGGCGATCACTTTTTGCAATACTTCTTCTTCGCTCGTGCCATACGCCGCTCCGCAGGGATTGCCGTGTTTTACCCCCACCGCATAAAACGGCCCCGTACCAATGCCAGCATGGTATGGGGTTAATACCGCCTCCATGTGCGTGAGCGTTTGAAGAGAACGGTCAAGGTCAATCCAATTGTTATAGCTCGGCGGAGTCCCTTCTATAAGCGCGAACTTATCAAGCGCGAGCGGGTCGTCCGATCCGACCATGTATAACCCGGCGGGCGTCTGCCATGCATTTTCCCCGTAGAGGCATTCCGCCGTCCGTTCGCCGACGAGCCCTCCGTATTTTTTACCGCTCAAATATTCCGCCGAGGCGAGGCAATATTTCGCGACGATGAATTCCGCTTTTGCGGCAAGCGATTGGACAAACGGCTCATCAAGCGAATTCTCGTTGAGCCGTTTAATAACATTCTCTCTGTCCCTGGGGTCGCAAATCACGATGCGTCCTCCTTTTGCCGCCGAACGGAGCATAGTGGGACCTCCGATGTCGGTCATTTCAATAACCGCCTCCCGCGCGCTTCCCTTTCCGATTTCCGCTTCAAGCGGATAAAGGTCAACGCACACCAAATCAATGCGCGCGATTCCCCGCTCTTCTAATTCTTTGTTCTGCTCCGGAGTGTCTTTCGCAAGAAGTCCCGCATGAATCTCGCGCGACAACGTCACCACGCGATGCCCCAATATCGGCTTGCCAACCTTGTCGGCAATATCCGCGACCTCAACGCCCGCCTCCCGCAGGTGTTTTGCCGTTCCGCCCGACGCCAAAATATCCCAGCCGAACTTTTTTAATTCTCTTGCGAACTCAACGATGCCTTCTTTGCGATAGACCGAGATGAGTGCGGTTTTTTTCATGTTACGAAATTACTTTCCGGGCGGAGGAAGCGTTATCTGCTCCGGTTCGAATATCACCTGCCGCTCTCCTTTCTCTACAATTCCCACGTCCATCAGTTCATATCCCGCTTTCTTGCCGATGGCAAGCACTTCCGTAACCGCATGGCTCGGCGCAAAAACATAATAGCCGGCGCCCCAATTGAATGTTTTTAAGCAATCCTTAAGAGGTACTCGAAGCTCGTTTTTCATATAAAGAAACAACGGCGGGACGGTAAGCCATGAATGGATGCGGTAGATGAACTGCCGGTGATCAAAAGCAATTTTTCCTACGGCATCTCCGGTGCCCGGCAGAAGCGCGTGGATTTCCGCCCTCGCATCAAGCAGCGCCTCAACGAGCGCGACATACGAACGCGTAGGGATAAGCGCCTCCTCGCCCAGGGTTTTCCCATTCGACAATTTCGTCAAGAATTGATCGGGTAATTCCATGGCTTTCTTGATGACGAGCGAGATACCGTTTGCGTGAAGCCCGGAGGAAGCAACTGCTATAATATGATCCCCCGCCGCAAGATTTTTTCCGGTAATGATCCTGTCTTTCGGCGCGATAATGCCCGTCACCGATCCGCTCAATGCCACGATTTGTTTGACGGGAGAATGGGGGCTTATGATGTATTTCACGCTCGCCGATTCCCCTGCCGGAAGCGCCATGCCTGTTTCTTCGCAGACTTTTAGGAAGCCCCGCGCCAGATCGCGCGCGCGCGTTTCATCTGCGTACCATTCGCTTCCGTTCGCTTCAAGCTGGTCGGTGAAGACCACCGGCAATGCCCCTTGCGCGATCACATCGTTCGCCACGATGAGCGCCGTGTCAATCGCGATGGCATCGTAATATGATTTTCCCGTACGCTCGTACATCCATTCCGCGATCCAATTTTTATTTCCCAAATCCTCTTGTGTGACACACCAGATATGCGGCTGGCTTCCTCGATATTCAAACACCGCGCCGTGGGCGTGAGTGGCGTCTTCGTTTACATATACGCCGCGCTTGTTGGGAAACGAAAGCGTTTTTCTGCCCGCCTCCACCATCGCCATCTTGAACGGCTCCATCACGGTATAATCCACTCCGGCTTTCGCATATTCACTCATGGCTTTATTTCTCCTTTCGCCAATTTTTCCGCAATCCCCGTGTAATTCTCCGGCGTAATTTTCAGGAGTTCCTCTTTCACCTCCGCGCTTACTTCAAGCTCGCTCACAAACGCGCGCATATCCGCGAGCGTTACTTCTTTCCCGCGCGTGAGCGTTTTTAATTTTTCATACGGCATCGCGACCCCTTCGCGCCGCAGAATCGTTTGAATCGCTTCGGCGATGACTTCAGGATGGTCCGCCAGGTCCTTTGCCGCCTTAACCTCATTGACCGATATCCTCCCTAGTTGATTCGCCAGATATGCCATGCCGACAAGACAGTGTCCGAACGCAACGCCGACATTCCGCAACACCGTTGAATCGGAAAGGTCCCTCTGTAAGCGCGAAATAGGAAGCTTGTTTGAGAAAAATGACAGAAGCGCGTTCGCAAGCCCCAGATTGCCTTCGCTGTTCTCAAGGAACCATGGATTTATCTTGTGCGGCATCGTTGAGGAGCCCACTTCGCCTTCCACCGGCTTCTGCGCAAGCCAGCCGTCGCTCACGTAGCGCCACACGTCCTGGTCAAAGCCGATGAGGATGGTGTTCACCCGGTGCATCATGTCAAAAAGCTCGGCATAGCTGTCATACGGCTCTATTTGAGTGGTCAGCAAATTAACTTTCATATCCACCTTCCGCGCCGTGCAGAGATGCGCAATAAAATTCTTGGAAAACGCTATCCAGTCCACCATGGGGTACGCCGCGACGAGAGCGTTATAGTTCCCCGTCGCGCCGTTGAGCTTCGCCTGAAGTGTGTGTTTCTTCAGTTGTTCAAGCTGGCGCACAAGGCGGGCGTGGAAAATCCTGAACTCTTTGCCGAAGGTGGTCGGCGATGCGGGTTGTCCATGCGTCCGCGCGAGCATGGGGATATGCGCGCTTGCATCCGCGAGCGCCCCGATCTTCGCCGCAATATCCTCAAGCGCCGGAATATACACGTCGCGCAGGCATTCGCTTATCATGAGCGTATGGGCGATATGAGCCGCATCCCACGTCGTCAAACCGAAGTGAATCCATTCCAGACAATCCTTGACGCTCGTTTCGCTCAATTTGTCCTTGATAAAATATTCAATCGCTTTAAAATCGTGGTTCGTCGCCTTCAGGTTCTTGTATCCCTTGAACTCGATCGCGTCCACTATCCGGGCGTCTTCCACGGTGAATTCGTAGATATTCCGTATGAGAGTTTTTTCCGCTTCGGAAAAAAGCCGTAGCCCCGTTTGTTTCGTTTCGCTCAAGGCAATCAAATACTCGCCCTCCATGATCACGCGATACTTCATGGAAGCAACCTCCCCGAAATAATCAAAGAGGGGCTTTGTATATTTCAGGTATCGTCCGTCAATGGGGCTGATTGCTTCAAGAGGGTCCATAAAAGTGTGATGCTAATCTACAAATGACATGCTAATTGTGCGAATTGCGAATGAATAACTCCTCATATTATTTCCCGAGCTTGTCGAGGGATACCCCTCGATTGCGCCACGGCTTCACTCGGGGAATATATTATTCGCAATTGGTAGATTCGCATATCGGCATCATATCGTATAGTCCTTAAGATTTTTCTCAATCCGCTCCAGTATCGGCGCGCCGGAATCAAACTCAAATTTTTTGCTGGTCAATTGTTCGTATATCTGGATGTAGCGGCGCGAGAGTTCTTCCACCATTTCAGCGGGCGCTTCCGGCAAGACGGCGTCTTTATACGGGTCGCAGTGTTCTTTGAACCAAATGCGCAGGAATTCCTTGTCAAAATACTCCGGCTCTTTGTCTTCTTTTATCCGCGCTTCGTAAGTATCCGCCTTCCAATAGCGCGAAGAGTCGGGCGTGTGAAGCTCGTCAATCAGAGTAAGCTTCCCCTCCGCATCCAGGCCGAATTCGTATTTGGTATCAACAAGAATAAGGCCGTGCGCAAGCGCAAGCTTCTGCCCGCGGGCGAAAAGCGCCGTCGCCACCCGTTCAAGCTCCTTCCATATCGCTTCGCTCACGATGCCCTCGGCGACAATCTCTTTCGGGGAGATCGGCCGGTCATGCTCGTCCGATTTCGTGGTCGGCGTAACGACGGGGGCGTCAAGTCGCTGATTCTTTTTCATGCCGTCCGGCAGAACGAAGTTGCCGAAATCGCGCTGCCCGGCTTGATACAGCGTCCAAAGCGAAGTGTTCGTCGTGCCTGTGATAAAACCGCGCATTACCATTTCAATCGGGATCACCGCGCATTTTTTCGTCACCAACACGTTCGGGTCCGGCACGCTGATGACGTGGTTTTGAATGATGTCTTTCGTTCCCTCAAACCAGAACGCCGCGGTCTGATTCAGCACCTGCCCTTTGTGCGGAATATGCGCAATGATCCGGTCAAACGAGGAATGCCGGTCGGTGGAAATCAAAACCAGCTTATCGGGCTGGGTATAGATATCCCGCACCTTGCCGGTTTTCTTCGTCCCAAGATTCGCAAAATTGGTTTCTTTAAGTGTGTTCATATACGTTTCATTATTCATAATTCTTCATTCACATCTTTCCCATTCCCTTCAAATACTCCGCATATCCGACCTCTTTGAGCTTACTCCCCTTTTTCGCCACCCCATCGTGAAGACCTTTTTTGAAATCAGCAAGTTTTTTTGCAAGCTCCGGGTCGGCGGTCGCCAAAATCTGCACCGCAAGAATTCCGGCATTTCTTGCGCCATTAATGGCAACGGTTGCGACCGGTATCCCCGACGGCATCTGCACCGTGGCATAAAGCGCGTCCACCCCTTTAAGCGCTCCGCTCTCAACCGGCACGCCGATGACCGGAAGCACGGTCAAAGCCGCGGTAACGCCCGCGAGATGCGCCGCCCCGCCCGCCCCCGCGATAATGACTTTAAGTCCCCTCTCTCTCGCGGTTTTCGCATACTCCGCGACAAGCTCCGGCGCCCGGTGCGCCGAGGCAACCGTAATTTCATACGCAACTCCCATTTCCTCAAGCACTTTCGCTGCCTCGGACATCACGGCCAAATCCGAGTCCGAGCCCATAATGATGCCGACAGGGGGGTTTTCCATGCCGTTAGTATACTATAACGCCCGCAAATTTGTACACGAGGGGTTCGCAAGCCGGAACTCGCCCCGCGGCGGAGCTTTGCGGGGTTCAATTCCCACCGTTTGAACCCCCGAGGGGTTCATATCGTCTGGAGTTACCAGCGCCGACTACCTTAAGACGGCCTTGCTTTACGAGGGCGTTCAGATACCGGCTGGCGGTGGAGTCCGACACCCGCAAAAGCTTTTCCACCTGGTCGTTCGTGAGAGAGTGTTTCTCCTCTGCCAACTTCACGATTTTATCCAATTTGGCGCGTTTGCGGAACTGTATGCGCTCCAGCGCTTTGGCGAGAAACGACTTTGGCGATGGCGTTACGATACCTCCATTGCCACTCCCGGTGCCTGCGGGCGTGTCTTGTTGTGTGTCATTCCCGCGGAGGCGGGAATCTAGATTTGTGCTATCCGGCATATCAGCTACGCGTGGTTCAATTGGCACAGATTCCGTTGCGGGAGTTACCGCGCCCGCGTCATCCGCGGGCACCGGAGCAACAACCGGATCAACAGATTGCGGTTCTGGAATCGGTTGCGCGGTCGGTCCGGAAATGGGCGTAATCTGCGAAACCGGCTCCTCGGACGCGGGCGCGGCTTCTTTCGTTGTATCATCATCCCTCCTCTCTTCAGAGGGGAGGGTTGGGGTGGGGTGCGCTTCAACGAGCGTGGCTTGCCCCGCCTCCTCTTGAGGCCGGGGTTCTACCGCAGATGCAGGCACGGGTTCAACCGGCTCCCCCGTTATGCCCTTTTCTCCCATTTCTCCTTTTTCCCCTACTTGCTCTGCCGCGCCCGCGTCATCCGCGGGCGCGGGTTCTTGCGGTGGAGTTGCCGAAGGCGTATCCGCCGTATGTTCTCCTTGTGCGATTGATTCGTCGCTCATATGAATGGTGTTCTACTCACTACTCACTACTCACTACTCACTACTCACTACTCACTACTCACTACTCACTACTCACTCTCTTGTAAGTCACGCCCCTCCCTTCTCTGCCGATTTGAACAATCATTCCCCGCGTTTCAAGCTCGTTGAGATAATTAGTGGCGGTAGCGTCCGAAACGTTCAATAAATGCTCTATGTCGTTATTGGTAATTGCATCCTGGCGGTCAAAAAGCGCCATGATTTTGTCCAAGGATTCTTCCTTGTGCTTGCTACGACCAGTATTGATGGTTTGGATGCTCTGCGGTCTGTGCCAGTACGCGCCAATGAAAAAGCCGACCACGAGACCAATGAGGAGTTCCATGACGCCATTATATACAAATGAGGCGAAACAAGGAAACGGCTAAATCGCGATTTAGCCGTTTCCGCCCATTTCACCATCTCCAAAGAAATCTGACCGAATCTTATGTTAAACAGGTACGTAATCTCGATATAGAGAAAATGCTTGATGATAGATAGATTCTACTAATACTTCCGCATCTTCTGCTGGGACCTGTTTGCGCAAGAGCATAAGGCGCACATTCGCTCGGATGCGCGACTTGATGATCTCGCTACTTGACCAGTCCACGGTCAGATCGCGCTTGATGAGCATCACCATTTCCTTCACGAGCGTCTTCAGCTCGCCATTCCGGGCAATTGTATGCTTGCCTTTGGAAACGAGGTCGTAAAACGCCGCTTCCTCTTCGCTAAGGCCAATGCTCCGCATCGCAAGCTCGCTCTTCTTAATCTCCTTCGCAAGTTCAATCAAGCGCTCAATCACCTTGCTTGAGTTGATTATATTGTTTTCGTATTCTTCAATAATCTGCTCTAGGAGCCGCATTAGCGTTTCATAGCGGGTAACATTTTTTTTCACGCGCACTCGGAGCTGGTCGCTCAAGAGTTTCTTCAAAACCTCCACTGCAAGATTCTTATACTTCATATTTTTTACTTCTTCAAGAAATTTTTCGTCGAAGATAGAAAGGTCGGGTTTGGAGCCATCGTTCAACTTGAAAATATCAATGACGCCCTCCGCTGAAACGCTTTCTGAAATGAGTTCGCGAATTGCAGATTCTACGTCTCCCTCCGTAGACGAAAGCGCCTCTGAAGTATCCGAAAGTTTATTGATAGCCCGCTTCAATGCGCGGAAAAATTCCACTTCGTCGCGAATTTTGTTCGCTTCGTGGTGCGGCATTGCGAAGCCGAAAAGCTTTGAAAGCAATTCCACCTCCCTCAAAAAACGCATTTTGCGATCTTCGTCGAGGCCCCCGGTCTTCGGGTCGGTAAGAATAGCATTGAGCGCTTCGTAGAAAACTTTCGCCGCGTTCCCTGCGGAAAGTTTGCGATATTCGGCATAGGCGATGCCCGAGAGCATTGAGGAAACGATGTCATATTTTTCTTTCATCTTCGCTACGATATCCTCAATCGGGTACATCGTGTTCTTGCGATCCTCGGCGCTGTAGATTGAGAATGCTTTCTTGAGATTGTCGGCGATACCGATATAGTCCACGATAAGCCCTGCCGGTTTATCCTTGAAGATGCGGTTCACGCGCGCGATTGCCTGCATCAGCGTGTGGTTCTTGAGCGGCTTATCAATATACATCGTGTGGAGGTGGGGCACGTCAAAACCGGTAAGCCACATATCGCAGACGATAACGATTTTCAGCGGATCGGATGCGCTCTTGAATCGCTTCTCCAGTTCCTTCGCGCGCATTTCCGGCTGAATCTGCCCCGCAAATTCCTCCGGATTGGAAATGACAACTGCAACTTCGGGTGCATTGGGAAATTCTTTTATAATTCTATATAGCTCCGCAGCGATTTTCCGCGTCATCGTGACGATCATCGCCTTGCCCTCAAGGCCGCGATTGTTGTAATGATCCACGATGTCTTTCGCAACTTGTTCTAATCGCTTAGGAGCGCCTACAAGCTCGGCAAGTTTTGCAAACTTGTGTTTCCACGCTTCTGTCTGGAGAGGGGCGTGTTCCTCGGTCAATTCCTCAAATTCTTCATCAATAAAATGGTTGGTAAGATGGAGCGGGACCAGCCGACCTTCATAAAAGATTGGCACCGTTGCGCCGTCTTCAACTGCCTGATTGATTTTGTAAGTGCTGATGTATTCGCCGAAGACAAGGTTGGTATCGCGCGACTCGGTGCTGATTGGCGTTCCCGTAATACCCATGAACGAGGCATTCGGAAGCGCCTCGCGCACGTTGCCCGCAAGCTTTGCATACTGCGAACGGTGTGCCTCGTCGGCGATAACGATGATGTTCTCGCGATTTGAAAGCAATTCCTTGTCCGTTTCAAATTTCTGAATGGTCGTAAAGATGAGCTCTCCTCCCGCCGTGCGCAGGCGTTCTGTGAGTCCGATAATTTCCGGCGCCTGCCACGCATGCGGATAGCCGGTCCGCAAAAATGTCTTATGGAGCTGGCCGTCAAGATCGTTTCGGTCGGTGAGAAAAACGAATGTCGGGCTCTTGAGCGCGGTCAGTAATTTCACTTTGTTTACGTAGAAAACCATAGAAAGCGATTTGCCCGATCCTTGCGTATGCCAAAAAACGCCAATTTTGCCGTCGCCCGAGGGTTTCAATGCTTTTGTGGTGGCAACAATCGCTTTGTTCACGCCATAGTATTGGTGGTATTGTGCAACCTTCTTTGTGTATTTCGGCGAATCGCCATCGCTGTCGGCTTCAAAAATCGTGAAGTAACGGAAGATGTCTAAAAGCCGATTCTTGTGGAAAATACCCTTTACCAACACTTCAAGTTCCGATATTCCCTTAATGTCGTCCTGTTCGCTTTCAAGCCCTTTCCACACCGCGAAGCGATCCCATGCGGAAGACACCGTGCCGTACCGCGCTTTCACAAGATCGCTTATCACAAGCAAGTGATTGTATCTAAAAAGCTGGGCAATATCTTTTTTGTATCCTTCCAGTTGGAGATACGCCGAGCGGATAGTGCCCGATTGGTTCGTCGGACTCTTAAGCTCAAATACCGAAAGCGGAATGCCGTTCACGTAGACCACCGCATCGGGGCGGCGCACGCAATCCGGTCCTTGTACGGCGAGCTGGTTCACGACGAGAAATTCGTTATTCTGCGGATTTTCAAAGTCAAAGAAGTGCACGGGGAGTGATTGTTCCTTTTTGTTCCCGAATGCATCAACTTCATCAAAAAGATCGTATTTTGCCCCTTCTGTAAGCAAGCGGTGTATCTGCCGATTTTCCTCTTCAAGATTCGGATGTTCAACGCGAGCCAACTGCTCAATAATTTCTTCTACCGAGGAATCATTGAGAAACGGGTTGATGCGAATGAGCGACCGCTTGAGGCGCGGCAAGAGCAATACCTCGCGGAAGTTCTCCCGCTCTGCGGTAATCTGCCCGGGCGCCAAGTCCGGTCCTTGCTCATAGTCATAGCCAAGCTCCTTAAGCCAAGCAATAACCGGCTGTTCGGCGAGCGAATTTTCGTTGAGATTGCTATGCATTTTTGCCTGTGGATAAGCCCTTGTTTTTTCGTAGCGGTTCGTGTATTATAAGGCTAAAGGTTCCTCTTTAGCGATAAGAGTTTACTCTTCCGAAAGGATAGCTAGAGGGGTCAAGGAGCCGGACCCTGTCCGCGCTCCTTTTTGTTTTCATGCTGATAGTAGGTAGTTCCTCCTATATCAAAAATCCTAAACTCGCTCTTTAATTTTGGCTTTAGTAGGTCATAGCATTGCCGTTCAAAGTCACGCATGGTATTGCGTTCGTTATTGACAAAGACAGCCCAACCGCAATAATCAGCAATCTGGGAATTAAAATCAGCTTCTACGGGATGAAAGTAAATCGAGAATGGCAATAAAGGAAACTTTTCCGCGAGATAATCCCGAAGCTCAACCTTAATGAACTCGCGTTGCTTATTCGTAAACACTTTTCCGAGCACGATAATTACCCGTTCAATTTTATCGTGATGCCTCCGAAATACATACTGTAATAATGTTCGGCATATCTTTCTGTAAAATTGGTCTTCCACCGGAGTTCGTATGAATTTTAGCCCTTTCCCTTTTTGGTATGCTTTTATTTCTTCATAGAGGGCTGGATTAACTTTATTCTTCTGAACAACTACTGCGTCTACATCAAGCCCATTCATTTGAGAAATAGTGTGAAATGTCCTCGCAAGAACACCCCTCCTATTCGCAGCGTCTTCTGATGCATGGAAAAATGCCACATCAATGCCATTATTCAAGAAATGATATTTAAGATCCATAACGCTCGCGTAATTTACCTTTGGACTAAAAGTAGACACGGAAGTAAGCACCCAGTATTTTGTCCCTTTCGGGCTAAAATCAAAATTGCCGGACTCGTCAATAAACAAGTAAAGTGTCTTCGGCTGTCCGGCGAGTGAATTTTCGTTGAGATTGGGCATGACTATTTTGGTGCTATTTTCAATCCTAAAACTCGCCAGATGAATTTTTCCAAAATCTTCTCAAATTCCGCCGTTTCCAAATAAGCCGTTACTGGCTTCTTGTTCGTTATCATGGCGGAGATTGTCTCAATTACACCACGCTCTTTGTCCGCACTTGGTTTGATTTTATAATAATCCTCCAGCTCCGCCTCCATAATGAAAATCCCTTGCTCATCGCTCAACAACTTGATCAAATTTTTAATTTCTCGATGATATTGCTGGTTAATATCCGCCAATTTTTTAACGGGACTCGAATCGGATAGACTACTCTGCGATTTTACCAAATTTAACCTTTCCACAAGATTCCCCTGTGCGTTGATATTTTTTAAATACTCCACAACGCCTCCCCTGAAAAAATCGAAGTCGGCCACAACGATAAATGGGATTGCTAGTTCTTTCAATACCTCTGCATACTTCCATATCTCTCTTTTGCCACCACAATTTATGATCGAAACATTATGCTCGTTGAGCCAATTTTTGCCCAATAATCTTTTTTCGCTCTGCGCAAGGATAAACCTGTTATCCCCAAAATCAGCGGCGACATATTCAAATAGATATTTGTCTGCTCCTTCTGACAGTATTACAGCATCGGCAAAAAACATTTCGGCATTCTGTTTTTTTATGAGAATTTGTTTCCGTTTTGGTGAATCAAAATGGATTTCTTTCGCAATGGTGGTCGCGCCGTCTTTTTTTACAACGATGATATTTTGATCTTCAATGGAAGATAAGAATTCCGGTGAATGGGTAGTCAAGATAACTTGATTTTTCGTTCCATCTAAAAACGAACTAATTCGATCGGAAATCACTCGGCGTCCATGTGGATGAAGATATAGTTCTGGCTCTTCAATGGCAAGCAACGAAGAACCGACTGCGTGGGAAATCTCCCGAACATAAAAATCGAAGAGGCCGATTATCACAGCGCTTTGTATACCCGATCCTTTATCTTGAAGTTGGCTATTAAATCCATCGTCAACGTAAATTAATGCGCTCTTATATATGTCTTGTCCCGATTCAGGGTTAAACTGAAAAGAGATTTTTGTTCCGGGAAATGCGATTTTCATTTTGGGATCAGAAATTTTTTCCATAAGATTTTTGAAAACGCTTTCTGATGCCTTTTTAACTTCCGCAAAAGCACTCCTGAGGCTGGGATCGTCGGTCTTTGCAAAACGACGCAATAATTTACCATACCAACCCCAAGCACTAACACTCAGTTGATTCTTGGGGTCGCGGAATGAAGGGATAATGGCGCTTTGCAGTAAAACCTCTCTCAGATTGGGATTCGGTGAGATAAGCCAGTTTTTTGTTAAATTTTCCCTGTAAAGAAAAACCAAATCCTTCTCACAGTTTCCATTTTGCATTCTACAGCGAAAAGCAAAAGCAAAAAACATTTTATCTGAAAACTCATCGTCGAATGTAGCTTTACAGTAGCCCTTCCCACCAATCCAGCGTTTCTTATAAGAACGATCCTCTAGTAATGCTTCTCCATCATCTCCGCAGAATTGAAAAATTTTATCTTTGTCAGATTCCAAAAAACCTAAAGCTAACCGAAAATCATCGAATCCTTCCAAAACCTTGAAAATTGCACTTTTCTTGACTTCCTCAAAATCTATCGTTTCGCTAGTATCGCGAATTAATTCACACCAAATAAACACTTCCCGATTCGTATCCCCTTTAAAAAAATCGTTTTCGGTAATATTGTCAGATTTTTTCCATGTAGGCGAATTAACACCCAACACCAAATCAATTGCCTTTAGTATGTTACTTTTCCCAGCGTTGTTTCTGCCCACAATAACATTGCGCCCTTTTTTGAAAGTTAAATCTACTTTCTCGATTGATCTGAAGTTTTCGATATATAAGCGTGAGAGATGCATAGTTTAATTGATGTCCAATACTCCGCTCATTAATTTTGGCAAAAGCAAGTCGCGGAGAGACGCTAATTTTTTATTTTCTAATTGGAGCAAAATTATTTTTTTATAAAAATCATCGAACACTCCGAGGTTTCTATGCCGTGGAATCACGACGCTTTGTTCTTCGAGGTGTTCTTTTTTTATGTGACCCATGGTTGTAGCCTTTGCGCCAGCCATTTGTTTAAAAAATGGGAGTTTTGACTTGAGAACGTAGTAAACAAGGCCGCGCGAGTAGTTTCCCTTTGGTACCACGTTAAAAATATGTTGATTCAATACTGCCTGCCCAGTGGCCCAAATAAAGATATCCACCGTTCCAGACCAAGAGAAAAGAAGGTCGCCGTCATTGATGCAGTACTTATCAGCCACGGGCTGATCAATCCATTCCGTATTATCAGTAATACCCTTGTTTAATTCGGCAATTTTAATTAGCGGCACGCCGTGGCCGTTACGATTAATTATTGACCCAAACGCCCCGCCATTTACGAAAGTGGCCAGTTCTAGTAATAGAGTTTCTCTTCCTGCGGGATTTACAAACCACTCCTTGAAAATCGCCTGCGCCATTTCCTCAAGCGTCTTCACGATACGGTTGTTGTTCTCGATTTTTTCGTCAAATGCGGAAAGGATATCGGCGATACGTTTTTGATCGGTAATGTTTGGGTGAGCGATTTCCAATTCACGCAGATATTTCATATGCCGCTCATAGCCATAACTTCTCATTTTCAACCCCTTGAGTGCATAATAGAAAAACTTTCTATCTAACAGATTTTCGTTTGGCTCTAATATCTGGATGCCATCGGCTCCTATAGCAAATGGCGACTCTGCTATTTTTAATTTAAGCGTATGGTCACCAAAAAGAATGGCTGGAGATTTACCTTTATATTCTGCTTTTGGATCGTCGGTGTAGCCAGCTATAGCATCCGACCCTTGGTCAAAAATTGGTAAAAGTCCGTTCCGCTTATATTCGCTGGTTTTAACTTTTTCAAAATTAACTCGGGCAGTTGTCATAACCTCCCTCAACTTCACCTTCCGCCAAGTTGTTTCAGTTTTTGCTATCATGAATATATGTATTTAATAATTTCAATAAATATCCAACGGATAGCGGGGATGATACCAATAACGCCGATAACAATCACTAATACTGTTTTGAATTTACTCAGCTTGCTCTTATTTCTAAATTCAAGAACGAACTCGTTGTAAATATCTCTCACGTCAGTACCAACCTTACGAGAAACTCCTACTATTGGCAAAATGATGTAAGTTATCGAAAAAACAACTCCGAAAAAGAAAAGGAGATGTGGCCACAGGGCTGACCAATTGAATGTCAAGCCGAGGATTTTTGTCATAGCAAATATAAACGTAAAACAAATTGCGAATAATACTAATGTGATGAACTCAAATACACCCAATTTTATATTGGTATCTTTGGGCAATCTTGTCTCATTTATTTCATCTTCACGACGAAAAGAGTCTGCAAAATCTTTTTCTGTCATATCAGTCAGTCGTCCGATAGTCCGGTCAATATTTTGTATTGCAGAAGAAATCGCGTTAGCAATCTCACTATGCGAACCATCCCCGAACGCAAGAAGGTACGTTGGCCCTAATCCTCCTCCAATCTTATCAATGTATTTTTCCAGTCTTCCATATGTTTGATTTAATTGTGCCCGTTGTATCTCCATAAGGCGCATTTGATTATCTCTCGACAAAGAGTAGTCGCTATTTAAAACGGTCTTTCGATAATTATTAACCTGCACGCGAAACGCAGATATTTGTTTTTTGAAATCGGCGAGATTCATATATTTCTTTTTCGCTTATTTCCTATCGTCACTTTCGGTAATGGTTTTAAGATTTTTTTCTATTTTCTCTTCCAACGTTTTGCTCTCTTTAAAATATTCTTTGAGTTCACTACTCAATTTGCTCATCTTCTCCCCAAACGGAACGCCGTCGTCCACTTCATCGGCGATGCCGACATAGCGACCGGGCGTGAGGACATATCCTGCTTTCGCAATTTCTTCTTTTGTAGCAGATTTGCAAAATCCCGCAATGTCTTTATATTCACCTGCGCCCTTCTCGCCTCGCCATGCGCGTACCGTGCCTGCGATTTTTTTGATATGCTCGTCGGTAAAAACGACTTGCTTGCGGGATATCGCCTCAAACTGTTCGCGCGCGTCAATAAAAAGCGTTCCCCCTGCGCGATTGCGGAACCGGTCTTTCTCTTTATTTTTCGCCGCAAACCAGAGCGAAACGGGAAGCGCTACGCTATAAAAGAGCTTCGGCGGACACGCGATGATTACATCAACGAAGTCCGCTTCAACGATTCGCTTGCGAATCTCGCCTTCGTGGCCGGAAACGGCAAGCGCCCCGTTCGCCATAACAAATCCCGCCATGCCATTTGGAGCCAAGTGGTGGATGAAGTGCTGAATCCACATAAAATTGGCATTTGACGACGGAGGCGTGCCGTATTTAAGGCGCGGGTCATTTTCACTCAAACGTTTTGGGTCCCATTCCGCGTTGAAGGGAGGATTGGCGATCACGAAATCGGCGCGCAAGTCAGAAAATTTGTCTTCATAATAGCTGTTGCCCTGTTCAATCTGCCCGAAGATTCCCCTGATAGCAAGATTCATCCGGCAAAGCCGCCACGTGTTCGGATTGCTTTCCTGCCCAAAGACCGCAACGCGCGATGAGTCCTTATCATGTTTTTTGAGATACCCGCTTGTTTGCACAAACATTCCCCCACTTCCCGCGGCCGGGTCAAAAATACGTGCGTTCTCGTACGGCTCAAGAATTTCAACGATGAGTTTTACGAGTGATCGCGGACTGTAGAATTCTCCTCCGCGTTTTCCCTCGGAGGATGCGAACTGCCCGAGAAAATATTCGTATACTCGGCCGAGCATATCTTTCTCGTGGTCAATGTCGTGGTTGAACTGGATGCGGGAAAAGACATTCACGAGCTCGCCCAATATGTGGCTCTCAAGCGGCGTGCGCGTATAAATTTTCGCGAGTACGCCTTTCAACTGTTTCGGGTTCTCGTCTTCTATCGCGATCATGGCATCATCCAAATACTTGCCGATGTCATGGTGCATCGCGTGGTTGCGCAAATTATCCCATCGCGCCTTTTCGGGAATATAGAAAATGCCCGCGCTGCGATAGGAGTCCCTGTTTTCAAGAATGATTGCCCGCGATTTTTCATCTTTAATATACTGTTCTTTGTCCTTCGGATCGGCGAGCCGTTTTTCAAGCTCCGCGCGGCGCAAATAAAATGCGTCAGAAACATATTTCAAAAAGAGCAACCCGAGCACGACATGCTTGTATTCCGACGCATCAATATTCCCTCGCAACTTATCCGCCGCGCGCCAAAGCTCCTGCTCAAAATCAATGTCTTTGTGCTTCTGTGCGCCGATACGAACTACTTTCTCAACCGCTTTTTTTTGTGTCGTTCGTATCCGTTCTTGCAGGTCTTTTGAGAGAGAACCGACTTCGTATAAAAATCCCGAACCAATCGTTTTGATTTTCACGCCCGTATCGCCCTTCATCATCTTTTGAACCGCTTGACGGGTTATCCCCAATGTCCTAGCCAGATCGGCAGTTGAAATATATCGTTCGTTATTCATGGATTAAACCTAGCATACCAAAATTCGGTTGTCAAGTGTCAACCGAATTCTATGCTACCCCCATCATAAACCAATAAACCAGCCCCCGCAAAGCTCTGCCGCGGGGCAAGCCCCGCAAAGCCGCCCATCGCAAGAGAACCCTTGTTATGATGTACTAGTACATCATAACAAGACAAAAAGATTGCCTTAAACGTACAGCGAGGCCGGTGGAACGCTTCCATCCGGCCCCTTTACGACGACTTCTCGGCAAGGAACTGCCTGACTGCGACGATGACGACCGCCGCAGTTTCGTCCAGTTGGCCATCCGGATTCGGAACGATGAGAAAGTCCGGATAGAGCGCGGGGTTGGGGTCAACCGGATCGTGGTCCAGCATCCGGTCAATCTCCGTCTCGGGAATGTCCGGCTGACGGCAACCGATTCTCCCTCTTCTCTCCTCTCGCGAGGCGTGGAGGAAAACAGAGAAGGTGCTCCCGCCATTTTGGCGCACCACGTCGCACATCAGCACCGCATTCTGCGGTGTGATGTCAACGACCGCGGGTAATGTGCACACACATATGGCGGTTTCCCCTAGAATGGGGAAATGGCTATATCCATGTCCAAAACAATCATTGAAGAACGGCTACGGTGGGTACTTCCCATCGCAG
>Ga0209542_10006120_pt1 | contig 23589 bp, 38 predicted proteins | sample RifCSPhighO2_01_FD_184028 | JGI IMG/M metagenome (GOLD analysis project Ga0209542, IMG submission 184028) | Soil microbial communities from Rifle, Colorado - Rifle CSP2_plank highO2_0.1 (SPAdes) (version 2) | ecosystem: Environmental > Terrestrial > Deep subsurface > Rock core/Sediment ... | reverse complement strand
GCAGATTGAACATGTAAATGAATATGTAAGAAATCAGGATGCGCATCATGGAACCGTTTGGATAATGGAAGACTAAATTAAAAATTTGAATTGGAAGCTGAAGCTTTCAAGCTTCAGAGGATGTCACGTTAACAGAATCTCTTGGCGTAATATTTAAATACACTCTTGATGTTATTACTTTATGTCAGAAAAAGATAAGATTATTGAGCAAAAAATAAAAAGAGGAGGGATATTTGATTTTAAGGAAGTTTATCAGTTTGTGTATAGGTGGCTGAATGAAGAGGATTATACTGTTGAAGAGAGAAAATATATTGAAGAAGTTACGGGAGATGCTAAAAAAGTTGAGATTCAATGGGTTGCAACTAAAAAGGTTTCTGATTATTTTAAAAATGAAATGAAACTGAGCTGGAGGATTATTGGATTAACAAATGTCGAGGTTGAGCAGGATGGAAAGAAAGTTAAGATGAATAAAGGAAATTTTGAGCTGAAAATTACTGGAAATCTTGTAAAGGACTGGGGCTCAACATGGGAAAAAAGCCCGTTTACCAAGTTTTTAAGAGGAACCTACGACAGATATATTGTTGAGGGGAGAATAAAGCAGTATGAAATTAAACTATATGGTGATGTTGACAGTTTAACTGAACAGGTTAAGGCTTTCTTGACTGTTGAGGGCATGAAATAATAAAAGACACCAATGGTTTCTTTTATGAAACTTCCTTTTAAATGTTAAAGTTCTTGTAAAAGAACTTTAAATGTCTCTCACTCTAAAAGAGTAAAAGAACAGCAAAATATTTATATATAACATCCACATTTTATGGCTATTATAAAGATGAAAAGTAAAAAAAGAGGCATTTTTTTGATTTTTGCAATGGCTGTGATAATTTTATCTCTTTTGTTCAATTTATTTGTTGTCAGCGCACTTGCTGTTACTGTAAGCTCAAAACCTGTTACGGATAGTATTGTTAATGATCATGGAAAGCCGGCTATTTTTACCGTGATTATAACAAATAATGAACCGAGAAATCTTAATCTTGAAATTTATGCATTTGAAAGATTTATGATAAATCCCAATGAAATTAACTTGTCTGCAGGCGAGAGTAAAACGCTGGATGTTGAATTTCTGCCGTTTGGGCCAATGGAAGATAATGTGGGTTATGTGACTGTTCCTTTTTATGTTAAGGAAAAAAGCGGAAGTGATAATGTTCAAGCCAAGGCGGTTATAAAACTTGTTGATTTTAGAAAAGCTTTTGAGCTTAAATCAGAGAATATTAATCCTTCCTCTAATAATGTTAAAGTTTATTTTTATAATTTGGAGAATATAAACTATAATAATTTGGAGACTATATTTTCATCTTCATTTTTTGACGATAAAAAAGAAACAGTTAATCTAGTTCCTTATCAAAGGTATGAGACAAGTATTCCAATAAACAATGATAAAATTAAGAAACTCATTGCTGGAGCGTATAATATCAGGGCAACTTATTCAATCAATGGGAAAACAGAATCAGTTGACGGCTCGCTAAAGATACTTGAGAAGACCGGACTTTCTGTGAATGAACAGAAAAGCGGGGCAATTATTAGAAAAGTTATAATTGAAAAATTAAATGAAGGAAATATCCCAAGTGTTGCAGAGATAACCATTAATAAAAATGTTATTTCAAGATTGTTTACAACACTTTCTTTAGAGCCTAGCAGAATTGAAAGAAAAGGATTTTTTATTTATTATACCTGGCAGAAAGAATTGAATCCTGATGAAAAGTTAAGTGTTATGGCAACAACAAACTGGACATTTCCACTGATAATTGTTATTTTTATTGTAATCATTGTATTCTTGATTTATTGGTATACAAGACAAGATGTTATCATTAAGAAAAAAATAAATTATGTCAAGACCAAGAGCGATGAATTTGCTTTGAGAGTAACAATAAAGGTAAAAGCAAGGAGATTTGTTGAAAAAGTAACTCTTTATGACAAGCTTCCAGGAATTGTCAAGCTTTACGAGAAATTCAGCTCTCCTACTCTGACAAGAGTTGATGAAACTTCTGGAAGAATTCAATGGGATATTCCTAAGTTAATTGAAGGAGAGGAAAGGATATTTTCTTATTTAATGTATTCCAAGCTTAATGTTGTTGGCAAGTTTGAGATACCCTCTGCAACAGCGGTTTATGAATTAAATGGAAAACCAGGCCATGCAAAATCAAATAGAGTTTTCTTTGTAAACGAGCCAAGGAAGATTGTTGAGGATAAGGAAAATAGAAATTTCTAGGAATGTTTTATAAATACAAAATTATTTTATAGTTTTATGGAAAATATTCTTGAAGTTATTGATAAAACTAAAAGAAGAATACGCTTAACTGAAAAGCAATGGAGGCATATTATGAAAAAACATCCTTCTTTAACAGGTTATCTTAAAGAGATAGAAGAAACTTTAAAATATCCAGATAAGATAACTAGCTATAGTAATGATGTAAATGTTAGATATTATTATAAACATTTTAAAAATGTAAAACTTAATAAATATCTTTTAACTATAGTTAAATATTTAAATGGCGACGGCTTCGTTATTTCAGTATATTTTATCAACAAAATAAAATAAATAAAATGGAAAATCAAACATATGATATCTATTATGATGAAGAAGGAGATTTCTTAGAGATAACTTTTGGTCTTTCGCCCGAAAATGAATATACTGAAGAAATTGAAAACGGGGTTTTTATTACAAAGGATGAAGAAACTCATGAGATAAAGAGTATAGGCATTTTGGGTTTTAAAAAAAGATCAAGAATTCTAAAAGAAGTCCTGCAAAAAGTTAATATGCGTTTTCCCTTGGAGATAGATGCTTAGTTCTTGCAGCACATTATACTTCAAAAATACAATAAAATGGCTCCAAAATTACATATATATTATGATGTGGAATCTGATTATCTTGAAATAAGATTCGGAGAACCAACAGAATCTCACTATGAGAAAATAGGAGAAGATACTTTTGTCAGAATTGATGAAAAAACAGGAGAGGTAAAAGGTTATGCTATTTTTAATGTGCAGAAGAGCAATGACCCTTTAAAAACTATTGATGTTGATATTCCTGAAAGCATTTTAAAAATGATTAAAGCGAAAGTTACTTCTTAATGATTTTAACCTATTTTGTAAGGAGAATAAGGGAGTTCTGAAAATATCGCAATATAAAATAATAAAGACAACCAATGTTTTTCTTTATCAAACTTTCCTTTTATTTAGGAAAATTTAGCTTTATTTTAAGTTAAAATTAGAGTGATATGATTAGACACTTACTCCCTATAAATTATGTATAGATATGGCATGATTTCAAAACATTATTCTTAACGATATGTTTAAAAATCTCTTCTTTTTTAGATTGTTGAATCCCCTCATAGCTTAGTGGTAGAGCGCTCGGCTGTAGCATTTATATTGCTAAGGTGGAGAGTCATTGGATGATCCTATGAAACCCTAATAGCCGAATACTTATAGAACCCGAGAGATCCCCAGTTCAATTCTGGGTGGGGGGATTTTTTTATTTTTAAAAATAAAAGAGAATCGAAACATTTAAATATACTATAACACTAATTAGTGTTATGGTAAAAATATTAACAGACAAAGAAAAGAAGATAATTGAAAAAAGGTTATTAAATAAGAAGCTTAGTCAGATAGAAAGAAATAGATTAAGCAGAGCAATAAGACCTAAATTAAGAGAGATTTCTTTAATAGACTCTAGAAAAATCTTAGACAAAATTGAATATAATCCAAACTCAATATTAATTGAAAATAAAATTGTGAAGATAATAAATAGCAATATCAAAGAAGTAGACTCTATAATCCTTTATGGTTCAGCAGTTCAAACAAATTATCATGAATATAATGACATTGATATAATGGTTGTAACAAAATCCAAAGTTTATTCACATGAGATTGAGAAATATAAAATAATAAAAGAAATTAAAAATAGACTAAAAGAAAATTTAATAGCCTCTGATATTGAGATAATCAGCAAAGACAACTTGATTAAAAGTTACAAAAACAGCCCTACTTTAATTTATGAATTAAAGGACCATAAGATAATTTATGGAAATATAAAGATACCTAATAAGATTGAAATGTATAATATAGACCTTAGGATGAAACTAGACTGGAGTGATATTCCTGTTTCAAAACCTACTGGAAATGAAGTTTATTATGCTTTAAGAAATGTTATTCTTGTCAGGCTTTTGCTTAATAAAATTATTGATAACTCAAAATTGAAAGAATCCCTATATAATGAATTAGGCAAGAATTTAGTAGAAAGATTAAGAAATAACCTGCAGTCTAAATTGGAATTAAAATATTCTTTAGATTATTTAAAAAATTTGATAAAAGATACAAGAAAGCAGATAGGAGGTAATTTATGGGAAAAGATAGAGTTATCAAATTAATTGCTAATTTAATTGGAAAATCAACTGCGCATAAGATTCTTGTCAAATATACAAACATGCCAGAATCAATAAATCACATGTTAAGTGAGATAGATAATTATAGGGGGCAATTATCTGAATACATTATCCAATACAACTGGAATATTTATGACAAACAAAAAATAATAAAAGAGGCAGAAAAAAGTTTAGATAAAGAATTGAAACAAGAGCATTTTAACAACGTAACTTTTCCAGATAGCGCAAAAGTGAAATTTCTTAATGAGACTATTGGAGAATTTTTTGATTTTTAAACACTTTCATTCAGGTTAGGGGGAAGGGACTTTATACTTCTAGTAAATTACCCCTACAATAAGTTAAAAAACGAAACATTTATAAATATGTAGGGGTAATAATATTTATGGTAAATATAAAGAAAAAAGAGATTAAAGGCAAGCCATATTATTATTTAGAACACAGCTATAGAGAAAAGGGCAGAATTAAGAAAAAAGAAAAATATCTTGGAACAGAAATACCTAAAAATATTGAACAAATAACTAATCTCTTTAGAAGCGAACTTGAAAAAAATTTATATAAAAAACTTGAATTAATTAAAAAAGATTTTCAATTAGAGTGGAAAAGAATTCCGGAAAGTGTAAAGCAAAAACAAAAGGAGGAAATATCTATTGCATTTACATATAATACTAATGCTATAGAAGGTTCAACAATAACTTTAGAAGAAACTAGGGGAATTATTCATGATAAAATTGCCCCAAATAAATCTTTAAGGGATGTCAGAGAAACAGAAGCACATAGCAAAGTTTTTTTGAATATGCTTGATAAAAAAGAAAAAATTTCAAAAGAATTATTGCTGAAATGGCACAGAGAAATGTTTAGAGAAACAAAGTCAGATATCTCTGGCAGATATAGAGATTATCTTGTTCGGGTTGGCTCGCATTTAGCTCCTGATTGGCAGGAAATTGAAAGTTTGATGAATCATTTATTTAAGTTTTTAGAGACTAATAAAAAGATAAATCCTGTTGAATTAGCTGGAAGGGTGCATTATCATTTTGAGAAAATTCATCCTTTTGGTGATGGAAATGGAAGAATTGGCAGATTATTAATGAATCATATTCTTTGGTATTCTGGGTATCCTATGCTAATTATTGAGTATACAAAGAGAAAATCATACTATAAAGCATTGCAGAAAGATGAAGAGGCGTTTATTTCTTATTTTATTAGGAGATATTTAGCAGTTCATAAAAGCAGGCTAAAACTGGGATAAACATTAAACCCCTATTTTTTGCCCTCTTTTTGGCGAATTTCATGTCTGGGTGGGGGATTTTTTATTCTCTTAATAGACTTCAAGAGGCGAGATGGCAACTTGCAGATGTAGACAGTTATAATAAAATAACCAAATTTTAAGCGTAAGTTTTAAATATGATATATATTTAGATATTTTATGAGCTCTCAAAACCTTCAATTATCAAATGAAATCAGCGAATTTGAAGAGGATAGCAAATGGTTTTATGAAAATGTTTCTTTATTAAGAAAGAAGAATTTTATTGGCAAGTTTGTTGCTATAAAAAATAAGGAGGTTATAGCTTCAGGTGTAGACTTTAATATGGTAGTTAAGGAAGTTGAAAGTAAAGGCAGAAATCCAGCTTATATAGTAATAGAATATGTTTATCCAGAAGGCACTATAATTTTATTCTGATGAAAATTCCAGTTCGTGTTGAATTCTTTGCTGGTGGACTACGTCCAATAGTTACGGTTTATATTAAATCTGAAATACCTAAAATCTTTGGTGTTGTTAGTGCTATAATTGATACAGGCAGTCCAACTACGATTTTAGGTGGAGGAGATATACAAAGAATGAGAATTTCTGAAATACAATTAGGAAAACTTGTAGGAGAGTATAAAGAGCTTAATATTGGCGGAGCACAAATAAAAACAAGAATATTACCTGAAGCTGAATTAATGATTAGTGGTAAGAAGTTTAAGATTTTAGATATTCAAATTCCTGTAAAGTTGATTAAAGGAACTCCTCCACCAACTATTCTAGGAATAGATTTTCTTTTACAAGGTAAATTAAGCTTCTTTTTTGATCCTAATAGGAAGGAAGCTTATTTAGAGTTGGAAGGATAATTTAATCAAGGCAAACCCTTTTCCCCTCTCGGATCATCGAATTCTAGGAGTTTAGCAGCTTTTATTTCAATTGGATCAACTCTTCTTAGGTTTTTTATTTGAGATCTGCTTAAGATATTATTATGCGGCATCTTACATAGATAATCATTAATATACCAAAGCTCTTCTTCGGAGGACATCCAATTAGAGCTATCAAACATTTTTAGATTAACGGGATTTGAGTATTTTCTTAGTGTTTTCTTTCCATCCGCAAAAAGAAAGTATTCGTGAAAGTAAGACATTGCAAGTTCTCTCAGGCTTTTGTACACAGGTTCTCTGTATCTTAATATAGCATGATTTGTTTTGCTTATTGCTCCCCAATGATTCTTCTTTTTATAAACTGCTATAACATGATCTTCATCTCCGTGTGCTGCTTCAAAACTCATAACTAAAGGAGGATAACCATGAAATCTTAACACAGCTGCAGCGAACATTGCCGCTTCCATGCAATGAGCTTTTCCTGTTCTTAACACTTTAATCGGCGACCTGCAGGTTTCTTTTCCATTTTCTTCGAAATTTATTTCTATGGAATTCAAGAAATCCTGTATTTTGCTTGGAGTGTTAAGTTTTTTTAAAAGTTTTATTTCGTCTTTGCTAAATCCTGAAAATTCTTTTTTTCTTTTTATATTCAATATCATGCAAGATAATAGAAAATATTATTTATATACTTAATGTTTGGTTTGAAAATATATAGAACATATTATTAAGTTAAGCAAGATTATATTTAAAATTGTAATAATTTCAGAATAAGTTTTGAAAATATTGCAATAACTTTGCCTGGTTTATACAATGAATTATGCAAGTTTATCTGATTAATTATGTTTAATTTATAAATATCAGTAACTTTCTCATTAAAATTATGCAAGGATATGGCATGGTTTCAGAACAGTATTCAGCAAAATGCTTTCTTTATTTCTTTACATGGACATCCATTTGCGGGAATGGTATTCTTATTCCAGCATCACTCAAGGAATTGTAAATTTTGGTGTTTGCTTCGTCTATAGAATTATCTCTGTTAGAAAGAGAGCCCATATTTATATAAAAATAAGCTTCAAAATTTAATGAAGATTCTCCCATTTTCATAAATCTTACAAACGGCTTTGGATCTTTGTATGCATTCTTTATTGTTATTAACTCTTTTATCACAATTCTTTTAACTTTTTCAATATCAGATCCGTATGCAACACTAAAAGGTATTACAACTCTTGTTTTTGGTTCTGGAAGAGATATGTTTTCTACCCTGCTTTCCGCAATTTTACTATTTGGAACTATAATAATCTCGTCATTTGATGTTCTTAATTTAGTGCTTCTTAAGCCTATTTTTTCAACTCTTCCTTCTGTTTTATCATCCAGGTAAATTATATCATCCTCTCTTATTGTTTTATCTAAAACTAAGAAAATTCCTGCAAGTATATTGCTTAAAGTTGGCTGAAGAGCAAGACCGATTGCAATACCTGCTATTCCTAATCCTGCAAGAACAGGGCCAATTTCAATTCCCCAGGAATCAAGCATAAAAAATATTGCTAATACAATTAAAGATATTTGAAATATTCCGTGAATAATAGAAATTAAATTATCATCAATCTTTGATTTTGTTTTTGTGGCAATTTTTCTCCACCATCCAAGAATTAATATATCTAAAATTACAAATACAAAATATCCTACGACTATTATGCCTACAGAATAAAGTGCGATGTCAATTATTTCTATCATATAAGGAGTTATCAGCGTACTTTCTGTTGCTGATTTGGATAATTCATTTATTGATATCCTTATAATTGCTAAAAATGCTATAATAATCAGGGGAGTTGTAAATTTTTTGACTTTCTCTACTTTAAATCTTGTTCCTCTTGTTATTTTTTGAATTATTCTTGAGAATAAAAAAACAATTATTGCAAGACTGATCAGCAATAATATTCCCAGAGCAGAAGCTCTTATATATGAATTAGCAATATATTGATCTAACACCACTTTTATCACCTTATACATTTTTATGGTAATCCTATGTTTTAAATGTTTTTCTTTTTATTCATTTGATATGGTATTCTGCAGCATAAAAACATTTAAAAACACTATATATCTTAGAGAGTTAATTAAAATAAAGAGGATAGATGATACGGAAACATTCTGAAGAGAGAGATACTGATGACCAGTTCGTCAATGAAATTTACACTGATGAAGAAGTGGATGACTTTACAAAACTTGACGAAGATTTGGATGCCGATTTAATTTAATCTAATTTTTTTCTTTTTGTTTTTTCTTTTTTATATAAAGATTGCGAGTATTATCTAGTTTTGAAATCATACTATAATTTTCCCTGATTTATTATACTTAAGATGATATGAGAATTCTAACCGAAAGATAGATTAAAGCCAAAGGCTTTAATAATCATATGAAAAATTAGTTGCCTTCGGACAAACTAATTTTTCTGATAAAAATATCGAAAATGATAAAAACATAAAATGGAGGTAAAAAATAGTAATACTGATGAATATAAGATTATAGTCTTATGACATAAGAAAGGGAGACTCTGCTCAGTAACTTGACCATCAAGGTCGTGAGTAAGATTAGAGCTCCCTTATCAAATAAAACATAACAACGACTGATCATAATGTGGCTTGACCACGAATAGGAGTATGTCGTAATGTTTTTCATCACAATAAAACTTAAAAACTTTAAAAATGTAATAAATTAGTCCAATTAAAGAATTCTCATAGGAGTTACTGAGATTAATTATTTTATTAATTTACACCATAAATATATAAAAAATATTATCTGTAATTATATACTAAATTATTTAAATAAACCTTTGAAAAAAGGACCTACGGTCCAGAACCTATGGTTCTAAAGGATCCCAAAACCTATAAAAACTCGCTTTTTTTGAAGTATTTATGTTAATTGGAATTGTTGGCCGTCCAAACTGCGGGAAAAGCACTTTTTTTAAAGCAGCAACTATGTCTGATGTGCTTATTGCAAATTATCCTTTTGCTACTATAAAGCCGAATCATGCCATGGCTTATGTTAAAATAAGGGATTTAGCTGCTGATTTTGGCAAGGTTTCTAATCCAAGAGAGGGTTTTGTCAAGCATGGCTGGAGATTTGTTCCTTTTGATTTATTAGATGTTGCAGGCCTTGTTGAAGGAGCGAGTGAAGGAAAGGGGTTAGGAAATGAATTTTTAAATGATTTAGCTGGAGCTGACGCATTTATTCATGTTGTTGATTTAAGTGGAGAGACAAATGGAGAAGGCAAGCCAACTAATAATTATTATCCTGGAGGAGATATTAGGATTATTGAAAAAGAGCTGGATTTATGGTATGCGGGAATTTTGAAAAAAGTTTGGAAAACATTTTCAAGAGGAGTTGAAGTTCAGAAAACAAATTTTGCAGAGGCAATATATAAACAGTTTTCTGGATTGAAGGTAACTGCAGAGGATGTTAAGCATGTTATTCTTAAGTATAAGTTTAATGTGGAGAAGCCAAGCAGCTGGGGAGAAGAGGAGGTATTTAGATTTGCACAGGCCTTAAGAAAAGAAACAAAGAAAATGATAATTGCTGCTAACAAGCTCGATATGCCTAAAGCCAAAGAAAATTTACAGAAAATAAAGAAAGAATTTGACTATTCAATTGTTCCGTGTTTTGCAGAGGGAGAATTAAGCTTGAGAAGTGCAGACAAAGCAGGATTGATTGATTATGTTCCAGGAGAAAGTAGTTTTGAAGTTCAGAAAACGATTAATGACAAGCAAAAAGAAGCTTTGCAAGAAATAAAAGAAGTTATGGAAGAATACGGAAGCACAGGAGTGCAGGAAGTATTAAATAAAGTTATCTTTGAGATTTTAGAATATATTGCGATATTTCCTGCAGGAGATAAATTAGCAGACAGCAAAGGAAATATACTTCCGGATTGTTTTTTAATGCCCCCTAATTCAACAGCTCTTGATTTTGCTTTCAGGCTTCATAGCGATATTGGAAAGAATTTTGTCAAGGCAATTCATATCAAGACAAAACAAGCTGTTGGCAAGGATTACAAGCTGAAGCATCTTGATGGGTTGGAGATAATGACGAAATAATAAAAAGAACCAAGGTTCTTCTTATGACATCTCCTTTTAAGTGCCAAGGTTCTCTTCATGAACTCTCCTTTAATATTTCAAATGATTCTCTCAGTAAAAGCAAAGCCAAAAAGTGGCAGGAGTGAGGTAATTGAAGTTGTTAAGGATAAAGAATATACTATTTATCTTAAGGCTGAAGCAGAGAACAACAAGGCAAATATTGAGATAATTAATTTACTATCAAAATATTTTAATACTACTTATGATAATGTTAAAGTAAAGAGAAGAAAAACTAGCAGGAATAAAGTAGTTGAAATATTGAAATAATTATATAAAAATGAACAGAAAAATAATTGTTAAAGTTAAGCCAGGAAGCTTGAAAAGAAGCATAGAAACATTTGGATCAGACAGATATTTGATAAAAACTACTGAAACAGAGAATACTAAGGTTAATGAAGATATTATTTTTATGCTTTCAAAGTATACCGGAACTCCTCAGCAAAGGCTCAGAATAGTTGCTGGCGTTAATAGTGATGATAAAATAATAACTATAGAGTAAAAAGAAATAAACAAAGCGGGTTTAAGCATATAAAATAGGCAGAGACATGACATGTTTTCAAAACAATTTTGAATTACTACAACACTAAATTTTCCTTTACGGAAAATTTAACCTGATTTATAGCTGTTTAATTTAAAATTAATGAAATAATTGATAATTTATTACTAAAGACCCCTTAATCATTATGTTAATTATATGTTATTTCAAATTATCTTTATAATTTAGCTGGACTATGGACGCTAAATTTTTGTATATAACTTATAAGGACTGAAAGTTTATAAATATAATAGAAAGGATATTGAATAAAATAGGGAGAGATATTGTGGTATTTCATCATGGTTGCAGGACCTTATATAACCTAAAGGTCGCTGGCGGTTTTTATTCTTGAATCAATGCGATATAAAATCTTTCTTGTGAAAGATTTTTCAATGGTTTATAATTAGTTAGGTCAAGGTTTTATTGTTAGGTTCTGGTAACTTGATTATTTCATTAGCTATTTTTCTTACCACAGCAATCTTTAATAATTCCTTATTATAATAATTTCATACAAAAGAGGTAAAAATGGGAATAAAATATGAACCTGCTCCGGATATTCAGACAAAAGCTGATGAAATCTCAAAAACTGTTTTTCCGCATGTAAAGCTTGACAGGACTAAATGTTATAGGAGCTATGGCAGTTCTTCTCGGGGAACTGTGGCTCGCTGTCATGCTCTTGGAAAGCTGATGCAGCATACTCTTAATGTTAAGGCTCATTATGCTTTGGAGTTTTTATCAGAGAGATTTGATAAGTTAGATGAAGAAGAGAAAACAAAAGTTATTATCCATGAGCTAATGCACATACCAAAAAGCTTCGGTGGAGGATTTAAGCATCATGATTGGGTTTGTGACAAGAACATTAATATGTTTTATAAACAATATATTGCTTTAAAAGTAGAAAATTGATATAGAAATATTTAAATACTACAATGTGCACATAATATTACAATGATTGTTAAAGATGCTATGGTAATTATTCATTTAGCTAAAATAACTTTGCTGGAGAAGAGTTGTAATTATTTTAAGAAAGTCGTAATACCAAAAAAAGTTTACGATGAAGTTGCTGCTGGCAAGAAAAAAGGATATTCAGAAATAAAAATTGTTGAAGAATTAATCGAAATAGGAAAAATAGAAATAAAATACATTAAAAACAAATCCCTTTTAAGAAGAATAAATGAGTTTAATATACAAGAAGGGGAAGCAGAAGCGGTTGTTTTATACATGGAAGGAAAAGCAGATTGTCTTGCAACTGATGATGATAATTTGAGAAGAAAAGCGGACCTATTAAATGTAAATATTATCGGAACCCCCGCTATTATTTTAAAGTTATATACAGAAAATAAGATTGAAAAAGAGAAATTTTTGGAAAGCATTATGAAACTAAAGGAGATTGGATGGTTTAGCAATTCAGTTATAGATAAATTATTAATGGAGATAAAATGAACCGAGCAATAGGTATAAGGTTGCCAAAAGAAATATTAGAGAAAATTGAAGAAATGAGCAAAACAGAAATGGAAGATAGAAGCACAATAATTAGAAAACTTGTTATAGAAGGTTATCTTAATTTAATAAAGAAAAAATCTGCTGAAGAATATATAGGGGGCAGAATAACTTTGTCTCAAGCTTCTAAGCTTGCAGGATTGACATTATGGGAAATGGAGGAATATCTTTTATCTCAAGGATTTATTTCAAGATATTCTATAGATAATCTTGAAAAAGAAATGAAAATTCTTAAATGATTTTTGTTACTCCTTTTAAATTAACAAACGAAAAGTTTAAAAAGAGGAGGTTTTTATAGGAAGTATGACAGCAGAAGCAAAACCAAGCATGAATAGAATTATTCCATCAATTAATATTCCTTACTTAGATAGAGAAGTGATTTGTTTTTCTTACCCTTTTGAAGGGCCTTTTAATTATCGAGATTTGGGAAAGAGAATATTAGATAATCAAACTCTGAAATTATCTCTTCCAGATGGAGAAAAAACTTCATTTTTGCTTAGGGCTGCTTACTGCGGTCATAAAGAATTTCAAAAACATCAAAGGGCTGTTGAATTGAGAGATGGAATAATGGAGCCAAGTTATTTTTATCTTTTTCAAATAAATACTTGGACAAATAAAGGACTTTATGTTGAGTATGATCCAGAAGCAATAGGGATTAGTGGTAAGATTGATATAGATAGATTCGAGAGGCAGTTAGAAAGGGGTGTTACATTAAAAAATAAAATAAGATTTAGCAAAGATGGGGGGACTGGCTTTGCACCAAGAGAAACTTATAGGGGAGGAGAATTTACTCCTGATGAATTTGCAAAAGATGGAGTTATAATTGCGAGAAATAAGGTACAGGGAGCTAAAAATTTAGCAGAAATTTCCCAGTCAAAGTATTTTAGAATTAAAAAACCGAGATCTTGGATTATAGAACCAGAGAATGAGCCTATTCAAACAGTTTCCGCTTTGGGCAGCTACGACGGCGTCAGGCTTGGCTTCTATGGCGTCTGCCATGGTGTTGGCTTGGGTGGTTGTGCTTCTGGGGTGTTCTCGTAAGCGCCGAAGGCGCTTTGCAAAAAATTTATCTTTAATTTAAATTATATAACTTATAGACTATTAGGATATTTGATTAGGTGATTGATAAAATATTGGTAGCTTACATATTAAAATTAGGCAAGAGTATGGCATATTAAATAAACTTTATTTGAAAATACTGCAATAACTTTACCTAACTTTTAAGCAGATTAATTATGTTAATTTTTATAGTTTAAGTGGTTTTAACTCGATGTAATCATAGTTATGGGTGAAGTGAGTTAAATTTAGTTCTAGAAGAATTTATTAATCATATCTTCTTTATTTTTAGGTCTTAGTGAGGCAGATGCCTATGAGCTAGGGCCACACGCTTGTTAACTAGCACGTCAATTAGATTTATTTTAAGTCATGAAATTCAACTGCGACATTAAGTAAACTTTAAGCTGAAATATGAAGCAGTGGTGCTCTGCCTTAGTAATTAATAAGGCGCTAGGAGATCCTTTTTAGGAAAGGTTAAGAAGCTACAAGTTTCCGTTTTGAACAACTACAACGGCAACAGGCTTAACTTCAATGGCAACTATCATGATGATAACTTGAATGGTTATGCTTCTGGAATGGCTCTAGCAACTAAGATATTAATAATTAAGTGGTTAAAAGAGATAATGAAACTGATAAAAAAACTGAAAATTGGTTTAGATGGTAAACATATTATAGTTAAGAATGTTTTTCTGGAAGATAAATTAGGTAAATTTATTGGCTTGATGTTTTCTGAAAGAGAAAAAGCCCCAATTTTGCTGTTTGAGATGAAGAAACCTGCCAGCATCCATTCATTTTTTGTATTTTTCCCTTTTATTGCCCTGTGGTTGGATGATAAAAATCACGTCGTGAAATGGAAAATTGTCAGGCCATTTACCTTCTATGTTAGCTGCAAGGGGAAATTCTCAAAAATTATTGAAGTTCCAATTTCCCGACGACACTACGATATAGTGAAGCTTATCGTCGGAGAAAGGTTTAAAAACTAGATTCCCCTCGTAAAATCATAATTTTAAAAGGAGGTTATGCAATGGGAAGTATTTTAGTAAAAAATGTCATTAAGAGGAAGCCTGGATACCTTTACTATGTTGATGGAAAAGGCAACGTATGTGAAGCAAAGATGGCTAGAGGCGGCAAAAAGAAAAGAAGATAATTTTTCTTTGTGATTTTTATTTCTTTTTCACCTTTTTCTTTTTTTATTTGAAGCAATACAATCCTAAATTTTTCATAGAAGAAAAATTTATCCTGATTTAAAGTTATTTAAATTGAATATTGATATTAAACCTTGAGTAGTTCCAGCGATAGAATAGGCAAAGATATAGCATGATTTCAGAATAATTTTTTTGAAATTATATATCCATTGGCCTAGATAATCTTTCTAATGACATGGAGGTTTTAGCATTTTTTATTGTTTTGAGCAATCTATCACTAGATTAAGATGCCTCTTTCATTGCTTTTTTATAATCTTCTGATTGAAAATATTCTTTGAATTTCTCTCTTATTTCTGATTCTACTTTACGATAGTCTTCCATAATTTACATAGGTTAGATAGATTTATAATATTTGTGATGGATAATATAAAAGAATAAAAAGGTAGTAAATATTAATTTATAATGGATGTAGAGAACTTAGAATATACTGCTAGATTTAAAAGAAGTGATTTAGTGAATGATGTCGCAGAAAAACTACGTGCTAGATTTGGTTTAGATATAGGAGAAAGCAGAGCTTTTGCACTTGAAGCAATAGCTGCTATTAGATTGCAAGGCAATTCAGCATTATATTCTGGTGTAGTTAATGAATGCCTTAAATTTGCAGAGAAATCATATACTTCTTAATTAGACCGTTCTTTAGAAGAGGAATATAATAAGCGGTTTGAACAAACTTTAGCACAGGGAAAATCTTTAGGCAAGTAAATTTTAATTAATCTTATAAACACCTTAATTCTATTTTTGTTATGATCCTTGGAATTGAATCAACAGCGCATACATTTGGAATTGGTATAGTTGACAATGGAAAAATATTGGCAAATGTCAAAGACAGCTATACGACTGAGAAAGGAGGCATAATACCTAGTGCTGCTGCTGCACATCATAAACAAGTTGCAGAAAGTATTTTATACAAAGCATTGACTGAAGCTGGAATTGAAATGAAAGAGATAAAGGCAATTGCGTTTTCTTGCGGGCCGGGTTTATCTCCATGCTTATTGGCTGGAATGCATTTTGCTAAAAAATTAGCTAAAGAAAACAGTCTGCCAATAATTCCAGTCAATCATTGTGTTGCTCATTTAGAAATTGGGAAAATAACTGGAGCTGAAGATCCTGTGTTGCTTTATGCAAGCGGGGCAAATACGCAGATAATTGCTTATGCTGGAGGCAAGTATAGGGTTTTTGGAGAGACTTTAGATATTGGAGTTGGAAATTTTATTGATACTTTTGCAAGGCATGCGGGATTGGGTTTTCCAGGCGGACCTAAAATTGCTAAAATTGTTGAATCTGCAATTAATTCTGGAGAAAAATTAAATTATATAGAGTTGCCATATTCAATTAAGGGAATGGATGTAAGTTTTTCAGGAATGCTGACAAAACTGCAGCAGATGTTTAATTCTAAAAAATATAAGCTTGAAGACCTAAGTTTCTCGCTGCAAGAAACTGCTTTTGCAATGTTGGTAGAAGCTAGCGAGAGGGCTTTAGCACATACTGGAAAAAAAGAGTTAGTTATTGGAGGCGGTGTTGGATGCAATAAAAGACTTCAGGAAATGTGCAGAATAATGTGTAAGGAAAGAAATGCAAGGTTTTTTGCTCCTTCAAATGATCTTTTAACTGACAATGCTGCAATGATAGCGTATCTTGGAGAGATAATGTTTAAATCAGGTATTAAAGAAAGAAACATTGATAAAGTTGATATTATGCCAAGACAGAGAACTGATGACGTTGAGGTGAGGTGGAAAGTATTGAATATTTTGATAAATTGAGAAAATTGGGATAGAAAAAGCTTAATTTCTAAATCTTTCAGCCATCAAACCTTCAATTTCATTAATTGAAATCTGAAGAAAATCCTTAATTGAAACAAGACTATATTTTTCTCTCGGCATTGTCTCATTTCTTTTATGAATTTCATAGAAATATACTTTTCCCTTTCCATTATGATTATAATCTATGCTTAATTGCATTGTTACTCCTTCAGCCCACCTAACATTTCCATCTTGATTGCTCACATTGATTTTTCCGTTTGTTGGCCCAATTATGTATCTTGATGATATCTCTGTCACATCTGTTTCACAAAAATATAAATAAGGTGTTAAGGGCATTATCTGGAAATCTGACATTACCATTAATTCTATTGCTTTTCTTATTGAATGTTTCATTTTCAAATTAATTTTTATATTAAGATACTTTATAAAACTTTCTTTTATAAAAGTTTTATGCAAAGAAAATTTTTATTCCCTAGCATAAATTTTGCCGTAGCAATATTTATAAACCTTCTTTTTTATTGATTATCAGCCAATGATGTTAAAGTCATGGATTGATTAAATATTACGGAGGCCATAATGGACTTCTATACAATTGTTGAAAAAGCAAGAAAAACCGGCAAAATTGAGAAAGGAACAAATGAAGTTACAAAAGCAATAGAAAGAGGAACTGCTAAATTTGTAGTTGTTGCTGCAGATGTTTCTCCAAAAGAAATTACACAGCATTTGAGTTATTTATGCAAAGAAAAAGGAATAAAATACGGAGAAGTTGACAGCAAGCAGAAACTGGGAATTTCAGTTGGAATAAGAGTTGCCTGCTCAAGTGTTGCAGTTATAGATTCTGGTAATGCTGATAACGACATTAAAAATTTAAAGTAGAAAAAATAAATTAAATTATAAATAAGAAAAATGGAAACAGAAAGAAATATCGGAATTGCAAATGAAACTGATACAATGAGCAATATATGTCCATTTTATAGAAATACTCTCTGTTCAGTAACTGAAGATATCTACCCTATGCATGGTGGATATGATAATGAATATATGGATTGTATAAGATTTCAATCTCTTATCTTTATTTCAAAACCATTAGAGGTTTCTGGTTAAAATGGGATCTGATAAAGGACAACGAATGAAAGAAGTAAAGAACGAGCCTGCAAAAAGATTAGATAGGCTTAGTAGTGGGGAAGCTGTTCCTGCGGTTGTTGAAGAAATTCTTGGAAGAACTGGGTTTAGAGGAGAAGTAACTCAAGTAAAAGCAAAAATTCTTGATGGAAGAAATAAGGGAAGAAGCATGAGAAGAAATGTTAAAGGACCGATAAGAATTAATGATGTTTTAATGTTAAGAGAAACCGAAATTGAGGCAAGAAGAATAAGAAGCAAGGTTACAAAAGGAGTTTATACTTAAAATGATTTCACAAAGTGATTTAGATCATTTAAGAGGGTATGTTAATGTAGCGCATCATTGCTATATAGGTAATTTAACTACTTTTGATAGTCCATTTTCAGTTTATATTACTAAAAAAGATCCTAGAGACAGAGAAGACTGTATGCAGGAAGCTGAATTTGATGATGTTATTGATATGGCTAGAAGAGCGGGATGTTCAGTTAGTTTTCAATCTATTCCTGAAAAACTATATAAAGGTGTTGGATTAGTTGACACTCAAGTAACTATAATTCCTAAAGAAGGTGTTTCAAGATGGGAGGCTGCTTAAAATGAAAAACCAGATTTTAAGAGTTGAGCATAGCGGGGGAATTGAAGCTTTTAGGAAAAATTATTTAGAATTGTTAAGCACAGATTTTTCAGCTAGAAATTATATGCTCCATTCCTTAATTATAAAGATTAAAAAATCAGAAAGTGATAGGTTAAATGACTTTTTAGAAGAAGCTAATAAAATGAGAAGACTTGGTTATCATGTTATATCTTTTGATGGAGATATTTTTCAAAATAATGGTGAAGTTCTGCATACATTAATACTTTATCATTTTGGTAAGAATAATGGAGGTAAGTTAAACTAATATGCCACAATGCTCATTTTGCAAAAAACATTACGAAATACCAAGAGGGTTAACTTATGTTTTATCTAATGGAGAGATTCTTTATTTCTGCTCCAGCAAGTGCAGAAAAAACTGGGGCATGGGAAGAAGAGCTGATAAAATGAAATGGATAAAAAAGAGAAAAGATGAAGAGAAAGTTGTTGAGGAGAAAGCGGAGTAAATTTAATAATTAAATCTCTTTTCATAATCTTTATGGGACATCCATTCTAAAATCAAGCTCACAACTACTGCTTTTCCACCTCGTATTGTGTAAATTAATCTCCAAGCATTTGTAAGGCCATATTTCCATAAGTTTGATGTTTCATAATTTTTAATATATTCCTTAGGTATAAAATTTTTAGGTATTTGTATGCCACAAAAAGCATTTTTCTCTATATTGTCCATTGCCTGATTTATGAAATTGAATAATTCTTTTTCTGAATTATCTCCATTTTCCAGTTTGTAAAAAGCTTTTTTCAGGTTTTCATCAACAAATCTTATTTCTGATGGCAAGATCATTTTTTTCTTCCTAATTTTTTCCGTTTAAAATAAAAATTTGCAGAATCAGGATAGTAAATCCATCCGATTTTACCTTCAGAATCTATTGATATTTTTCTTGAATATAGCAAATAGTCAATTATAACACAAAAAGTCTGGTACATTGTTTTTTTTGGCAGGTGTTCCCATAAGCTTCTTTTTTTATACTCTCCATCATATTTCTTAATAAATTCTTCAACCATTAAAACAGTGTCCAATCTAGGAAAACGCAATATTCCGCTAATTTTAATTTCTTTGTCTTTTTGTATTTGTTTCATGTTATATCAATGGATATAACAATATTTAAAGTTTTCTACATGAGTGTAATTAAAAAGATTTATTTAAGAATTTTAATTAAGATTTAAATGGTAATTAAAATAAAAGAGCTTTTTGAAAAAACTAGAAAGAAAAAGTCGACTAAGAAGATGATAAATGATTTTAGGAAGGATTTTGGAAGCAAATGGTTAGATAAGAATGTTGAGTTTAAGAAGAAATAATCTTTTCTTTTATTTTTCTAATCCCCGTCGCTAAAAAATGTCAATTTATCGACGGAAAATGGCATTTTACCGATGGAAAGGTTTTTAAAGCAAAGTATCTTTTTTGAAAGGGAAATAGAGAGAAAAAATTGATCTAAAACTGGTCTAAATCTAAATTCTATTTTCTACTTACTAAAAATGCTAGAAGAATTATTTAATTTTAATAGAACTTATAGAAAAGCTTATAAATATGGGCATAATGATAATTATAGTATGCTCCCCGGTAATCTTAACTGGTTGCCGGATGATTCCTACAATTCTTTAAACTTAATGAATCAACGAAATGCTTATAAACTAGTGATATCTAGCTATTTTAGAATGTTCCCTAGTGATCTTTTCGGGTCACTAGATGTTTTTTTCTTGACTCTTTATTTTAAATTTGGAGTTAAATTTTAACTATGGAAGAGACATTGGTTTTTATAGATGAAGGATTCTTGGATAAATTGACTAAGCTTTTTGGTGATGGAGTTAGATTAAAGTTTGATAAATTTGAATTTGCAAAAGCCATTGCTGAAAAACAAAATCTCTTTTGCAAGCACTTATTTTATTATACCGCTCCCCCCTTTCAAGGCACTCCTCCAACAAAAAAAGAACAAAGTATGAAAGAAGGATATGATAAATTTATTTTTTCTCTATCAAAAAATAAAAAGATTACAGTAAGGGAAGGAAGATGCCAGAGAGTAATCAACTCAGATGGGAAGATAGAATATAATCAAAAAGGAGTGGATGTTTTGTTAACTATCGATTTAAATCATATAAAAGACGATTTCCAAAATGTTAAAAAAATAATTTTAATTTCTTCTGACACTGATTTTTGCCCGATAATAAAAGATATTAAAGAAAGAGGAGATATAGAAGTTATCCTCTATACTTATTTTGATCGAAAAAGAAGATCAAAATTTTCTTTATCAAATGAATTAATTTCTTGTTGTTCAAAGTATTTTAAACTCACTAAGCAAGACTTTGATAATTCTCCTTTAAATGAAACTAAAAATATTGAAAGTAGTGATGAAAATAATAAAACTTAAATTTAAATAGCTAAAAATGAAATATAAAATAGGGGGAATAAAAAATGCCAGAAGAATATAGCGCAAAAAGTATCAAAGTGCTTGAAGGTCTGGAAGCTGTTAGAAGAAGACCGGCAATGTTTATAGGCAGCACTGGAAAAGATGGATTGCATCACTGTTTTTATGAAGTAATTGATAATTCTATTGATGAGGTTCAGGCAGGAGTTGCAACACTTATTGAAGTTATAATTAACAAAGACGGCAGTCTGACTGTTATTGATAATGGAAGAGGTATTCCTGTTGACAAGCATGAATCAGGGAAATCAGCTTTAGAAATTGTTATGACAAAACTTCATGCTGGTGGCAAGTTTGAGTCAAAGGCTTACCAGATTTCAGGAGGGCTTCATGGAGTTGGAGTAAGCTGTGTAAATGCTTTGTCTATTAAGCTTATTGTTCAGGTTAGAAGAGATGGTAAGATTTATGAGCAGACTTATAAAAGAGGTGAGCCGCAAACTCCTGTAAAAGTCGTAGGAATCGCTGAAAAAGGGGAAACAGGGACAACTGTTACATTCTGGCCTGATGAGGAGATATTTTCAACAACTAATTTTGATTTTAGTATTTTAACAGCTAGAGTTAGAGAGCTTGCTTTTTTGAATCCGAGTTCTAAAATTACTGTTGTAGATGAAAGAACAGAGAAAAAACTGAAAGAAGAGTTTCATTATGATGGAGGATTGATTGAATTTGTTAAATGGATAAATCGTTCAAAATCAGCCATTCACAAGCCGATTTATTTTCAGAAAAAAACAGATTCCACAATTGTTGAAGTAGCTGTTCAGTATGTTGATGGTTATCAGGATAATATCTTCGGTTTTGTCAATACAATTAACACTGTTGAAGGCGGAACTCATATTTCCGGCTTTAAAACAGCTTTAACAAGAGCTATAAATGATTATGCTGAGAAAAAAGGCTTATTGAAAAATGAGAAATTAAATGGAGATGATGTTAGAGAGGGATTAACAGCTATTGTTAGCCTAAGAATGAAAGAGCCGCAGTTTGAAGGCCAGACAAAGACAAAGCTTGGAAATTCTGAAGTGAAAGGTTATGTTGATTCAATGGCAAGTGTTGCGTTCACAGAATTTTTTGAGGAAAATCCAGATATTGCAAATAAAATTGTAAATAAATGCGTTTCAGCTGCAAAAGCAAGAGAGGCTGCAAAAAAAGCAAGAGATTTAGTCAGGAGAAAATCAATTGGAGGTTTTTCAGGTTTGCCAGGAAAGTTGGCTGATTGCTCTTCAAAAAAAGTTGAGACTACTGAATTATATATTGTTGAAGGAAATTCAGCAGGCGGTTGTTTTTCTGGGGATACGAAAATAAAATTAATTGATGATAGAGAGATATCATTTATAGATTTAATAAAAGAATATAAACAAGGTAAAAAACACTTTACTTTTACAATTGATAAAAACAATGAAATTAAAATTGCAGAAATTAAGAATCCAAGGTTAACAAGAAAAAATGCAGAAATAATGAAAGTTGTATTGGATAATGGTGAAGAGATTAAGTGCACACTTAATCACAAGTTTATGCTAAAAAATGGTGAATATAAAGAAGCGCAATATTTGCAATCTGAAGATTCATTAATGCCTTTATATGAAATTGAAAATACAATAGTTAATAATGGCAATCACAAGGTTGTTAAAACTGAACTTTTAAATGAAAAAATAGATGTTTATGATATTGAAATTCCTAATACCCATAATTTTGCTTTGGCTTCCGGCGTTTTTGTCCATAATAGCGCAAAAATGGCAAGAGACAAGGAATTTCAGGCAATTCTGCCTTTGAAAGGAAAACCATTAAATGTTGAAAAGGCAGCTCCTGTAAAAGTTTTAAGCTCTGAAGAAATTGTCAATTTAATTACAGCGATTGGAACCGGAATAAAAGAAAATTTTGACATTTCTAAATTAAGATACAGCAAAATAATTGTAATGAGTGATGCAGATGTTGATGGCCAGCATATCAGAACATTGCTATTAACATTTTTTTATAGATATGTTTCTGAATTAATTGATAATGGCAATATTTTTGTTGCAATGTCTCCTTTGTACAGAATAAGATTCAAGGGAAAGGACACTTATGTTTATAGTGATGAGGAGTTGGAAAAGGAAATGAAGAAAATTGACGGCAAGGCAGATGTTCAGAGGTTTAAGGGATTGGGAGAGATGAATGCAGAGCAGTTATGGGATACAACTATGGATCCTAAGAAAAGAATTTTGAAAAAAATTACAATTGATGATGCTGTAAGAGCTGATGAGATATTTTCAATGCTTATGGGAGATGTTGTTGGCCCAAGAAGAAAATTCATTGAAAAAAATGCCAATATTGCGGAGATAGATATTTAATAAAAAGAACCTACGGTTCTTCTTATGACATCTCCCTTTAATAAGACCAATGGTTTCTTTTATGAAGCTTCCTTTTAAGTGCCAAGGTTCACTCTTATCAACCCCCTCTTTTAAGAATTTTTTCTATTATTAATTCTGTAACTACTTTAAAATAACATTAATAGAAAGATTTAAAAGGCCGTGCTTTATGCTATTTTATAGAGGGTTTTGAAAAACCTCCGATGAATCTATATACTGCAGTATATAAATGATTAAATTCTCGACGATATTATTTATATTGCCGACGGCAAAAAGAGGAAAAATGTCATTTGAATCTTACATTCTTCA
>Ga0209542_10006119_pt1 | contig 23594 bp, 22 predicted proteins | sample RifCSPhighO2_01_FD_184028 | JGI IMG/M metagenome (GOLD analysis project Ga0209542, IMG submission 184028) | Soil microbial communities from Rifle, Colorado - Rifle CSP2_plank highO2_0.1 (SPAdes) (version 2) | ecosystem: Environmental > Terrestrial > Deep subsurface > Rock core/Sediment ... | reverse complement strand
TCATTAACTCCTATCGTGGGGTTCCACATGACTATTGTGTGTGAGTTTGCGGAGGTTCCATCTAAAGCGTTATTTACTCTTCCTATAATGAAGTGTGAAGCTGAAACTAAAGAGGTAACAAAGAAAAAGAAAAAAAAGAGTATCAATATACTTCTAAAAAGATTAGGATTAGCCATATTCTGGAAAAATAAGGGTCGTATTATGGGAAACTATAATCTCATAAAAGCCTTCTTGAATGACAAAATCTTTCCCAACCCCCCCATAAAAATTGACAAAACCTATTGTTTCGTTGCCAACATTATGGGAAACAACCTCTATTAACGGGTTTAATTTAATAAGATTCGAAGCATAAACCGGGAAGGAATTATTGATATAAAGATTATTTTTCCCTTCAATCAAAGAGATGCCCTCTTGATTTAGAGATTTAACAAAAACCAAAGAGAAAACGATAACTCCTAGAACCACTACAAAGATCTTAAGATAATAGCTTCTCATGTTTCAACGCCCCCATACTTTATCTTTAACAGCTCAACTTTATCTTTAAACTCATTCTTCAAATTATTAGGAAGTGTAGAATAAACTTGGATAAGCTTATGGTAAAGTGTGTTATCGAAAGATTCTTCTAAACTATCTATAGCTTTTTTTATATCCCCCGAAACTATCAAGAGTCTAAGTTCATCCATCTCTTTTTTGAATAAAGACCTCTCTTTAACTCCTAAAGAAGCATAATTTAATCTTAACGAAGAATAAAGCTCTTTAGCGGATGCTAAATCCCCTTTATCTAGGTGAGAATTTAAATTAGAAATTTTGGACTTAAGATCGAGTGCCCTTACAGACAACTTTCTCTTCCTTAGTTTAATAAAATAGATCAATAAGGTAAGAATTACTAAAACCCCTAAAATCAAGCCACCATATCTAAGAGAATCGCCTTGATAAATTGAATATCCTGTAATTTTTGAAGAAGGCTCTATCGAAGGTAACTTAACAAAAGTCATTTTTGTATTTTCAAGGTCAGAGATGTCAAGCGAGTCTTCCACATAGTAAATTATAACTTTAGTGTCTGAACCAAATGACAAAACCGGATCTTCTTTCAAAATTTCATATCCCCCACCAGCCTTAAATTTTATTTGAGAAGCAGATTCTGCGACATCTTTAGAAACCGATTCTACAAAATATGATTTATCCATTCTTTCAACCTCTCCTGAAATTGTTCTTTTTACTATAGCCATATCTCTTCTACTCCCGTCCAAGTATATTATCTCTGCAAGGAAAAAATTGCTATTAATGGCAATTGACTTCTGAGAAAGAAAGTTTTTAGTTTCTTTCAAGGCATTTGAAGATTCTTTCTCAGTAAGGGAAGAATTTATAGAGAAGATAGCCTCAAGAATATTCTCATCAGACAAAACTTCCTGTCTTGAAGATCTTTCTAAAACACTAAGAGTATCAGGAACTTTCTTTTTTGAAACGCTCAATTTTAATCTCAACCCATCAATCTTCTTATTTAATTCATCTTCAGTTAAATCTTGCATCTTTAATTTATCGGCCTCGTTTTTTAGACTTATAAGCTCAGACTTGGCCAAATCGCCTTCTTTTAGTAATCCAAGATCAGTAAATAGATCGCGGTCATCTTTGTTCTTAGATTCAAGATTGGACCTCACTAAATCTATTTCTGAGACAAGAGAATTTATCTCAGTAACAAAATTCTCAACCTTTCCAATTAAACTCTGGGAAAGTTGCGAACTAGTAGTGGAAGAAGAGAAATTTTCTCTGAGCACCGTGGCATAAACCTCTTTAGACAGATCAGCAATATTTCCAGCAATGTCTTCTCCCGCAATACGATAATAATAAGTTTTCCCTTTTTCAACAGATTTATCAATAAAATTGTTACCTTTTGAAGTAGAGATAAAATCAGTGTAATCAACATTTGGAGAAGTATACCTATAAATATTATAGACATCTACGTCTTCTTCAATATCATGCCAATCAAGCTCAATCTCACCCAATTTTCCAATCGCATTTACATATGAGATTGTCGCTGGTTTGAGATTATCAATAATGAAAATACTATTCCCTTTTATCTGAGTTCCCTGCCTCCCCTCTAGGTCATTTGCACTAAACTTGAATGAAACAACCGCATCTTGAAGATTTTTTGGAATGAGAAGGTAACCTTTCCAAATAGTTCCTGAGCCAAAAAGAGGGAGATTGTTGTAAATGAGGCTGTCAAAGGAGTATGTTAGAGAGGGTTGCTGAGGCACGACCTTTGAGGTCACGAGAGTCAATTCTTTCTTACCCGGTTTTAATGGGATTGTCTCAGACAAAGCTATTTGAGCGGTCACTAATGAATTCACTCTTAGAAGAATAGCTAGTTCTGGGGGTTCAGTGATGTTAAAAGAGCTTGTAGAGCACTTAATGTAATAATGGTATATTCCATCCCCCAATTCTGTAAAACTTTTCTCGTGAAACTTTCCAGAGGACAGATCAAAAACTCCATCGAGCGATTGATAGCTGGAGCCTTGAGTCGTGCCATATTTACAACTGGCATCTTGGTCGGTATTTATTTTAAATAAAACCGATGAAAAGTCAACAGTCTTCTCAATCAGAGTAGAGTTTGCAAAGTTATAATTAAACATAAGAGATTGATCCCCAGCACTAACTAAAGAAATTGAAAAGATTATCAAAACAAGAATGATTAACTTACTTTTCATTTTATTCTCCTCAATCTGTCTAAAAACCTTCTTCTCTCTTTTCTTATTTTATAGTATAAAAATAAAATCAAGATAGCAAATACAACATAGATAGAAACAAGCAAAAACCTAAGACTAGATTTCTTATTTCTGAAAACGTCGATAGTCGTACTCGATTCAAATGTTTTTTTACTACTATAAAAAACTCTCCCCGAAATGACATATTTCCCATCATCTTCAGGAGTAAAGAAAAAGCTAAATTTTTCTATCTCTCCCACAGACACTAAAGAAGGTAGGCTTTCAAGGACTTGAACAACTCTACCATCCTTACTTACTGAACCCTTAAACTGGGCAGAAACCTCTTTTTCCCCAGTGTTCTTAAAAGTTACTTCAATGGGCACAGTTTCCCCAACACTTGCGTTCGGTCGAGTGAGTATTCTAAGAAGCAAACCATCTGCCTTAAGAGCCCCCTCTTCAAGTACATCAAAGGTTATGAAACTACTTGAGAGACACTCTAAAACAGACACATCAGCCCAGAACTGGCCTATTTCTAGATCAGTAGAAGAGGTCTTAAAACTAACTCGATCTTGAGTGGTCGGCAAAATCTCTTTATCAGAATAATCTACAGATTTTAATATGTTTATCTGATCTTGATCCCAGATATCAACAACTACTCGGGGTTTTATTCTAACATTCCCATTGTTAACTATGTCTAGGTTAAAGACTAAATCGTCTCCTATCTCAGACGAGATGGCATTAATACTTACGACACCACAGTCCCTAATTTCAACATCAACAACTTCTACATCAATAACCAAATCTAAAGTGGATTTGATGATGCCGACTGCATGGCCTTCAACTCCCTCTCCTAGATTACTTGTGCTTATTCTCAAAAACCCGGAATAATTTCCATTTGGAGTATCACCTGGAGGAGAAACGGAAACCGTTATCTTTTGAAGATTATCTCTTGAAACAGAAAAGTTATTATCAGAAAAATTAAGCCATGTTCCAATATCTCCTCTAGGTTCTAAAAAAACTTTAATGGGCTCATCAGAATCTATAGATATAACAATACTCCTTTCAGAATATCCATCTCTTAAAACGTTTTCGTATCTTAAAGAAGCGGGGCTAACCCCAAGGTTTGCAGCATTTACGAAATTGATAATAGTCAAGCTAACTACAAATAAAAGAAACATTCTCCGAATAATCCTCAAAAATTTATCCTTATCCATTTTAAACACCATTTGCGGTTGTCGCTCCAAAAACAATATTTCCGGAACAAGATCCAGCTACACCAGTAGGAACATAAATCCTCCAATATGTTGAATTTGCGTCGTCAACTCCCTGAACACTATCATTTTGTCTATAATTTAACTGAAATGTCTTAGTGCTAGGACTCCCAGTAAGATTGGAATAATTTGATTCAAACTGGCCCAAAGTTAGGGGGCCGGAAGTAGAGTTTGTTAGATTATATTTCTCATAATAGGCCGAGATATTTTTAGAAGCTCCAAGAGTGCAATTCATTGAATTATTATCTCCATTAACATACCCATAAGAATGTAAACTCAAGTTTAATTGCATATTTCCGAAATTCGTGACATTAAGATTTTGTTCCGGTGAAACGAAGGTTGAATTGATAACTCCATAATCAATAGAATCTGGCAAGCCAACAGCCAATAATTGTTGTATTTGAGTTGAATTAGAATCCTGATCTATCTGAATTGAAAAATCTGTGGCATTAACCGAACAGTTCCAAGTTCCTGCATTAGCAAAATATGTTAAATTGAATAAACATGAAGCTAAAACCTGAGAAGTGTCTCCATAACTTAAATTGAGAGAACAATTATTATTAGTATAATGGCTATTATTGTCATCCGCCGCACCATAGCTTGAACTATTGTGAAAAAACACGGCAGTAACATTTGCCAAATCAGTTTCATCATCATAATCTTCAATAATTACAGAACAATTAATCTGTTTGGTAGAGTTTGGAAGAAGGGTGATGCTGCCTTCAGCGTTAATGTTAATAATATTCGGGGCAGAAGAGCCAATAGTCAGCTGGCTTATTTGGGTGACATTTCCACCTACTCCTGCAAAGACATCTTTAGAGTAATAAATTGAGATTAAAAAAAAGATAAGGAGAAAGAAAGTTAGCTCTAGGAAAAACATTCCATTAAGCTTCTTACTTTCTTCCTTTTCTATTTTTTCCATTTTTTGTTTTGTAAAGATGTAAAGCAAAAAAAATTAACCCAATTCTACATAAAAGTAATACGTAGTTGTTGCTGAGTTGCCGTGTCCATCTTCAAGCACAAGCATCTCAAAATCGTGAGCGGCCCCATCAAACCCTAAAACGTTCTCGTCCAGTATTGAGGCAAAAATAACATTTCTTCCAAGAGGATCATACATCAAGATCTCTTCGAATTGGTTGCTTACACCCGCCCCGCCACTCGAATAAACTCTCGTATTTTGACACTCACCAACACTAAAATTATAGCTGTTAGTAAAAAATTCGTCGTGTGTTCCCGCCCCTAACAAAGTGAAGGTCTCGTTAACACCATCGGCATCATCACTAATTATGGTGTAATTTCCTTCCAACATAGACAGGTCCATTCCAGACTGACTTGTGTTTCCAGCATAAGCTAGATCTCCAGTAAAAGTTCCATTTGCGGTAAAATTGAAACATTCTACATAAGTCCAAGATACAGAACCATTTACAGTAGAGTAAACTTCTCCGGAAGGAGACGATTCAGACCAATTATAAAACACATTGTCAGTCGAATCGGCTAATTGGATTGTTCCAGAAACATTTCCATAGTAACCCTGCCAGGACTGAGTAGACGAAAAAGCAGTTAAAGTAATTTCAGAAATATTCCCTGCAATTGCAGAATGATTTCCAGGCGTATCTGCCGGAGCTGTTTCATTCTGAACAGATGTAACTGAAGCCCCACTAGGCACAACAGCTAATACTTGGCTAGACAAAAAAACCAACAACAAAGCTAAAACAAAAAAAAGTTTAGTCTTTTCCATTTACAGTTTCTTTCAAACCTCCTTTCAATTCATTTAATATCCCTAAGGGATCGTGAAGTGATGCAACTTTCTCTGTGGTAAATTTTTTCAAGTTTGATTTTGGTGTAAAAATGCAGTCGATTTTTCTAGAAAACTGTTTTAAGAAAGAGTCTATTTTATCTTTCAGTTTTTTAGACTCGGTAACAACAATAATCTTTGGAGAAATGATAGAGGTGTCAAGAAATATAGCCTCCAAATCACTAAGATGGGTTTCCAACTCAGCATAAAGTCTAACAAAAGAAGCATGTAAAGAAGCATCTTCTAAATTCCAGATATTCAAAATTGCCTTATGGTGAGAATATGCCTTAATTAGTTTTTTTTCGGAGAGGTCTTTTGTCAAAGAAGCAATATAAATAAGCTCGTCAGATATCTGAAATGAAGTTCTTGGCTTACCTTTCAAAGAAGCTCCTGTTTTAGTTCTTACAACAAGGCCAGCAGCATCTAAGAGTTTTAACTGTTGACTCATATAAGCCACAGTAGTTTTCAATTCTTTGGCAAGTTCTATTGGAGAAGAGGGCTCCTTTGATAAAATTTGAAGAATTTCCCATCTGGGAGAGCCTAGGAAAGAATCGAACCTCATTTCTTAATAATTAAAAATCTCTATTTAAATGTTTTGTTTAATTGATTAATTAAATAGTAACTATTAATAGTATATTTTAATAATAAAATTATTAAAGGGATGATACTAATTAACTAATTACTTAGATAGATATTAAACACGAAAACTATTGAATTTCAACATAGAAATAATAAGTTGTCGTCGTTGTGTTTGAGCCATGCCCGTCTTCTAACACGAGCATCTCAAAGTCATGAGCCGCTCCGTCGTATCCGAGAACATTTTCATCCAATATAGAGGTGAAAATAACATTCCTTCCCAAGGGATCATATAATAATGCCTCTTCAAATTCATTATTAACACCCACCCCATTATCACTGTAAACCCTTGTATTTGAGCATTCACCTTCGCTGAAATTAAGATTGTTTGTGTAAAAATTATCGTGAGTTCCAGCCCCACTTAAAGTAAAGGTCTCGTTAACACCATCAACATCTTCTAGTGCAATACTATAGTTTCCCTCAAGCATAGTCAAATTCATTCCGAATTGACTGATTCCCCCCGCATTGCCAGCGTCGCTAGCAAAGGTTCCGCTTGCAGTATAGTTAAAACACTGGACGTTTGTCCAAGAAACAGTACTATTAATCGAGGCGTAAATCTCTCCTTCAGGACTAGCTAAGCTCCAGTTATAGAGGATGTTATCACTAGAATCGGCTAATTGAATTGTTCCAGAAACATTTCCGTAATAACCCTGCCACGATTGTGTGACGCTATATCCGACAAGATTCAGTTCAGAAACGTTTCCAGCAACAGCAGCATGGCTCTGAGGAGTATCTGGAGAAGTGGTTGAATTACTAACGCTAGTTACATTTGCACCAGTAGGAGATATAGCAAGAACGCAACTTAAATTAATAAATAAAATGATGAACGACAGGATAAAGATACTCCTTAATCTTGAATCAGACATACGCATCATTTTGAACTTTCCTCCAAATCAATTTCCCAAAATATGCCTCTAGAAGAAACAATTCTCACAATTTTCTTTCCAAAATTCCGATTATAAATACGATTAGCTAAATGAGAGGATTGTTTTATTATTCCCCTTTCCTTTAGGTTGAATAGTCTCGGAAAAATAGCCGAAGCACTTAATCCCACTATTTTAGCAACCTTGCTACTAACTAAGGGCCCATAATCATAAAGGCTCCTGACAATCTCCCTATCTATACCATCAATTATCTGTTTTCTTCTTTTTTGCATCATCGGTTATTATTTCTAATGAGATTTTCCTATCCTTGGTAACAATAAATCTCAATTTGTCCCCCTTAGAAAGACCCAGATATTCACAAACTTCTTTTGGAAATCGTGTTAACAGATTTTTTCCATCGCTGCTCAAAGTAGACACTCTTTCCAAAAAATGCCTAGGGCTGATTAATTCGCCAAGCTCTTCCCGACTAATTGACATAACTATCCTAATAAAATGTACTTTTTAAACGTTTCCATTATTATAATTTTTAATGAATAAATTAAAAAATTAAATTTGATCAACAATCAAAAAGATTTAATAATTCGTACGATTTTAAGTTTTGAAAAAGAGGAAATTAACCCAGTTAAGTTAAGGTCAAGTTAAAAATTAAATACGAAGAGCCGTCCAACTAAACTTACTTCAAACTATCGAGAATTGTTTTTAGCTGCTCTATATCTTTAGTCATTGAGGACTTCTTTTGTAGCTCTTTTAACGCATCTATATATCTCTGGACTCGGCTAACAATCTTCTCTAATTCATCCTTCTCGGCTAAACTGCCTATTTTATCTTTAAGAAAGGTAATGTCCTTAGAATTTTGTTCAACAACGGCTTTAAGTTCCTGTATGTCTGAAGCAAAAGTATCTATATTTTGAAATTTTTTTCTTATCTCGGAATAAAGAGTATCTACCTTATCAACATTAACATTTATTCTAGACTCGACTTTTTTAATTTCGATAAGCTCCTGTTTAACCTCTTGACTTAATTTAACTACTTCTTCAACACCTCTGAAGAATTCAATTTTTCGTTTCGTTTCTTTAAGCTCGTCCATCACTCTGCTCATTATAGCTTCATTGCCTTCAAGGTTGGCCTTTAGAGCATCTATCTTTGCATCTTCCTTCTGCACCATACTAGAAATTTTTTCAGGATGAACCGATTCCACAAGATCATAGGCCTTAATGGCCTTTAACTCTAGTTCTTGCATATTTTTATCTCTCTCAAGAATCATTGCTCTCAATTCTCCAATTTGCTCACTTGTTCTCGTAAATCTCTCAGTAAATGACTTCCTGACTTCTCCAAAGGCCTCAATATTAGCCTTAATTTTGGTTACCTCACTAGAAATTTTTGTTAAATTTGGGTTCACCTCTGTCTGATCTTGGCTATCTTCTTTTTTCTCTGTTTCTTCATCAAAATCATTGTCTGTATTATCCCCATTATCCTTTTCAGATGGTTCTTGCTTTTTTTCCCCAGATTTTTTGAAAATATTAAACATTTTTTATCTCTTTTTTTATCTCCTTAAATAAAGACTCGATGTTTTTAAAATCATCACCTTCGCAAGTTGCATTAAAAAGCCTGATCTTTGATCCGAGCAAATAAAGTTTCGTCATTGCAACAAAAACATCTTTATTCTTAGAATCTAGCCTATGGAGAGTATCTTTTAACTCGGCATATCTCATCTCAAGCTTAGCCTTGATAGAATATTGATAAAGCAACTTTCTCTCTTCCAAGTCTTCTATCTTATTTATTTTTTTAAGGAGATCTTTTTCAATAAGAATTTCAGCAAAATGCTTCAATTTCTTTAACTCAGTCTTCAAATCCCCTTCTTTTTTCATAGATATGCCAAAGAATAGAAATTTATAACCCTTTTGATTGGAATCTTTTATTCGCCCCGTTACTTCTTTTCTTCCTTCTTTGTAGGCATCTCTTGTTTTTCATCTTTTTTCACCTTAACTAATTCTTCTTTAGGTTCCTTGCCAATATCTGCCAATGCTTTAATCATTTCTTCTTTAGTCTTTACCCCAACAATCTTCGTTTCTTCTCCAGGAATATTTTCCTTTATCCACCTTTCAATATCATTCTTCTTGTTGTTAACGTGTGTTTTGAATATCTCCCTTTCCATATTTGGCAAATAATCTTTCAATTCCTTTAGGCTAGAAACCATTATCCCATTGTCAAATGTGAGGGGCTGAAGTATCTTGTCATCAATATTTTCCTTTTTCTCTTCTTTTTTTTCTTTTTCTACTTTCTTTGCTTCCTCTTTTTCAAATATTTGCCTCGATTTCTTAGCTTCTTCTATGGACTTCTTGATTTCATCTTCAGCTATCAATTTTAATTCCTGCTTCTTAGGCTTCTTTCCAAGCTTTTGCCACTCTTTTTCAATTCTTGGCTTCAATCCCTCCAAATAAATCTCAACGACGGCAAAATTTCCAGTCATAAGCTTATCTTTCATAAGCTTAAGTTCCATATTGAAATCAAAAACATCAAGCTTCTCTTTTTCTAATTGCTGTATCTGGTATTCAAGATCATCAAGAATGTCATTATAATTATTATACTTCTCCAGCTCTTCATCGCTTAATCTTCGGGTATTGTGAAGTATCGGTCTAAAATTTATGAAGTAAGGTTTAGCGTGATTATATGCCGGATTTACAAACATGCCGACCCCGACAGATGCCTTCACTAAAGATTGAAGAAATTCTTCCCCGTATTTTGTTTTAATTCTATTCAAGTCTCCCTCATCACGAGTTCTCATTTGAGCCTCAGTAGAGATATTTGCCTTAATTTCTCCGACAAAATCAGCCACAATACTTGAAACCAACATCACCCCCATTCCCCACTTTCTAAATTCTCTGCAAGCCCGTTCAATTTGTAGAAACCCTTCACCACTCCCACCAAACTTAGCTAAAAGTCTGTGAACCTCATCAAAAACAAGAATGAGCTTCAAGTTTGGAGCTTCTTGTGGGTCTGAGTTAAAGATCTCTCGAACTACATTAGCTACAAAAATATCCATCTCTTGGGGTTTAAGTTTGTTTAGTGAAAAAATCTGTATTTGCCCGGGATTCATGTGTTTCTTTATGTCTATAACCTGTCTAGCATCTTTAATCTGCCTAACATTCCCTTTAAACGCCCTGGCCTCTCCTTCTTTCAATCCAAACTTTGGATAGTATGAAAGCATTTTTTTGTCGGTACATTTTCTAAGCATCCCACTCCACTGTGCAGTTGGATCAAATACAATAACCGCAATATTATTTAGAAGAGCTTCTTCTATAATAACCTGTGCCGAAATAGATTTGCCTCCACCCGTAGCTCCAGCAATTATCGAGTGAGTCATAAGTCTTAGTGGATCGAGATAAGAATTATGATTAGTTTCAGCTATCTTACCTAAATAGAAAAAACCGGGGGTTTTAACTGGAAGGGATTTTAGATCCAATTGCATCCTATATTTCTTCCTTTTCTCGATTCTCTTATTAATTAAATAATAAACAAGAAGACCAAAAATAACGGCACATATAAAAAAAACTAAAATCCACACGGGAAGAAAACCAAATAATTTGATGTGTAAAAAGGCTATTTTCAAAACGAAGGGAGATTTTATGGCAATCGGAAAATCCTCGTATATCAAGGTTGTTTCCAAGTAGTATATGCCCGTTGAAGCGCTATCTGGAAATTTAAATGATTTAAAAATTTGGAAAGAATTCGTTATATTTAAAGTATCATTCCCTAAAAAATAAGATTTGTTATTTTCACTATATAGCACATAAGAAAAATTGGCGTGGTAAATTTCAGTTGGCTTTAATTTTTGGATATTTAATTCAAAATCTAAGGTGCCTGACTTGACAAATCTCTTTTTTGTAAATCTATTGCTTATTATCACAGGAGGATCAAACTCATTATTCAGGACAAGTATAGAAACAGGAATTTTTTCAGATAAGTCTCCCTTAAATTCTATGAACCCCGAATAATTACCTATTTTCTTCCCTTCAATTAAAAAATTTAATACAGATTTATTCCCAATCGCGATAGAGAGAGATGACTCGGAAAAACTCAATATTTCAGAAAGTTCATTGGAATAGGTAAGTGAAAACTTTAATTCTTGATTTTTTAAATTAGTTATTTCAAAATTATCGGTAAAAATGTCTCCTAAATTGATTTGGCGATCTACCTTACTCCTAGACAAAACAAAATTATCGGATTGAATAGGATCTCCATACGCAGAAGCACTAAGAAGGTTAGAAAAAAAATACATAAACGAAAAAAACAATAAGAAAGGAACTAAAAATTTTCGGTTAGATAAAATGCTATTTTTTCTCATCAGACTTGTCTCCTATATCCTTTTCAGATTTATCTTTTGATACTTGGATTGGGGGTTTAGAGAGAACGTCTTTTAAATCCACATTTTCATTCTTAAGCTTTGAAGTCAATTTAGTAATCTCTTCCTTTAATTTTTCCTTATTTTTTAAAACACTGTCAGAAACAGGCTCACCATAAGCATGTTTTACTCTTGAGTATAATTCTATAGCCTTATCGGTCTTGCCCTCCTCTATTAGCTTCTTTAGTTCACTAAGCATCAAATAAAGCTCAAATAACCTTTCTTTTTCTTTTTCCTTACGGTAATAAATAAACAAAACGATAGTTACTATAGTTAATACAAGAATAACAAAAAAAATGGTGGAAATTTTTAGAAAGGAGGCAAACCTAAATCCGGTACCAACTTGGAAGATGTCTGAATCTATTGCTATCTTTTTCTCAGAAGATACTCTAGCATAAAATAAATAATCACCAAGCATCATCTCTTTAGGAAGGGTTAAGTTTCGATCTAAATCCAAAGAAGATTCGAGAAAGAGTTGTTCTTGGTAAGAATCATAAATATTCCCGTAAAGATCTTTAATAGCAATATAAAGGGTTAAATTTTGAACCGGGTCTTTTAAGTTTTTTATATTAATATGTGCTGGAACAGTATCTCCAGAATTAAATGACTTTGCGCTTTGAATTACAGACACATTAACATCAAAATCATTTTCTAGGTTATTAATATCTAAAATAATTGGGACATCTATCGAGTAAATGTAAGAAGAAACATTAATACTTCCGAAATATTGGCCCGCCAAAACATTTGAAGAAGCAATAAAATCAATAGTAATATCCTTAGAATCGCCTGGGGGCATGTCAAAATTAGCTTCACTTAAAACGACTAAATCGTATAACTCTCGTAGAGATAAGTTAAAAGACAGATTTTGATTCCCAATATTAGTTATCTTAAGAACTCTCGTATCAACCTGCCCTTTCTTTAAAGATATCTTAAAAAATTCTGGATTGACTGTGAAATTAGTTATTTTTTTAGATGACGAAGAACTATACGGATTATAACTACTTCCACTTGAAGAACTCGAGGATGCGGCTGGAGAAGGATTAGATGGAGATGCTGGAACGCTTTGAACAGTAAAGTTATTCACAGACATACAACCCACATTCCCACTAGTATCATTAGAACAAAAATACCACGAAACATTTGTCCCTGCAGACGCACTTATCTGAATAGTGTAAAGAGAAGTGTTTTGAGTTCCTGAAAAATCTCCAGTATAATTAACAAAGCCCGATCCTTGGTTTATGGAAAGATTAAAGGCATCTAAACCAAAATCGTCTGTCCAGCTAGAAGAAAAATTGATGACGTCGTTTTGGTAAATTGTGGGTTTACTTTTAATGGGGGAATTTCCCTGTGGGGGAGTAGAATCCAACCCTACAGAGAGGTAAACAAGGTTACTGCTTGAATTGAAAGAGCCATCAAAAGCAAAAAAAGTCACGTTGTTAAATCCCATAAAGTTAGATTGGGGGTAAAAAGACACATTTCCTGAAGAGGCAATCGAGACTGTAACATTTATAGGAGTAGAACTAGAAAAATTTAAAGTATCGCCATTGGGGTCGTAAAAATAAGAGTTAAGATTAAAGGAGTTAAGAAGGTTAGAATTAGAGGGCCAAGATTGATTTGGAATATCTTGAACAAGCAATGGTGCTGAGTTAGAAATTGTTAAGTTTGAAGTAACATTGGCGGCGTCAACTAAATGAAAAAGAGCCATACTTAACAAAACTAAAAGTGCAAAAAAACCTCTTTTTTCCATAAACTAATAATTGTATTTTTGTTTAAATAACTTTTCTAATAATTCCCCGTTAATAAGGAAATATTTAAATACCTTTAAAAGTATTTAGAAAGGGTATAAAAAGTATAAAATGGCAGAAGTGATATTTGAGGGGTCAAAGATACAGGTAGGGCATAGAATAAAAATACCCAAGGCAATAGTAGACACTCTAAATCTAAAGAGAGGGCAGAATATCACAATTAAGTTTGACGTAAATAAACGTGAAATCTCTGTAAAGGAGGCAAAAAAGTTGAAAAAATGAAAATAAATGGAGTTATCTTAGTGTCAATGATCTTCTTATTAACAATCTCCTCTATTTCAGCTTCACACTTCATTATAGGAAGAGTAAATAACGCTTTAGATGGAACCTCCGCAAACTCACACACAATAGTCATGTGGAACCCCACGATAGGAGTTAATGACAATCAGACAGACATTATCGGGCAAACGGGAAATTCGGGAGTTGACAACCTCTACATGATTGATTGTGAATTGCTAAACACCCCCTGCCAAGTCGGAGACAACTTAAGCGTAAAAGTTCTCAATACTGGGGACAATTACCTAACAAACACTATTAATGTTACAGTAACTGGCGCTGGATTTGATGTTGCTGATAATTTGTCTCTGAATAGCCCTCCAAATGCAACATTAATCTCTCCTCAAAATAACACCTTTGTAAACGCAGTAAATTTGACATGTTCAGCTAGCGACCTAGACTCTAACCTAGTCAATACGACTCTATACGGAAATTGGACAGGCTGGCACGCTAACGAAACGGTGGAAATCTCGGGAGACCAGTCCAACGTTTCATTCATAAAAAATATTACAGATGGATCTTATCGATGGACATGTATTGTTCAAGATAATCTTTCCATCTCTTCGGAAAATATACACAATTATACATTCCATCTAGACCAAACACTCCCAAACATATCCTCAATAGTATTGAATGAAAGCTATATGTGTGGGAATATTAGTTTTTTAAGGGTAAATTGCACCGTCAATGACTCAAATATCGACACAGTAGTAATTCAAGCGAACAGCAGCACAGACTCAATAAATTATACGGCCCAATTACTTGGAGGCATTACTTATTATAAAGACATTCTAATTAATGAAAGTGGAACATGGAGCTTTACTTGTTTTGCGAATGACTCGGCGAGAAACCAGGGGGTTCCACTTACGCAACAGATAGGCGCATTCACAAATAGTTCGGATATTAAACTGAACTCATCGACAATAAGTTTTAACGAGACGAATGGAGTAGAATCAAAAAATATAACTATCTTTGCAAGCATATTTAATGGAGGTTGTTCGGATGCAAATGACTTTACAGTTGGCTTTTTTGTAGGAGATCCAGATGACGGGGGCACAATAATAAATGGAAATAGAACAATTTCAATAAATGGGAGATCAAATTTTACAACAAACATGAGCTGGCTAGTAGAGATAGGACTTAATCAGATATATGTTGCAGCAGATAAAAACAACTCGATTCCAGAAAGCAATGAATCAAACAATAAGATGAATAAAAGTTATTATCTGACCGCTTGGCAAGAATTTTATGGGAATATGACCCCCAGCAAAGTTTTGGCTAACTCTTTTTTCTACAATTTGAGCAAATGGTCTAACAGTTCTACTCCAGGCCATATCTATTTTGCAGATTCAGAAAGTAACATTGATTGGACAAACTTACAAGCTATAGGTAGAAATAGCACCAACGCATCTACATCAAATGACTTTACAGAGATAGATAGCATACTTGGAATGAGCTCTTTTAATGACTCTGTTTCAAATGTATTCACCACAGACGGGAATAATCCTAAAGACACGTATAATATGACTATTCATGAAAAAGAGATAATTCACGTTCCAATAATAAACTCAACAAACAATTCAAATTTCTTGACGGGAATACTGTGGGATGTATCAGAAGACACAAACGGTGAATTTAATCAAGGAGATAATGAAGATTTAGTATTTGTAACTAGAATAAATCCAGATAAAAATGGATTTTATGGGGTTTATGATTACGAAATAAGAATACCCTCAAAATTAAGACAACAAAACACTTCAGACACTTCTAACCTATACCTTTACTACGAACTATTGTAATTATATTTAATTGTGTTTAGTTATTTTTTGCTAATATTTTATCCACAATTTTCTGGTCTTCTGTCTTTTCTTTGTTTTCTGGTGACTTTTTGGCAAAAATCTTTTTGAATCTAAGAACAATCTCCTTAATAATAACGCGAATATAATTAGAAAATTCCAAAAGTATGTTCTTAAAAGATTCAAAGTCCGAAATAGTATCTTTCTTTAATCTATCAAAAAAATTTGAAGTTAAACATTTTATTCGCATAAAAGATAATTTAGTCTTTATAAATAAAACATAGATAAAATTTGGAGTGACTTTAAAGATAAATCTTCTGTACTTGATCATAAAGTTAAATTTAAAGAAATCTAGCTTAAATAAAAAAGACTCCGCGTATGCATTGTCTTTACTTTCTAAAACAATATCTGGATTAGACTTTGTATTTTCCTTGGGGCGTGACTTTTTATTGGCTTCGGATGTGATAAACTGTTTTTTTTGGTTTTTTAGAAAGGTGTCAACCCTTTGCTCGTAATTAACTAATAAAATATTTAGATCTTTATGATACTTAACTTCTAACTTTTTTAAATTATCCTTATCTTTAGCCTCTTTAATCGAACGGAGAAAGGCTAAATCTAATAATTCCAAACGATTCTTATACAAATCTTCTATCTGATCAAAGTCTTCCATCTTATTTACAATAACAATCACAAGAATTGCAAGTGTTTTGCTGTATTAAAAAAGAAGAGTTAACAAATTCTGAACGAACAACCCAACAATGATTGATACACTTCATCCTACAGTCTGACTCCTGATTTAATTCGTAAATTAAATTGTTTGCAATAAGATAACATTCCCCCTTTAAAGTATAAAGTGTAGGATTTTTGAAATAAGTTTTTACTCTATCAGCAAAACCAAATTGAAAAAAGATAAGAACCAGGATTATAATGAATAAAGCAATTATAGAATAAAAAACAAGTTTACTTTTTATTTTTAATTTTGGGTTCTTTTGTTTGGGCATCGTTCTTCACGCTCTCTTTGAAATTATCTTTAAGGTTATTAAGAGTATTTTCTTCGACTTTCTTACGTTTGCAAATCTCAACAAATTCGGATAATATCTTCTTAAGGTCCGCCTCTTCTTTGCGGATTTCCTCTTCTTTTTCAATAAGATCGAAGTATGAATTTTGCCATTCTTTTTCAAATTTTTGCAAATTAGAAGTTTTTTCATTTATTCGCTGTTTGAAGTTTTTCCCCAAAACCTGAAGTACTGAAGTCGACTTTTGACTTTCCCAATAATTCTTCATATTGGAAACAACATCTTGAGGGAGGAATTTCTTCTCATACCAATTTTCTAAATCATCAAGATCGTGAATTTCTTTATAAAAATCGTTCTGTAATTCATCAAAAAAACCCTTCGTCTGAAAATCCCTGCTTTCTTTTTGAACAACAGAATTTTGGGGCTGAATTGGCGTTTCAATAGGCCTTAGAGGAAGGGTTTGTACTTCTGATATTTTTAAAGGAAGGTCTGCAGATAAAGGGATATCGTTGCTCGTAGAAGAAGAGTCTTTCTTTAATGGTGTGGAGACTCTTAAACTATCCAGTTGAAAATTTTCACTAGCTAAGCTAGGAAGCTCTTCGGGAATGTCAGTTTTTTTAAAGATATTAAAAAGTCCCATCATGTAATCACCCAGGTAAAATAGGGATTTTGTTTTAAATACTTTTCTATTAGTAAAAAATATATTTTGTCATTTTTTAGTTTAAATAGATTTATCGACGACAATATAAAAAACAAACATTTTTAAAGACCTAAATAGTACTTATAATATGATTAGAAAAGATCTAATTAGTACCAAAAAAGGTCTTAATAAACCAAAGGCCGAAACAATAATTGTTAAGGGCACAGTAACAAGAGAACAGCAAGAAGTGTTGCAAAAATTCATTGGAGTAATAGGCAGCAATGAACAAGACGTAGTCGGGAAAATATTAACCTTGTGGCTTTATAACGAAGGATATATAAAAGTAAAGAAAATAAACCTGAGGAAAAAATGAAGAAGATGAAGTATGCAAAAATGGCGGTGATAGTACTCTTATTATTAATAATCAGACTAACAAGCGGAAATGATTCGGTTTTAGATAATAGATCTCAACTTTCTGAAAGTGAGTTAGGAACGGTGCAAAATACCGCAGGAAATATTGGTGAAAATTCTAACATCCACAAAGACTCTGACCTAAACACCTCAGGGACAGATCAACCAGAAACAATTGGAATGTGGGCTCTAGAAGATTTAATTAATCAATCAGAAAACGTGAGCAATAAATCTATAGAGACTAGCAAAATACCGGAGATTATTGAAAATGGCTCTTCAAACAATACCCAAGAAAACACCAGCCAAGACATAGATGAAAACGACTTAGAGATTTTAGTTAAAATGGAAGAGGTGGGGAACCAGGATAAAGGTTCTAATAATGAGGGGAGAAACGAACACTATATTGCCTTAAATGAATCATATGGAGGCAACCAAACAAAAAACTCCTCTAGCACAAAAGAGCAGGAAAAACGCAAAATAAAAACAATCAAAGTGAGAGAAGGTAGAACGGTGATAGAGGGGTACATCCCAGAAGATTTTGACCTTAATGGAATAGATGAAACAGAAAGGCAAATCACAGACGGAGTCAAAGAAGTAGTGATAAAAAGTAGCACACACCTAGACTCTCCCTTGAAAGTTTATTCAGACATTCAAAAAATAGGATTTGACGAGATAGCCAAGATAAAGGTCTATTGGCAAAATGAAGACAGGTATGTTGGTGTAGAAGAATTTATAGATTCTGATAAAGACGGATATGTAGACAGGATATCCTGGATTGTTCCCCATTTGTCTGGACAGATTTTTCTTATAAAGATAACAAATTCTGAAGAAAATGCTTCAGGTGAAGATATAGTGATTGAAATAATAAAGCCTTCAAATTCGCAATTAACAAACCCCCTGGAATTTGAGTTCAATTTCTCATATGGCAATGTGAGCTATTTAAATTGTACACTAGAGATAGATGGAAAAACTATTCCTGAATCAGTTAATTTCTCGGCAACAAATAAAGAGTTTGTTTGGACACAAAACTTGCAAGACGGAACACATAATTGGATAATGGATTGTAAAGACGAAGTAAACTCAGAAAATTCATCTGTTTCGGGTTCATTTGGATTAAATGAAGGTTTTTCATTAGAAGAACCTGATAAAGTATACGTAGTTTTTGGGGAAAACCTAATTGGAGATAATAAAAACCTAGAGATAAAATCAACATATCCGAGTGAATACTTTATCAGCCTGGTAAGGCCCTCACCTCACACTCCTTTCTTGAGGACTGCTTCTGGAACCTCTTACACCATAGAACTTAACAGATCTATGCTTCCAGCAAAAGGGGAGTATGCATTAGAAACGATATATAAACGGCTAACAGAGAACATGTCTATAAACAAAACTTTTTCTGTTGTTGAAGCGGAGATCGGTCTTAACAAACAAGAAGCAGGAATTGGAGAGGAAATTCAAGTCTCTGTTAGCCTTCATTCCCCGATTGAAAACATAACTTCAGTAATCTTAAGTTATGGGCCTGGACAAAACAGTGAGGTCTCTGACGCGTTCATTAGTCAAAAAGATTTCCAAAAAACATATACTTACAAATATACTGAATCTGGAAACTTTACATTAACCTTGAACACGATTATAGCCGGGAAAAAATTCACACTAGTAAAGAATGAATTAAGAATTAAAAATTATAAAGATAACCAGGCGCCATCAATAGAACTAATAAGTCCTAACGATGAAGCAGTCATAAATAATGAAAAGGTAGTTTTCTCATACAAATCCACAGATAATGTTAAAATAAGTAACTGCACATTCGAACTATACGACAACACGGGTTCATTTGGAACATTGAACTATACTTCAACCAAATCAGATGTTTTAAACAACACACTAACAGAAATATCTCTTCAAGATTTTGAAGAAGGCGACTATAGCTGGTATCTCGGATGTTACGATAATTCAAGCAACTATAAAGAAACGGGGAGGGATCTTACAATAAATTTCAATACCACCACTTCCGCACTAAGCTCAGGATCAACTAACACAAGCAACAAAACAAAAGATATAAGAGATGTGCTGTTAAAGGTTGAAGATTTTTTAAAAAAAGAATCTGGATTCAGTCCCGAACAAAAAGAGGCCTTGGAAGATCTTGGAATATCTGAAAATCTAACTTACTTTCAAAAAAGATTGAATCAGATAAATCAAGATTTAACTACCAATATAAAATTTATCACAGATGAAGATCTGAGAAATAAAAGAGAGGTGGAGTTGCTTAACGAATTTGAGAACATAAAAAAGATAGTTCCAACCGATTTCAGAATAATAGAAAGTAAAGAATATTCGAAAAACTCTATCCCGGAGAGATTAGAAGAGACACTCACAGAATACTACAATAAATTGGAAACAAAACTAAAAAGTAAAGAGATAAATTACTTAGTAGAACAAAACAAAAACCGGCAAAGAGACATTTCTGTCCTATCTAGCGTTAAAAAAATAGAAATAACATTTTTAGATGGGAAAAGAGAGATAACTCTGATCAGTAAAAGTGTGGACATTTCGAACAATTCTGTAGAAAATATACTGGAAAGACTGCCTGCGGAGATAAGTAGGGAACCAGAATTTTTAGTCGATAAAACAGCGATAATTAACGGCTCATTATATCACATGCTGGTGGAAGATTTAAAGGATAATAAAATAATCTACTATTTTGACGAATTTATTGATCTGGAAAAAATAGCGCTTACGGACACAATATCTGTAAGAGATTATAGTTTAAGTGAAAGTTCAATTACAGGTCTAACAATAATAGACATAGGTCTTCCAAGCAAATATTTTACATATTTCCTCATCATTGTGCTTGTGTGGATTGTATACTATTTTGGAAAGAAAATTGTGATAAAAACAAAGGTTCATAACTGGAAAGCAGAAGAAGATGTGTTAAGAATATTTAACAGCATAGAAAAAGCAAAAAAATGCTTAGAAAATAAAGATATAGGGTCTGCAAAAGAAACATATATACAAATTAAAGGTCTTTATCCACTAATCCCAGAAGGATGTAAGAAGTATTTATTTAAAGAAATTCAGAGAATAAGCAAGGGGATAGATAGAAGAGAAATAATAAGCCTCGCCAAAGAGTATGAAAAGGCCAAAGAAGAGGGAAGAGAGGAAGACAGAAAAAGACTGTATGAAATTCTAAAGAAAAACCGCACAAAACTGCCAAAGAAAGATCAAGAAAAATTAAGAAATAAAGTATTTAAAGACAGCTGGGAGTAATATGATAAAAGACGGAAAAACAAAAATGAGGAAAGGTATCTTGTACATGTTTTTAGCTATAATTTTAATCTTACCGATTGGTTCCGCAGCGGAGTTTACACAAGTTATATCAAATTCTGAAAAATGGACAGACGTATATTCTGCTATCCATTACGCAAACCTGGAGGGAGCAAAGGGAGATTTCCTAGTCAGTACAGGACATGGTAACCTATTAATCGAGGGAATAAACAAAAACGAAAAGATACTTGTTCTTAATTCCGAAGATCAGCCTTATGTTTTTAATTATGGAGATTTCATAAAATCTAAAGGCAATATAGTTTATGGTGAGATAACTTCTAACAACCTGAACTTCGAGCTAATTAACAGGCTGGATAGCTTAGATAATTTTATAGTTGTTGGAGATTCTTATGGTTACAATGCATTAGCAGTAGCACCATATGCAATGCTAACGAGATCTTGGGTTTTTTTTGCAAATCGGCTGAATATCTTTCAGATAGATTCTTTGCTCTCCTCTAGAGACGTAAATAACTTGGTAATTTATGGGTACGCGGACAGGCAGGTTTCACAAACACTCTCAAAGTACAATCCTCAAATAATCAACTCTGGGGACAGGTTTCAAGACAACGTAGAGATTGTGAAGAGATATATGGCTACAAAACCAGTTAAACAAGTCGTGCTTACAAACGGAGAATTCATAGAAAAAGAAATAATGGCAGGAATAGAACCTGTTTTATTCACCGGGAAAGAAAACGTTCCTGAAAAGATAAACGAATACTTAAAAAATTCAGAAATAGAAGTGGGGGTCTTGATAGGAAACGACTTAGTTGGGGCTGCAACTAACATAAGAAAAAGCGCAGGAATAAGTGTCATGGTAAAATTTGCTAGAAGTGCCAGATCACAAACAGATGGAGTAGCTGCTGTAGAGGGGCTTGATTTGTTCCCAGTTCCAACTCCAATAATGGCCCTGTCTATATACTCCATAAAATACAATAAAGCGACCTCTCAGATTGAAATCACATACAAAAGCGACTCTAATTTACCAGTATATTTCAAGGGTACTTTGACAATTTCTTCTGAAAACGAAAATATAAGAGTGGGGGATCTAGACCCAATATTCATAGCACCGGGTGATTTCAAGACAATAGTCTATGCAGTAAACTTAACATCAACCAATAATCTGAAGGCAGAGATATATACTCTCTATGGGGAAACACAATCTTCTCTTGAAAAGATACTTCAAGAAACTAAAGAGATAAATATCGTAGATGTAATAGATTCGTGTAAACTAAGCCCGGAGAACATAAAGTCAGTTAAGTACAACAAACAAAAAAAGGCAATACTCGTAAAAATTGAGAATACTAATAAGAATGACTGTTGGTTTGACATAGAAATAAGAGATCTCATAATAGGAAACTCAAAAAGAATTCTGGGGACAGAGGGTTTAGTAAGAATTCCATCTGGAAAAACAAAAAGCATTTACCTAGACCAAGAACTAACACAAGAAGATTTGGATAATAATCCAAGGGTGGACTTAATTGTCTATTCTGGAGAAAGGGAAGACAGCCTAGTAAACATATTAAGAGGAAAATATGACTTAGACGTTGAAACTCTGACAATGGTTACCTATATAATAATTGCAATCGCAATAATAATAACAATACTGATAATAATCCTTATATTCCTAAAGAGAAGAGAAAAGGAAGAAGAGTATTATTAATTGTTTTTAGCATCACTATAAGTAGATAGAGTGGAATCCAAATTAGTGAACATCCTAAGAACAACATCGAAATCTTTTTTAAATAACGTAGAGGAAAACACTTTAATTTTCAGAGGCAAACTCATTAATTTTAACCCAAGTTCACCCATATCCTTTCCAGACTTGCGCAAAGTAGAAATTCGTTGTTTAAGCTCCCTATAACCCTCATCCAAAACCATAACTAATTCTTGTGATAGTCCATCTAAAAATTCAGACTTAGATGAAAAGCTTAAACTTGACAGTTTCTTGAAAATGAGAGAGTATCTTTCTTTGTCTAAAGACTTCATAATTTCATTAAGATCAGAGTCAGCAATCTGATAAAAATAATTCTCTACAGAAATTGGCCCATTATTAAGAGACGGGTTTTGTTTCGGCTCATCTGAATGAAAACTCGGTTGATTTGAATTTTTTTTCTTATCTTTTGGCAGTGAAGGTAAAATTGAGCCATTAAGAATTTTATTGGCTCTATGTCTAACTTGATTTGTTTTTCCAATTTTTACTGCTTTGGTCGCTTGGCCATCAGCAAGGACTTCACTGTTTTTTCCTTGAAAACTAAGACTAAACTTCTCCCCACCACTCTCTTTTAACCCCACCCTATTTATATTTTGGACTGGCTTTTCGCCCTTTAGCAACGCCCTAACAATTCCCTCATATTTCCTTTCCGAGCTAGGAAAATAAGAAACCTGTCCTTCAAACAAAGTCGATTTTTTTCTCCGTCTTATTTTAAAAAATATGATGAATAATATTACTACAAAAACTATTAAGAACATAATAAAAAAGTTCATAGGAAATTCCTTGCCGATTTTTTATTTTCCCTTGTCTTAGTCGTATTCGCCCCGTTACTTCTTTTCTTCCTTCTTTGTAGGCATCTCTTGTTTTTCATCTTTTTTCACCTTAACTAATTCTTCTTTAGGTTCCTTGCCAATATCTGCCAATG
>Ga0209542_10006117_pt1 | contig 23597 bp, 20 predicted proteins | sample RifCSPhighO2_01_FD_184028 | JGI IMG/M metagenome (GOLD analysis project Ga0209542, IMG submission 184028) | Soil microbial communities from Rifle, Colorado - Rifle CSP2_plank highO2_0.1 (SPAdes) (version 2) | ecosystem: Environmental > Terrestrial > Deep subsurface > Rock core/Sediment ... | reverse complement strand
TACGACAAGACGAATGAGCGAAGCGAATAGGGCTTCATTTTCGATTACAAAAACGGCGCGGCGGCGCACCCTGTTTGTGCTCGCCGCCTTCGTCTGGCTGGCGGCGCTTGCGGCGGCGCACTGGGACACCGCCGGCCGCCTCGATAATCTCTACCTCGACTGGAACCTGCGCCGCCTCGCCGCCCAACACCCCGCCGACCCCGGCATCGTCATGATCGACATCGACGAGCCCACGCTCGAGGCCATGGTGCCGGAATACGGGCGCTATCCCTGGACCCGCGCCGTGTACGGCCAGTTGCTGGAGGGGCTGGCGCGCCAGCAGCCGGCCGCCATCGTGTTCGACATCCTGTTCATCGACCCGCAAAAGGAACACCTGGCCGATGACCTTTATTTTGTGCGTACCGCTACGGCACTGCCCAACGTCTATTTTCCGATGGTGCGCCTGTCCGCCCCGCCCCAGGCCGAGCGCGGAAACGGCTATCTGTTGAAAGAACTCAAGAATGCCACGGCCGGACCGGGAGCCGACCCCGAGGCACGCGCGGCCCTGTTACTGCCGCTGCCGGGCCTGAGCCAGACCGGGCGTCTCGGCACGATCAATGTCTTTGCCGATGCCGATGGTGTGGTTCGACGTTACCCGATGCATCTCGAAACTTACGGTTGGCGCATAGCATCCCTGCCCGCGCGCCTGGCGCGTGACCTCGGCTATTCCGTTCCGGCAACCGAAAACCTCATGATCACCTGGCACGGACCACCCCGCTCCTATCGCACGGTTTCCTTCTACGACGTCTTCACCGACCTTGATCGCAAACAGCCGCAACGTCCGGCGGAAGAATTCCGCGGCAGGATCGTGATCGTCGGCACCACCGCCTCGGGCCTGCACGATCTCAAACTCACGCCCATGGGGGCCAATTATCCGGGCACGGAAGTGCTCGCCACCACTATCGACAATCTCAAAAACGGGGAACGGTTGCGCGTCTCGCCCGCGTGGATCATGCCCGCTACCACCGCCCTCGTGCTGCTGGTGCTTGCCATAGGCTTCACACGCGGCATCAGCCCCCTGCCCCTCGGCGCCGGATTACTGGTGTTCACCGTGGCGCTCGCCGCAGGCGGATGGGCCGCCATGGCGTTCGGCCGCACTGTCATTCCCGTCGTCAGCCCGCTGCTTTTCGCGTGGCTTTATTTTCTGCCTGCCGCCATCCGTGCCTACTGGCTCGAACGACGCGATCGCCAGCGCGTGACACAATTGTTTTCGCGCTTCCTCGATCCGCGCGTGGTGAAAGGACTCGTTGAAAAAGGTGAAACCGACGCCTCGCTTTCCGGTCAGAAGCGCGAGATCACGGTGCTGTTTTCCGACATCCGGGGATTCACCACGCTGTCCGAGCGCAAATCGGCGCAGGAGATCGTGGATTTGCTCAACCGCTATTTCAGCTTGCAGGTCGAAGTGATCTTCCGTCATCAGGGAACGCTGGACAAATACATCGGCGATGCCATCATGGCGTTCTGGGGCGCGCCGACGGACCAAGCGGATCATGCGCCCCGCGCACTCGCTTGCGCGCGCGAGATGGAACAGGCATTGCTGCGTTTCCGCCAGGAACTGGGTCCCGATGGTGAAAATTTCAACATCGGTATTGGCATCCACACCGGCGAAGCGGTGGTGGGCTTCATCGGCTCGCCGGAACATCGTCAGGATTACACCGTGATCGGCGACACGGTCAACACCGCCAGCCGCATCGAGGGCGCCACCCGCGGGCGTTCCCGGATACTGGTCTCGGCCGCCGTACGCGATGCCTGTCGCGCGCGGTGCACATTCACCGATCGCGGCCTCGTCAAACTCAAGGGTAAGGAAGACAAGGTTCATCTGTTCGAACCCAAATGGGAGACATCATGAAACGATTTATCACAACGATATTGCTCGCTGGACTCGCTGCGCTGAACACGGCTTGCGCCGAGGAAACCGGCCCCGCCAAGGAAACCACCATCGTCGCCAAAAAACCCGGCACCACGGCCAGGGAAACCAGCACTACTGCCAAGAGCACCGGCGTCACCTCCAAGGAAGCCGGCACCACGCGCTCGGCGGTGGACCTGATGGCGACGCCATACCGCGACGCCAAACCGGCCGGCCAGCTGCCGGCGAATACCACGGTGGACATTTTCGAACGTCGCGGCGGCTGGCTGCGCATTTCCGCCAAGGGCAAAACCGGCTGGGCCAAATTGCACCAGGTGCGCGCTGGTGAAGGCCCGGAGGCCAGAAAATCCGGCGAGGGTCTGGCCATCCTGAAGAATGTCGGCCAGACCGGTCGCTCCGGTGCGCAGGGCATCGTCGCCACCACCGGCATCCGCGGCATGAGCGCCGAGGAACTCAAAAACGCCAAACCCGATCCTGCGGCGGTGAAGACGATCGAGCGTTACCGCGCCAATGCGAACCAGGCACGTGAATACGCCAAGGCCGCGGGGCTCAAGGAAACCAATGTTCCCGCCCTGCCGAAACCTGAATAAACGGAGACATCCATGAAAATCAGAATTCCCGTTGTTTTGTTGCTGGCTGCATCGCTGTGCGCGCCCGCCGCCCATGCGCTCAAACTTAACTTCGACGTAGACAAGCTGAAGGAAGTCACAGGCAAGTTTAAAATGCTGAAGGAACCGTCCGAGGCCGATGAGATCGAAATCGGCAAGGGCGTGGCCGCCAATCTGCTCGGCGCGGCGCCACCCGTGAATGACCCGGCATTGCAGGCCTACGTCAACCGCATCGGCCAATGGGTGGCGATGCACAGCGAGCGCCCCGATCTGCCCTGGCACTTCGCCGTGCTCGATACCAATGGCGTGAATGCCTTCGCGACACCGGGCGGTTACGTTTTCATCACGCGCGGCATGCTGCTGCGCATGCGCGATGAGGCCGAGTTGGCCGGCGTGCTGGCCCATGAAGTCTCGCATGTGGTGGAGAAGCACGCGCTCAAGACCATGCGCAAGGGCGCGCTCGCCGGGCTCGCCGGCGATGCGCTGAGCAGTTACGCCGAGAAGAAGGGTAAAGAGGAATTCACCAAGATCGTCAGTGCCGGCACCGAGATCTACGCCCGCGGCCTCGACAAGGAGGATGAATTCGCCGCTGACCGTGCGGGCGTGGTCATCGCGGCGCGTGCCGGATATGACCCTTACGGCTTGCCCTCGGTGTTACAAACACTCGCCTCCATCAACCCCCAGGATGATGCCGTTGCCTTGATGTTTAAAACCCACCCTGACTCCGGAACACGCCTGGAATTAGTTTCAAACTCCATGGAAGGGCAGATAGATCAGTTTATGGATTATCCCCGGGTAGAATCGCGGTTTTCATCAATGATCAAATCCCATATTGCTGGCTATAAACCGGTACAAAAATAATTAATATCTCCCACTTTTTACATAGCGCTGATATATTTTTATTTTGGCAATTTTTCTGACATAAGTGGGATAATAGCTGTCAATAAATTAGAGAAAAGCCTTTTTTGTGTCTTTTCTTGCTCAGAAAGCAGCGATTTTATATGCATACGCTGCGTGGGCATGCGAAAACAGGCCGGGCAGTTGTCCATGATGGCGGGAAGACCGGCGCGAAGGGCAAAATCCCGGGTTTGACGCTCGCGCGCATACACGAAAGGGCGGATGATGCGCAGGTCGCCGGCGTCATTCACGTAGTGCGCCTTCATGGTGCGCAGGCTGCCGCCATAAAAGGCGCTCATCAGAAATGATTCCGCCAAATCGTCCAGATGATGTGCCAGCGCCAGCACGTTGTATCCCTGTTCCCGTGCGGTAGCATACAGAATGCCGCGGCGCATGCGCGAGCAATAGGCGCAGAAGGAATCCCCACGCATGGTCTTGAGTGCGCGGCCGACGATGTCCTGGCGCCGATAAAAATAGGGAACACCCAGGATCGAGACGTAGTCCTTCAGGAACGAAGGATCGAAGCCCTCGATGCAGGGATCGACCGTGGCCGCCCCGAGCTCGAAACGTAGCGGGGACTTGTCGCGCAGATCGAGGAGCACATGCAACAACGACAAGCTGTCCTTGCCGCCCGAAAGACCGAGCAGAACGCGGTCACCCGGGCGTAGCATGGAGAAATCCGCGATGGCCGAGCCGGCAGCCCGCAATAATGGCTTGGGCGGCCGGGGTCTGATTACCGGCTTGGGCAAGGTGCTGGCAGGGAGCATAATTTGTCTAGTATGCCCAATCGGGCCCGGCTGGGCATACCTGAATAGAGGATTGAATGAGCGAAGCAGTTAAAACCCTGAGCCCCAAAGAGGCGCACAAGTTCGTCCAGGACCACCCGAACGCGCTCCTGGTCGACGTGCGCTCGCAGATGGAGTTCCTGTTTGTCGGGCATCCCGCAGGCGCCATTCACATTCCCTGGATCGACGAGCCCGACTGGAAAGTAAACCCTCACTTCGTCACATTGGTACGTCAGGCCATGCTGGGAGGGGCGACCGGGGCGGCGCCGGTAGTGTTGATCTGCCGCAGCGGGGTGCGCTCACTGGTGGCCGGCAAGGTCTTGATCGAGGCCGGGATCAGCGATGTCTACAACGTGGCCGAAGGATTCGAGGGGCAGCTGGATGACAAGCACCATCGTAGCGCGACCGGGGGCTGGCGCTTTCACGGTTTGCCGTGGGAACAGTGCTGAAAGTGGGTTTTGTGAGTCGGCGTGTCAATTTTGCCCGGGATTGGTAAACTGCGCGGCCTCGCAAGATAGCTAACCAGAACGGGGTTGTTTTTTATGTCGGACAGTTTTCTTTTTACCTCTGAATCGGTATCGGAAGGTCATCCGGACAAGGTCTGTGACCAGATCTCGGACGCCGTGCTGGACGCCATCCTGACGCAGGACAAGACCGCGCGCGTGGCGTGCGAGACGCTGGTCAAGAACAACCTGGTGGTGCTCGCGGGCGAGATCACGACCAAGGCCAACGTGGATTTCGACAAGGTGGCGCGCGACGTGGTGCGCCACATCGGTTACACCGACGAGATGGGCTTCGGCCCGGACAGCTGCACGGTGCTGACCGCCATCGGCCGCCAGTCGCCCAATATCGCCGCCGGCGTGGACGAGGGCAAGGGCCTCGATCTCGAGCAGGGCGCCGGCGACCAAGGCCTGATGTTCGGCTATGCCACCAGCGAGACCGACGTGCTCATGCCCATGCCGATCACGCTGGCGCATCGCCTGGTGAAGCGCCAGGCCGATTTGCGTAAAAGCAAACTCAATTGGCTGCGCCCGGACGCCAAGTCGCAGGTCACCGTGAAATACGTGAACAACCAGCCGGCCGGCATCGACGCGGTCGTGCTCTCGACCCAGCATGCACCGGGCGTCAAGTACGACACCCTCAAGGAGGCCGTGATCGAGGAAATCGTGAAACCGGTGCTGCCCAAGGAATGGCTCGGCAAGGACACCAAGTATTTCATCAACCCGACCGGCGCGTTCGAGATCGGCGGCCCGGTGGGTGACGCCGGCCTGACCGGCCGCAAGATCATTGTCGACACCTACGGCGGCATGGCCCGTCACGGCGGCGGCGCCTTCTCCGGCAAGGACCCGTCCAAGGTCGACCGCTCGGCCGCTTATGCCGGGCGCTACGTCGCCAAGAATATCGTCGCCGCCGGGCTGGCTACGCGTTGCGAGATCCAGATCGCCTACGCCATCGGCATCGCCAAACCGGTTTCGGTACACGTCGACACCTTCGGCACCGGTGTAATTCCGGATACGAAGATCGCCGAACTCGTGATCAAACATTTTGACCTGCGTCCCAAGGGCATCGTACAGATGCTCGACCTGCTGCGCCCGGTGTACCTCGCGACCGCGGCCTACGGCCACTTCGGCCGCACCGAGGCCGGCTTCAGCTGGGAGCGCACTGACAAGGCGGATGCATTGCGCGATGCCGCCGGCATCAAGGCCAGGAGCGCGGCCACCGCGTAAATTTTCACCGTCGCCGCACCTGCGGCGAGGCGTTGCTCTCCGAGGAGCGTTGCGACCCCGCACCTGATGCTTCATGCATGGCCAGCTAAAGGCAACGTTGCATGAAGCATCAGGTGCGGGGCCAGGCTCGGAGGGAACGTCAGTTAAAACAACGGCGCTCGCTCAATCCGTACAGGAGCAAGCATCATGAACGCTGTCGTCAATCCGAAGTTCTCCGACTACAAAGTCGCCGACATCAACCTCGCCACCTGGGGCCGCAAGGAAATCGAGATCGCCGAGACCGAGATGCCCGGCCTCATGGCACTGCGCGAGGAATACGCCGCCAAGCAACCGCTCAAGGGCGCGCGCATCGCCGGCTCGCTGCACATGACCATCCAGACCGCGGTGCTGATCGAGACGCTCAAGGCGCTCGGCGCCGACATCCGCTGGGCCTCGTGCAACATCTTCTCCACCCAGGATCATGCCGCGTCCGCGATGGCGGCATCCGGCACGCCGGTGTTCGCCTTCAAGGGCGAGACCCTCGAGGAATACTGGGACTACACCCATCGCATTTTCGAGTGGGCCGACGGTGGTACCCCGAACATGATCCTCGACGATGGCGGCGACGCCACGCTGCTGATCACGCTCGGCTCGCGCGCCGAGAAGGACGCCTCGCCGATCGGCAAACCAACCTGTGAAGAAGAGCGCGTGCTGTTCGCCTCGATCAAAAAGCGCCTCGAAGCCAAGCCCGGCTGGTATTCGAACATCCTCAAGAATATCCGCGGCGTCACCGAAGAGACGACCACGGGCGTGCACCGCCTGTATCAGATGGAAAAAGAAGGTCGGCTGCCGTTCCCGGCCTTCAACGTCAACGATTCCGTCACCAAGTCCAAATTCGACAACCTGTACGGCTGTCGCGAATCGCTGATCGATGGCATCAAGCGCGCCACCGACGTGATGATCGCCGGCAAGATCTGCCTCGTGCTCGGTTACGGCGACGTCGGCAAGGGCTGCGCCCAGGCCTTCCGCGGCATGGGCGCCACCGTGTGGGTGACCGAGATTGATCCGATCTGCGCCCTGCAAGCCTCGATGGAAGGCTACCGCGTGGTCGCCATGGACGAGGCCGCGAGCCAGGCCGACATCTTCGTCACCGCCACCGGCAACGTGCATGTCATCAACCACAACCACATGCAGGCCATGAAGCACGAGGCCATCGTGTGCAATATCGGTCACTTCGACTCCGAGATCGACATCGCCTCGCTCGAGCAATACAAATGGGAAGAGATCAAGCCGCAGGTGGATCACGTGATCTTCCCCGACGGCAAGAAGCTCATCGTGCTGGCCAAGGGGCGGCTGGTGAATCTGGGCTGCGCCACCGGCCATCCCTCGTTCGTGATGTCGGCATCGTTCTCGAATCAGACCATCGCGCAGATGGAGCTGTTCCAGAACGCCGCCAAGTACGAAAAGAAGGTGTACGTGCTGCCGAAGAAACTCGACGAGAAAGTGGCGCGTCTGCATCTCAAGAAGATCGGCGCGCATCTTACGCCGCTCTCCAAGACCCAGGCCGATTACATCGGCGTGCCGGTCGACGGCCCGTACAAACCGAATCACTACCGTTATTAATTACAACCCAACGCCAAGGCGCAAAGACGCGAAGAAAACCGGATGAGGGTTATTTCCCATTCGTCACTTCTTTGCGAGCTTCGCGGCTTCGCGGCTTCGCGTTGAGTTTTTTTATGGAAACCCAAAAAAAACGTCCGCGCACGTTTAGCTTTGAGTTCTTCCCGCCGCGCAACGAGGACGGGTGCGCCAGGCTGCGCGAAACGGTGGAACAGCTGGCGCAACTCAAGCCCAAGTTTTTCTCCGTCACCTTCGGCGCCGGCGGCAGCACGCGCGAGGGCACCTACGAAACCGTCAAAAACATACAGGCCCAGGGCCAGCAGGCCGCGCCGCATATCTCCTGCATCGGCACCACGCGCGCCGACATCCGGGCGCTGCTCGATTCCTACCGCCAGCTCGGCATTCGCCATCTCGTCGCACTGCGCGGTGATCTTCCCAAGGACGCGCCCAAGACCGGCGGCGATTTCCATTACGCCAACGAGCTGGTCAGCTTCATCCGCGCCGAAACCGGCGATGAGTTTTATCTCGAGGTGGCGGCCTACCCGGAGTTCCACCCCGAATCGCCCAGTCCCGAGTCCGACATCCGCCACTTCGCGAACAAGGTCCGGGCCGGCGCCAATTCGGCCATGACCCAGTATTTTTTCAACGTGGACGCCTATTGGCGCTTCGTCGAAGAGTGCTCGGCGCTGGGAATCGACGTGCCGATCGTGCCGGGCATCATGCCGATCACCAACTACAAGCAGCTCGCGAAGTTTTCTGACGCCTGCGGCGCCGAGATCCCGCGCTGGATCCGCCGGCGGCTGGAAGGATATGGCGACGATCTCGATTCCATCCGCGCCTTCGGCCTCGATGTCACCACCGACCTGTGCGACAAGCTGCTCGAGGGCGGGGCGCCCGGGCTGCACTTCTACACGCTCAACCGCGCCGGGCCGACCTGCACCGTGTGGGAACGGCTCGGGCTCTGACTTTGCCGCCGACCAAGGACATGGTCCCCAAAACCAACGAACTGGCCGCGCGCCTGCCGGCGAACAAGCCACTGCCGGTGCGCGCCTGTTTTCTGGGCGAGCGCCTGAACCTGCGCGGGCTGCCCGAGCCCGCGGTCACGCTCGGACCGTTGACGGTACCGGCCGGAGAGGCGGGGATGGCGGTGTTGTTCCGATATGGGGCCGTCGTGCTGTTTAACCTGACCGAGTCCGAGCAGAAGAATTTCCTCAAGGACCTGCGACCGCGCGTGGAAAGCCCGCTGCGGAGGATGGAGACCGAGGACGTCCAATTGCTGGTCGTCGGCAAGCAACCGGAGGGTGTCACGCCCGAGGGTATTGGTATCGCCGACCTGGCGCTGGCACGTCTGCAGATCGTGGCCATTGCCCTGGCGCGCAGCGTGGCGCTCGCCTACTACGAAAACGCCATGGCCAGCGCCTTCGACCTGATCGAACCGCTGGCGCGACGCCTGGAGAGCCCGCGCGGCGGCGGGCGCCGGCTGCGCGAACTGCTGCGCCACATCGGCGGCACGCTGCTGGTGCTGCACAAGATGACCGGGCGTGTCGAGATCCAGGACAAGCCCGACCTGCTGTGGGACCACCCGGAAGTGGAGCGCCTGTATCTGCACCTGGAAAACGAGTACGAACTGCGCGAACGCAACACGGTACTCGAACGCAAACTGGCGCTGATTCACCAGACGGCCGAAACCGCGGTGAACCTGATGCAGAACCGCAGCATGCTGCGCGTGGAATGGTACATCGTGATCCTGATTGTGTTCGAGGTGTTGCTGTACACCTACGAGATCTGGCTGAAACGATAATGACGGCGCGCTTTCGGAAGCGGAAGGCGCGCGGTTATACTGCCGTTCGCACGACACGGAGGGTTTTCGGTATGCGCGCACGGTTTCTTTTCGCAATCGCCTCGGTTCTGTTCCTCGCCTCCTCTTGCACCGGCGGAAAGGCCCCACCCCTCCAAGGCGATTTCCCCGTCACCAAAATCACCGACCGGGTTTACGTGATTCACGGTGCGAATACGCTGCCGAACCGGCAGAACCAGGGCTTCATGAACAACCCCGGTTTCGTGCTGACACGCAAGGGCGTGGTGGTGATTGATCCGGGTTCGAGCGTTCAGGTCGGCGAGATGGTGCTCGCAAAGATCGCCGGCGTCACCCGGGAGCCGGTCATCGCGGTGTTCAACACCCACATCCACGGCGATCACTGGCTCGGCAACCAAGCCATCAAGGCGGCCCATCCCAAGGCCGTGATCTACGCGCATCCCCGAATGAAGGCCAAGGCGGAAGCGGAGGGGGGGACCTGGGTCAAACGCATTGACGCCATGACCGAGGGTGCCATCCGTGGCACTCGGCCGCTGGCGCCCGACATCCATGTCGATCATGACGAGTCGCTCAAGCTCGGCGACACGCATTTCCGGGTTTATCACCACGACAAGGCGCACACCGATAACGACATCATGATCGAGGTGGTGGAGGAAAAGGTCATGTTTCTCGGCGACAATGTCTTCGCCGGGCGCATCGGGATCATGAACGACGGCGATTTCCGGGGCAACGTCGCCGCGATCGACATGGCGCTCAAAAGCAATACGGTGCATTTCATCCCCGGCCACGGCCCGGCCAACGGCCGCGAGATCCTCCTGGCGTACCAGGATTACCTCAAGACCCTCTACGCCACGGTCCGGAAATATTATGGCCAGGGGCTCACCGACTACGACATGAAGCCCAAGGTCGCGCAGGCGCTTGCGAAATACAAAGACTGGACGGGCTTCAATGAACAGCTTGGCCGACACGTGAGCCTCGCCTATTTGCAGGTTGAGGCCGAATCCTTCTGAGCGGTCGCGCGCGTGCACAAGCTCTTTCCCGAAATCAAACCCTATGCCACCCACCGGCTCCCGGTCGAAGCGCCGCACGAGCTTTATGTCGAGGAGTGCGGCAATATCCGGGGCCTGCCGGTGCTGTTCGTGCACGGCGGGCCCGGCGCCGGTTGCGAGGAAGTACATCGCCGTTTTTTCGATCCCAATCTCTACCGCATCATTTTGCTCGACCAGCGCGGGGCGGGGCGTTCGACCCCGCACGCGTGTCTCGACCACAACACCACGCAAGACTTGGTCGCCGACATGGAAAAGATCCGCGCACATCTCGGCGTGGATCGCTGGGTGTTGTTCGGCGGCTCGTGGGGCTCGACGCTGTCGCTGGTCTACGCCGAGACCCATCCCGGCCGCGTGCTTGGGCTCATCCTGCGCGGCATTTTCCTGTGCCGCCCCTGGGAGATTCACTGGTTCTATCAGGAAGGCGCCAACCGCGTGTTTCCCGATCACTGGCGGGAATTCATCGCGCCCATCCCGGAGCCCGAGCGCCATGACTTGTTGCATGCCCATCACCGGCGCCTGACCGGCGAGGACGAGGTCGCACGCATGGCCAGCGCCAAGGCCTGGTCGCTGTGGGAAGGCCGCGCCGCGACGCTGTTGCCGAACAAGCACGTGGTGGAATTTTTCGGCGCGCCGCACACGGCGCTGTCGCTGGCGCGCATTGAAGCGCATTATTTCGTGCACGACAGCTTCCTTGCGCCTGATCAAATTTTGCGCAACGCGTCGGTGCTGAGCGGCCTCCCCGGCACCATCGTGCATGGGCGCTATGACCTGGTCTGTCCGCTGCAAAACGCCTGGGAACTGGTGCAGGCCTGGCCCGATGCCCGGCTCGATATCATCCCCAACGCCGGGCACTCGGCGCTGGAAGCGGGCATCGTTCACGCCTTGGTGACGGCCACCATCGACATGGCCGCGCAACTGGGACGGCCACCGAAAGCCTCCTGATGGCGATTTACGCGATCGGCGATGTGCAGGGCTGCTACACGCCGTTGCAGGAATTGCTGACACGCCTGCACTTCGATCCGGCGCGCGACCGCCTGTGGTTCACCGGCGATCTGGTCAATCGCGGACCACAATCACTCGAGGTGCTGCGATTCGTCAAAGGCTTGGGTGCGTGCGCCGTGTGCGTGCTCGGCAATCACGATTTGCATCTGCTCGCCGTCGCGGCCGGCACGGCCAAGACAAAAAAACGCGATACGCTGGATGAGATTTTGCGCGCGCCCGACCGGGATGAATTGCTGCACTGGCTGCGCTCACGGCCCCTGCTGTATCATGATTCTGACCTGGGATACACGCTGATTCACGCCGGATTGCTGCCACCCTGGGATCTGGCGCAGGCACAGCGGTTGGCGCAGGAGACCGAGGCGGTGTTGCGCAGCGACAGGCACCAGGAATTTTTTCACCACATGTACGGCGATCTGCCCGATCACTGGAACGAAAACCTGCGCGGCTTCGACCGGTTGCGCGTGATCGTCAACGCGTTCACGCGGCTGCGCTACTGCGACCTCGATGGCAACATGGATCTGCGCCCAAAAGGTCCCCCCGGGAGTCAGCCACCAGACCTGTTGCCCTGGTTCCGGGTCCCGGGGCGTCGCAGCCGCGGGCTCAAAATTGTTTTCGGGCACTGGTCTGCGCTGGGGCTGTGGCAGGGCGATGGCATCATCGGCCTGGACAGCGGCTGCCTCTGGGGCCGCACACTTTCCGCGGTGCGGCTGGATGCCGACCCGGTGGAATTTTTCAGTGTGGATTGCGAACCCTATCAATCATCACATGCCGCCTGAAGCAGATGCCTGGACGTGGCTGGCCGATCTGATTCTGGGTTTGCATGCGGCTTTTATTCTGTTTGTCGTCGGTGGACAGATTTTAATCGTTGCCGGCTGGGCGCTGGGCTGGGCCTGGCCACGCCGCTGGTGGTTTCGCTTGTTGCACCTGCTCGCCATCGGGTTTGTGGTGCTGGAGGCCTGGTTCGGCGTGACCTGCCCGCTCACGACGCTGGAAAATATCTTGCGCACCGCAGCGGGTGCGGTGCCATACGAAAACGGTTTTATCCGTTACTGGTTGCAGCAGCTTATTTTCTACACGGCGCCGGGCTGGGTATTCACCGTGATTTATACGGTTTTTGCGGGGCTCGTGGCGCTGACCTGGTTGGTCTATCCTCCGCGCCGGAAACTTTAGTGATACCCTAGCGCACTAAAATGGTGAGGCAAAATAATCCGTGCCAGGATTTCGGGTGCAACACACATGACTGCCAGCGATAAACACCAGATACAGATCGATGTCCACACGGCCTATCTCCCCGGCCAGTCGGAGCCGGGGCAAAACCGCTATGTCTTTGCCTACACCATTACGATCACCAATTCCGGCTCGGTGCCGGCGCGTCTGGTAACAAGACACTGGATCATTACCGACGCCAACGAGCAGAAACGCGAGGTGCACGGCGAGGGTGTCGTGGGCGAACAGCCTTATCTGTTGCCCGGAACCAGTTTCCAATATACCAGTGGCACCATCCTAGAAACGCCGGTTGGCACGATGCAGGGTAGTTACCAGATGGTCGCCGACGATGGCACCGCGTTCGACGCAGAAATACCCTCTTTCACGCTGAGCATTCCGCGCACGCTGCACTGAGCGTGTAAGCGTAGTTTCATCAGCTTCCGCGGGTACAGCGTTTTAAATATCGAGGTTGGAAACGTCGAGCGCGTTCTTTTCAATGAACTCGCGGCGCGGCTCCACCTGCTCGCCCATCAGGGTCGTGAAAACGTCGTCCGCGGCCACACCGTCCTCGATATTGACCTTGAGCAGGCGGCGCGTCCGCGGGTCCATGGTGGTTTCCCACAGTTGCTCCGGATTCATTTCACCCAAACCCTTGTAGCGCTGAATGGTCTGGCCGCGCTTGGCCTCGACCATCAGCCATTCCAGCATGGCATCGATGCTGGCCACCTTCTGGCTTTTGTCGGCCCGTTGGATGGTGGCCTCGCTGGCAAAATATTTTTCCAGTCGCTCTCCCAGCTCGCGCATGGCGCCGTATTCTCCGGAAGAAATGAATTCTGCGTCGATCTTGGTTCGCGTCGTGGTTCCGTGCTCATGCCGCGCCAGAATCATTTCATACAGATTATTGCGGGTGTCGATGCCGACGGAAATCTCATAGCGGCTGCCGTGGTTCACCTCACGCGTCAAACGGCCCTGGAGTTCCTGCGCTATCATGCCGGCCTGCTTCTTGTCCTTCAGCAGCGCGGGCGTGAGTCGCGGCATGTAAATCAGGTGGCGCAAGGCCGCGGCATCATAGCGGCGCGCGAGGCGCCGGATGGTCTGATCCACCGCGAGATGACTGCGACAGAGCGAGGTCAGCTCCTTGCCCGTGAGATCCTGGCCATCGGCGGCGTGCAGCACGGCATCTGTCAGCGCCGCTTCGAGCAGAAATTCCTGAAGTTCGTTTTCGTCCTTGAGGTAACGCTCCTGCTTGCCGTGCTTGATCTTGAACAGCGGCGGTTGGGCGATGTACACGTGGCCGCGGCTGATCATGTCCGGCATCTGGCGGAAGAAAAAGGTCAGCAGCAGGGTACGGATGTGTGATCCGTCAACATCGGCGTCTGTCATCAGAATGATGCGGTGATAACGTAACTTATTGATACTAAAGTCGTTATTTCCAATTCCCGTCCCGAGCGCCGTGATCAGGGTAGCGACCTCGACGGACGACAACATCTTGTCAAAACGGGCACGCTCGACATTCAGAATCTTGCCCTTGAGTGGGAGCACCGCCTGGAATTTGCGATCGCGGGCCTGTTTGGCGGAACCGCCGGCGGAGTCACCCTCCACCAGATACAGTTCACATTTGGTCGGATCGCGCTCTTGGCAGTCCGCCAGTTTGCCGGGAAGTCCGGCGAGGTCCAGCACGCCTTTGCGGCGCGTCATCTCGCGCGCTTTGCGGGCGGCTTCGCGCGCCCTGGCGGCTTCTACAATCTTGATGGCGATGCCGCGGGCATCGGCCGGATTTTCCTCAAGAAACTCGGAAAGCTTTTCGTTGACGATGGACTCGACGACCCCCTTCACTTCGGAGGAAACCAGCTTGTCCTTGGTCTGGGATGAGAACTTGGGGTCCGGGACTTTGACCGACAGCACTGCTATCAGGCCTTCACGGGCGTCGTCACCGCTGATCTCAACCTTTTCCTTTTTGGCCAGTCCCGTTTTTTCAATGAACTGGTTCAGTGTGCGGGTCATGGCCGCGCGCAAACCGGCGAGATGGGTACCGCCGTCGCGCTGTGGGATATTGTTGGTAAAACAGAAAATATTTTCCTGGTAGGTGTCGTTCCATTGCATGCAGAGCTCGACGGTGATTCCGTCACGCTCGGCCGCAATATAAACCGGCTTCTGATGCAGCGGTGTCTTGTTGCGGTTCAGGTGGCCGACAAAGGCGGCAATCCCACCCTTGTATTCAAAAATATCTTCCTTGCCGGTTCGCTCATCTAACAGCGAGATGCGGACTCCGGAGTTGAGAAAGGACAGTTCGCGCAGGCGTTTGGCCAGGGTGTCGTAGTTGTAGACCGTGTCGGTGAATATTTTGCTGCTGGGTTTGAAACGAACGTCCGTGCCCGTTTCACTGCTTTCGCCAATGACCTTGAGCGGGCTTTGTGGTACGCCAAGATGGTATTTCTGCTGGTGGACCTTGCCGCCGCGGCGGATGGTCAGCTCGAGCGGGTCAGACAAGGCGTTAACCACAGATATACCCACACCGTGGAGACCCCCGGAGACCTTGTAAGAGTTCTGGTCAAACTTGCCGCCGGCATGCAAAACGGTCATGACCACTTCTGCGGCGGAACGTCCTTCTTCCGGGATTATTTCGGTCGGAATACCCCGGCCGTTGTCAGAAACGGTTACCGAATTATCCGCGTGTATGGTAACCGCAATGCGATTGCAGTGCCCGGCCAGCGTCTCATCGATGGAGTTATCCACAGCCTCGAAAACCATATGATGCAAACCGGTGCCGTCGTCGGTATCACCGATATACATTCCTGGCCGCTTGCGCACCGCATCCAGCCCCTTAAGGACCTGGATACTATGCGAATCGTATGTGGAAGCAGGTCCCTTTTTAGCTTGTGTCATTGGCTGGCTGTTTTATAGTTCCACGTGAAACGGTTAAGGGGTGGGGTGTGTTCCACGTGAAACATATAAGCGGCATCAAAGCCGCATGGGCATTATAACGTACTGTGGGTAAGGCGTATCCGGGGAAGCCAGGGTGCAACTGCTGTTGGGGTCGTTCAGTCCAAACTCGACATATTCGGTATGAAGTGCGCTTATGGCCTCGATCATGTAGTTGACATTGAAGCCTATTTCCATGCCTTCACCAGAGTAATCCGTGCTGATTTCCTCTTGGGCCTCCTCCTGTTCCGGGTTATGGGCGGTGAGTCGCAGTGTTTTGCTGCTCAAACTAAGTCTCACGCCGCGGTACTTCTCGCTGGACAGGATTGCCACACGACTCAAAGTCTCACGAAATAGGTCTCGGCCCAAATTCAGCTTTTTGGATTGTTTCCCAGGGATGACTTTGTTGTAATCAGGGTAGCGGCCATCTATCAGCTTGGAGGTAAAGGTAAAGTCGCTGGTTCGTGCACGAATATGGTTTGCGCTGAACTCAAGCTCGATCTGTTCATCAGTATCACTCAGCAGTCGCAACATCTCTTGGACGCCTTTACGGGGCATAATGACCTGCTTATCGGCTTTTGCGTTCTTCTCAGGGCTTGTCTCACTAACTGCCATGCGATGACCATCTGTAGCGACAGCACGTATCTTTTTGTCTGTGATTTCAAGCAGTAGGCCATTAAGATAATAGCGTACATCCTGCTGCGCCATGCAAAAGTGGGTCTGCTCGAGCAGTTTGCGTAATTCATTCTGTTTAAGAGTAAGTGCTTGCTCCCACTGTAAAGCTTGCACGGAGGGGAAATCTGTAACGGGGACTGTTGCCAAGGCAAAACGGCTCTTGCCCGATTTAACGATAGACTTCTCGCCTTCATTCTTGATAGTGATCACAGCATCGCTCGGAAGGGCACGACAGATGTCGAACAATTTCCGGGCTGGCAGGGTCATCTCGGTGTTGCCTGCGCTCGTCTGGTTCACCTTGGCGATCACCTCAATTTCCAGATCGGTCCCGGTCAACGTCATTTCACTATCCTGCTGACGCAGCAGGACATACGAAAGAACAGGCAGTGTCTGGCGCCGTTCAACGACACCGGTGACATAACCCAAAGGCTTCAATAAATCCTCGCGTGTTATGGTGATCTGCATGCTTGTTAATTATTTCCTTTATTTAGAAGATAGTTACTTGTAATTAATCGGCACCTGTTTTGTGGATAAACCTGTTCTGTTTGAATGGGTTCGGTAATTGCCGGGTTAAGAGCATGTTGACAACTCCACTGAAGCGCTGTGCATAGTGTCAACGACCTCTGAATGATACCGGCTCAGGAAAGTTCTACAAACACAATTCACAGAGCTATCACCATTGTTGTCAGGTTGTCAGAATACGCATGAGGTTTCCGTAGTCCTCGTTCATTCTGGAGTCTTTGGACTTAAGCTCGGTAACCTTGCGGCAGGCATGCAACACCGTAGTGTGATCCCGGCCACCAAAGGCATCACCAATTTCAGGAAGGCTGTGCTCAGTAAGTTCTTTGGCCAGCGCCATGGCTACTTGGCGTGGGCGCGTCACTTGTCGAGAGCGGCTTTTTGAATGCAGGTCCGAAACCCGGATCTTGTAATACTCAGCCACCATTTTCTGGATGTTATTGATCGTGACCAGGCGATCTTGGAAAGAGATGAGGTCCTTAAGACTCTCGGTGACAAGCGAAATATCTATGGCCCTGCCGGTGAAAAACGCGCTCGCCAGTATCCGGCGCAGCGCCCCCTCAAGCTCACGCACATTCGACCTGACCCGCTTGGCCACAAAAAACGCCACGTCTTCGGGCAGATCCACGCCTTCCTGCTTTGCCTTCTTGATCAAAATCGCCACCCGCGTCTCGAGCTCCGGTGGCTCAGTCGAAACGATCAGGCCGGAACCAAAGCGCGAGATTAGGCGCTCCTCGATACCCACCAGCTCTTTAGGGAAGCGATCGGCGGTGATGATGACCTGACGCCTGGATTCTTGTAAGGCATTGAATGTATGGAATAATTCTTCCTGCGAGCGTTCCTTGCCGACAAAAAACTGGATGTCATCGATGAGCAGCGCGTCGAGGTTCCGGTACAGTTTCTTGAATTCATTGATGGCGTTGTGCTGAAACGCCTTGACCATGTCCGTGACAAAACGCTCGGAGTGGACATAGGCAATGTTGGCGCCGGGTCGATGCTTGAGCATCAGATTCCCGGCTGCTTGCATAAGATGAGTTTTACCCAAGCCGACGCCGCCATAAATGAAAAGCGGGTTGTAGGCCCCACCGGGATTTTCACCTACCTGCCGGGCCGCCGCCCGTGCCAGCTGGTTGGACTTTCCTTCCACATGGGTCTCGAAGGTGAAATCCTGATTCATCCGGCCAATGATGGAGGGCGCCTTGGGGGTTGTGCCCACCTCCACGCGGGCACTGGCGACATTGGACACGCCCGCCGCGAGGCGCGACTGGCTACCGACCTCGACCTGAACGCTGAGTACGCCGCCGCTGTATTCGCTGCTCAGTTCCGCGATTCGTTCCAGAAACCGCTCGCGCACCCAGTCCACTACAAAACGGTTGGGGGCCAGCAGACGCAGCATCTGGTTGTCCTGCACTGCATGCAGGGGTCGCAGCCAGGTATTGAATTGCTGCGCAGACAATTCCTCTTCAAGCCTTTCCAGGCATTTGTTCCATACTGGCGACTGCATCTTTTTTTCACACGGCTACGCGGGGGGGATGGGGAGTCTAGCCAGTAAAGAAACAGTTATCCACAGGGACAATGTGTCGTCTGCATTTACAAACAGTTAGCGGAATAATGTGTTGACAAACATTGATCGGAGGCAGTAAGTTTGCCGCCCTTTTTGCAGCTAACATGGCTGCGAGAACCATCCACAGCAAGAACAGGCCCGATGAAACGCACATATCAACCCAGCGTGCTGAAACGCAAGCGCACCCATGGATTTCGCGCCCGCATGAAGACAGTGGGCGGGCGCCGCATATTGGCCGCGCGCCGCGCCAAAGGCCGCAAGCGTCTGAGCGCATAATTTTGCCGCGCGCCCGTCGCGGGCTGCCCAAGTCACACCGGTTGCGGCGACCGGCGGAGTTCACGGCGACCTTGAAGGGCAGCATGCGCATGCGCTGGCGCGATGATTTTTTCGGTGTTTACGCGGTTGCCAATCCATATCCACACGGGCGCCTGGGGATCATCGTCTCGCGCAAGACATCGCCCCGAGCGGTAGTGAGAAACCGCATCAAGCGCCAGATACGTGAGTCGTTCCGCAGCTGCCAGGAAAAACTGGACGGTTTGGACATCGTCGTAATGGCGAGCCCCAAGGCGGGCAGGGCGCAAGCCGCTTCCCTGCGCGCCTCACTGCAGCAATTGTGGGACAAGGTAGAGCGACAGTGCAAAAAATCCTGATTGCCTTCATACGCGGCTATCGTTACCTGCTCAGCCCCTGGCTGGGGCAGCACTGCCGGTTTCACCCGAGTTGCTCGCATTACGCACTGGAGTCGCTAGAAACCCATGGCGGCGTGCGCGGTTCGTGGCTGGCGTTGCGTCGCCTGTTGCGCTGCCACCCGTGGCACAGCGGCGGTTACGATCCGGTTCCTCCCGCCACCCAATCTCATTCAAGCCATTCACCCCGACATGGATAATCAACGCCTGTTCCTGTTCTTTGCGCTGGCGATGGTTCTGATGCTGATCTGGCAGGCCTGGGAACAGCATAATGCACCGCCCCCGGCACCCGCACCGGCCACCACGACCGGTACGCCCGCGCCCGCTACTTCTACTTCTCCGAGCGTGCCCCCGGCACCCGTGCCAAGCGCCGCCGAAGCGACAACACCAACCCCCAAACCTGTTGAGGCGCTGGTGAGCGGAACGCGCATCCAGGTGCGCACCGATGTGATTGACGCGGTGATCGATAGCCAGGGCGGTGACGTGCGCGAACTCAAGCTGCGCCAGCACCCGGTGAGTTTAGATAAACCCGAAGAAGCCTTTCCCTTGATGCGCGATGCCGGGCCCGAGCTGTTCATTGCCCAGTCGGGATTGATCGGCCTGGACGGTCAGTACCCGAACCACAAAACGCCGTTTACCGCCGAGGCCAGTCGTTACACGCTGGCGGACGGCCAGAATGAACTGCGCATACCGCTGAGCTGGCGCTCCGCGGGCGGCGTGCAATACACCAAGACCTATATCTTCCGCCGTGGCAGTTACGTCGTGGATGTCGAGTTTGCGGTGAAGAACGACACGCGCCGCGAGTGGGCCGGCTATCTGTACGGCCAGTTCCAGCGCATGCACACGCCCACGAGCGGCATTTTCAACGTGGTGCCGAGCTATACCGGCGGTGCGATTTACACCCCCGAAAACAAATACGAAAAAATACCGCTCGACGAAATGGCCAAGCAACCACTCAAGCGCGAGGTCATGGGCGGCTGGGTGGCGATGCTGCAGCACTATTTCGTAGGCTCGTGGCTGCCGGCGAAAGACGGGCGCAACGAGTTCTATACCGACGTGCTGGACGGCACGCGCCATGTGCTCGGCTTCAAGAACCTGACCCCGACCAAGGTCGCGCCGGGCGCGAACGGCGTCATCCGCGCCTCGCTGTACGCCGGCCCCAAGGAACAGGAGATTCTCAAAAAACTGCCGGAGGGCATGGACCTCACGGTGGATTACGGGTTTCTCACGGTCATTTCCGCACCGTTGTTCTGGTTGCTGGCACAGATCCACCGGCTGTTGGGCAACTGGGGCTGGGCCATCATCCTGCTCACGGTACTGATCAAGGCGGTGTTCTACCCGCTGTCGGCGGCGAGCTACAAATCCATGGCGCACATGCGCAAGATGGCACCCAAGATGAAGGCGCTCAAGGAGCGCTTTGGCGACGATCGCCAGAAGCTCAATCAGGCGATGATGGAACTGTACAAGACCGAAAAGATCAACCCGCTCGGCGGCTGCCTGCCGATCGTGATCCAGATCCCGGTGTTCCTGGCGCTCTACTGGGTGCTGCTCGAAAGCGTCGAGATGCGCCAGGCCCCATGGATTCTCTGGATCAAGGACCTGTCGGCGCAGGATCCCTATTACATCCTGCCGATCATCATGGGCGCCTCGATGTACATTCAGCAGAAGCTCAACCCTCAGCCGCTCGACCCGATCCAGCAGAAGGTGTTCATGGTGCTGCCATTCATGTTCACCGCCATGTTCCTGTTTTTCCCCGCGGGTCTGGTGCTGTACTGGACGGTGAACAACATCTTGTCCATCGCGCAGCAGTGGCGCATCACGCGCATCGTCGAGGGCAAGAAGACCTGAGTATGAATTTTCAACGCAAAGACGCAAAGAACGCAGAGATCGCAAAGAAAATTTCTTTGAATAATCCGGAAAAAATCTTCGCGTCTTCGCGTGATACTTAGCATTTGGGAACTCGTTTAGTAGTTTCCTGACGCGACCGTGGCCGATCCCAGCACCATCGCTGCCATTGCCACACCCCCCGGGCGCGGTGGCATCGGCATCGTGCGCCTCTCCGGCCCGCTCACGCGACGTATCGCCGAGGCCATGCTCGGCCAACTCCCCCGTTCACGCCACGCAACCTTCGCGAATTTTCTCGATGCTTCCGGCCAGGCGCTCGATCAGGGCCTCGCGCTGTTTTTTCCGGCACCGCATTCCTTCACCGGCGAAGACGTGCTGGAACTGCACGGGCACGGCGGTCCGGTGGTGCTCGACATGCTGCGCGCGCGCGCGCTCGAACTCGGCGCGCGTCTCGCGCGTCCCGGCGAATTTTCCGAGCGCGCGTTCCTGAACGGCAAACTCGATCTGGCCCAGGCCGAGGCAGTGGCCGATCTCATCGAAGCCGGTTCGGAATCGGCCGCGCGCTCGGCGCTGCGTTCGCTCGGAGGCGAATTTTCCAAACGTGTACACGCGCTGGTCGAAGGACTCACGCGCCTGCGCATGTACGTCGAAGCCGCGATCGATTTTCCGGAGGAGGAAATTGATTTTCTGGCGGATGAGCGCGTGACGCAGGAACTCGATGTGCTCACGCAGGACATTGGAAAGCTTCTGGCATCCACGCAGCAAGGCGTGTTGCTGCACGACGGCATGACGGTGGTGCTGGCCGGTCCGCCGAACGCCGGCAAGTCGAGCCTGCTGAACGCGCTGGCGCAATCTGACGCTGCGATTGTCAGTCCCATTCCCGGCACCACGCGCGACGTGTTGCGCGAGCGCATACACCTCGACGGCATGCCGCTGCACATCGTCGACACCGCCGGCCTGCGCGAGTCGCGCGATGAGATTGAAGCCGAGGGCATCCGCCGCGCGCGCGCGCAGATGGAGCGCGCCGATCGCGTGTTGCTGGTGCTGGACGACACCGTCCATGGCGTTCTGCCCGCTGAAGTCTTGCAACACATTCCGGCTAGGCTCCCGCGCAGCGTAATCCGCAACAAGATTGACCTCTCCGGTCGTGCCCCCGGAGTGATGAAAACGCTGGAAGAAATAGAAATAGCCCTATCGGCCAAAACCGGTGAAGGGTTGGATGATCTGCACCGGCATCTGAAAGAGTGCATGGGCTTCCAACCCGCCGGGGAAGGCACGTTCATGGCGCGCCGGCGTCATCTCGACGCCATCCGCCGCGCACAGGCTTGTCTTGTTCAGGGAAAGGCGCGATTCAAGGAATCACGCGCCGGGGAACTGCTGGCGGAGGAGTTGCGCCTCGCGCAGCAGGCGCTTTCCGAAATCACCGGCGAGTTCGCGCCCGACGATTTGCTCGGGCGGATTTTTTCCAGTTTTTGCCTCGGGAAGTAGGTAGTATTTAGGGGTCGCCATTCTCAAGCTGGAGCTAGCTTATTATCACAATTCGCCCTGTGAGGCGGCGCTGTCGGTAGATATTACACTGCGCCTTGGCGTGAATTTCTTATCAAACCTGCTGGAATTCGCTGAAAAAAAGCGTTACCGGGCCAACCCGGCCAAATAACCGCAATATTTCGGCCCGAATCGGACCCAAAATACGTCGGATGATTTTACAATCAAGCCATGTCGCCGGAGCGGCCCCCGCGGAAATACAAGAGATTTTTGCAAGGCATGATTATTGCCTTCTATAAAGCACCCACTGCTACATCGAGCGCAATAAGATGTTTCGTTGCGCCTATGTGCGTGGTTATCGCTTAAGAGAAAAACCATATATCAATAACCAAGGAGACAGGTCATGAGATACATTTTTTTAAGACGCATTTTACTCGTTGTCGTCGGCTCCCTGTGGAGCTTTCAAGCTCAAAGCGGGCTGGTTGCGACGGTCGTCACGGATACTGCGACTGACCTAAAGGTGACTTGGACATGGGATCCTGAGGCCGCAGACGCCAGTACGCCGACGCTGACCAATTGGTTTGGCAAGTTGACAATTAGCCCGGTGGCGGAAGGGAACTGGTCCGGGGATTGGCAAGCTTGGCACGAGACTGACCCGCATCCCCCTGAGTCCGGTGGCGGCGGCATCGCAGGAAACTTCTTTTCGTTCAGCGAAACTGATATTAGTGGTTATGGACTGGTGGTAAACCAGACTTCCGCGGTAGAGCACACTCCCCACGGTGACTTCTTTACCTTCAAATTTGATCGGAGCATGCTTGCTGCGAATAACTCCATCGAACTGACCGGAGCACATGTTGTCCCGCTACCGGCGGCGGTGTGGCTGTTCGGCTCCGGCATTGCCGGGCTGTTCGCCTTCGCACGGCGCAAGCGCGCTTGATGTTCCTGGGCGGGCCGGCTTAGCCGGCCCGTCGCCTTTCCCCCGGGAGATCCTCACTCCCCATTTTCCGTTTAAATTGGCAGAGTGATCAGGTGCGGAACGCCGCGATTTTTGTTTTCAGCGCTGTGAATTTCTTTTGATTCGTTACGCCCGGGCCGTAACGCAGTTCCTCGTAGAGGCCAGTGATTTCCGAAATTGACCCTTCCAGGTCCGTGCGCTTGCGCGCGGCACGGTCGGCGAAGGCATGCGCGCCCTCGTACGGCGCACGCGCCAGACCCGCGCGCGCGAGCTTGCGACAGAAGCGCAGGTACAGCGCCAACGCCGGGTCGGCGGATTTTTTCGGGCGCCATAGAAAAAACGCATAAACCA
>Ga0209542_10006116_pt1 | contig 23602 bp, 19 predicted proteins | sample RifCSPhighO2_01_FD_184028 | JGI IMG/M metagenome (GOLD analysis project Ga0209542, IMG submission 184028) | Soil microbial communities from Rifle, Colorado - Rifle CSP2_plank highO2_0.1 (SPAdes) (version 2) | ecosystem: Environmental > Terrestrial > Deep subsurface > Rock core/Sediment ... | reverse complement strand
GAAATTCCGACTAGGTATTATTTCTAACTGGATAAGCAGATAAAACTAAACCTTATCGACGAGGTCTAGCTCAATATAAAAATTTTATTTGCCATATATGCATGGCTTCTTTTCGTCTTGGTTCTCTCCAGAAGACACGGGCTGCACATGCAAACCGTAACTCTATTCATATACTCTTGGGATACAGGAGGTCAAGAAAAAATGTGCATAGTCTGTGGAAGGCATACAAGAACATAAAGCTATGTATTCGGCAAGACATGCCGGACAACGGCACGGAAAAACGGAATATATTCTCGTCAAACACCGATTATGAACGGTTTCTTTCCCTGATAAACCTCTGCATCTCAACTTCAAGGTTCGACCTTGACAGAGGAGAAGAGGAATGGAAGAAGGAAGCGAAAGTTAGGGTAAGTTTAAACTTCAAGGTCCGACCTTGAAGAGTTGAACGCGCGCAAAACAAAATCCCGCGCCGTAGCAAGTAAGCGTAAGGGCGCGGGATTTTTTATACGAATCTTCTTTTAATTAATTCGCGGTTACGACAACATCATCAACCTCTACCTCTTCTGTCGTCGAATTCTCTTTAGAAACGAAGCGGACTTTGAAATTCGCTGAACGATAGGGAGTAAGATCAATCGTTTCTGTACGCCACGTATCATCATCCCCCGCTCCGTTGGTCCAGTATGCAACTTGTCTCCACGTTGAGCCGTCAAAAATATCAACACGGAGAAATTCTCCCGAATCAAGAGCATTATCTACATAACGCTTGAATGAAAGCGATGCTGACGAATAGGCGCTCATATCAATCGTGTTGGTCGTTGTAAGGAAACACCCGGCAGTCAAACGGCACGCGTCCGCATGCGCAACGCGATTGCCCGATACAGATCCGGGGACGGCTCGCTCGGCCGGAGATTCTGGGTTCCAATCAAATTCATTTGACTCGGTCCATTTGGCAAAACCCGATTGGAAATCATCAGTAAAGAGTATTATCGGCCCGGGCGGAGGCGGAATGGGATCCGTTTCATCATTATCAGTAGAAGAGGTACAGCCCGGATCAGCAAGATCTACAAGGCTATCGCCATCGTTGTCTATGCCATCGGCGCATTGGGCAGGCGGAGGTGGTGGGGGCGGCGGAATTGAGCCTCCTGCAACAGCTTCTGCCGCATCTACAATACCCCAGCCATATTGGTCGTCCCGCCCTGTCGGGCCCAAATCATCGGCCGTATTTTGTAAAAGCGTCTGGACGTCCGCGGGAGTTGAGGCCTTTCCGGCAGATATGATAAGCGCGGCAACACCGGCTACGTGAGGTGTCGCCATACTTGTACCCGAGTAAAAGTAATAGCTGAATGAACCGATATTATTTCCAAATGTCTGCTGGAGGACACCATCGCCATATCCGTCATGATTTTGGTCAACACCGAGATCGCCTCCGGGCGCTACGATATCGAGCGCGGAGCCGTAGTTTGAATAGGGCGCGCGTGTTTCATCAAAACGCGTTGCGCCGACCGCAATCACATACTGGTTGTATGCGGCGGGATAGGAGACGGAACCTGCGTTGTCGTTGCCTGAAGCCGCCACAATAGTAACCCCTTTGTTATATGCATACGCAAGCGCGTCTTCGAGATAGGTCGCGGGTGCCGGACCGCCAAGCGACATATTGATGACTTTCGCGCCGTTATCCGCGGCCCATCGGATACCTTCGGCAATATCAGCGTATGTTCCCGATCCTTGCGCATTAAGCGCTTTTATCGGCATCAGACGTGCGCCAAAGGCGACTCCGGCAACCCCCATGCTGTTATTGGTAGATTGGGCAATGGTTCCCGCGACATGCGTTCCGTGCCCCTCATCGTCATTTGGGTGGGTATCGTTGTTTGCAAAGTCATATCCGGGGACAAATTGCGTGTTTGCTAAATCAGGCGCCCGCCGATAAATACTGTAGTCTTCATAGGCAATGCCTGTGTCAATAACTGCTACTGTTACGCCAGAACCATTGGTCGTATCCCACGCCTGCTCGACATTAATTCCGCCAAAAGTCGGGTTGGAGAAATTCCATTGATAGGAATAGTAGGTGTCGTTGGGTGTCATAAATGCATACGCGATATAGTTCGGCTCTGCATACTCAACATTGCTATCTTGCCGGAAACGCGCGATTGCAGATGCAACATCTTCGCCTGCTTCGATCTTCACGCGGCGGAATTTTTCTTCACCTTTGAACTGCACAATCACTTCATCAGAGCGATGAGTTTCTGCTACTGCGCGCGGATCGCGGATATCGTTGAGTCGTCTTTCAATGGAATAGGTTGCGGCTGTGGCTGATGCGGCAACGCCAAAAACCACGAGCACAGCAAGAAAAATACCTTTGGGAGTTTTGGTATTCATTACTTGCATTGTAGAGGATATAAGGGCGTTAGTCAACAGCCTGTACAGTTAACCATCTGATAGGGTGACATTTCCGCTAGATTTGGTGGGATAAAGGTTAATTATCTTTAATCCTCAAAGCAAAACCACCTAGCACATTTTTTCTTCTAAACGTAAGAAAAAGCAGTTCGCCAGCGAACTGCTTTGTGATGGTGTGTCCACGAATTTCAGTAGCAGAATGGCCAGATGCACGGCTCGCAGTACCCATAGTAAGGATAGTAGTATGGCCTGCAGTAGCCATATCTGGAGTACGGACTGTAGCCGTAGTAATGGCCGTATCCGTATCCATGGTGGCCGCCATATCTGTAATGATGACTCCCATACCCGCGATGACCATACTTTCTGTGATAACCACCGCCACGATGACTTCCACCGCGATGACTGCTATATCCATGATGACCGCCACCTCCGTGACCTCCACGGCCGAATGCATTTCCATGCAAGAGTCCCAGAACCAGGAACAACCCAGCAATGGCAATAAGCCTTTTCATGTGCTGCCTCCTTCTACATTTATTTTTAAGTACGGCAAACGGTTTTGTCAAATGGGTGGTATCCCCATATTGACAATTCTATTGGTAGGTTTAGGATAAAATCGACAATTGGGTAAGGAGTCTCGCCTAAAAAACGAGATAGAGAGAACCCCTTTAAGGGTAAGGGCAACTTAAAAAAGAAAGCTATCTTTTGGGTATCGCAATTCTTCGCACCAGAAGATGGCTTTTTTGTATGTCTTGAAAGTATTGTGCAGGAGGCATATACGGACCCCGAGACCAAGATCCTAGTTCTCTCTCTCGGCCTTCGGAGTCCGTATATACCCCCTGCTCGATGATGCCACGAACGGGGCAAAAAGGTTTCCACAGTTTTAGAGCTATTGCATATACATCCCCATTATACTACGATAGATTTATAATTTAATATCCGGGTCTTATCTAGTTGAGAGAACATAGATAAGGCGAAATTCTTCCTTATGAATATCGCCTTTCGCGTTCTCCAACTGAATAGTGGTAAGACATACTCTAGAAAACTTCTCTTGGGTCGAGGGAAGTTTTTTTGCGTTCTGGAAGCATGGAAGTCTAAGCCAGTGGCTGCCCTCGAGCAGTGTGGTAGCCAGTGGCTTGGACTTTATTTTTTGGTCCAAGAATTTTTTATGGGTGTAAGAAAACAAAACGCGTCCTAACGGCGATCGCGGATTTCTTATCACCATAAAGCAAAAGGTCGAGTACATATTTATGAATAACCAACAACATAAAACCATGACAAAGAAAATCTTTGCAGGTGTACTCTTGCCCTTGATTGCGCTCGGTCTTTTCGCGACTCCGGCATTGGCACACGGTGGGTGGAACAGTGGTAACGATGTAAACGTCAACAATAACAACACTGCAGACGTTTCCAACGGCGTCCTTGTCATTGCGAACAGCGGCGGCAACACTGCTGATGGCTCAAGTGGCGGCGACGGAGGTAATGGCGGTGATGTCGGCTATGATGGCTGCAACAACGAGTGCGATAACGAAGTTGATGACGGCAACACCGGCGGTAACGGCGGTGCTGGCGGCACGGGCGGTGATGGCGGCATTATCATCACCGGTGATGCAGGCGCTGGCGTGAGCATCCTCAATGACGTCAACTACAACGAAACAGACGTTTCTGAAGGCTGTGGTTGTGAAGACGACGAAGATGAAGAGGATGGCGACACCAACGTCAACAACAACAATAGCGCACATGTTACAAACCGAGTCGGCGCAATCGCCAACAGCGGTCATAACAACGCTGATGGCTCAAGCGGCGGCAACGGCGGTAATGGCGGCGACATCGATGGCGGTGACGACGACAACACCGGCGGCAACGGCGGTAATGGTGGTGATGGCGGTTGGGGTGGTCTTATCGGCACTGGCTATGCAGGAGCTGGCGTTGAGATCGTCAACCTCGTCAACTCAAACATTACCCGCATCACGCGGTAACGTTTTCGAGGACCGAGGAATCGCTTTCGGGCGACTCCTCCCCTCGGATAAGGCGTTTTGTGTGCAAGCTCCTTTAAAAAGACGCCTTATGTGAGGGAGAGAATATGAGCAATTTAAAAAAAGTTACAAAAGCATTCGTCATAGGCCTTATCGCGTGGCCTTCGTGGTCAGCGTGGCCTTATATTCCGGTATTTACCGGAAATGGCTCTTCTTCGGTGACGAATACCATATCGGTTGAAGCGAATAGCGGCGGGAATACCGTTTCGCCCGGCGGGTCAATCACAACGAGCGGCGCGTCTACGGACATCTATCTGGAAACCAAGATCAACGGCGAGACTGTAGAGCGCGTCGAGCAGCATATCAACTCGAGTACTTCTACCCAATTCAAATACGAGAAAAAGTTTGAGAAGGGGAACGCACGAGTTGAAACGCGGATTGATACGAGCAGTGAAGCTGACGGCACGCAAACGGGAAAACTCGACCTAAACGTTACGCCGCGAGAACTTCAGCCGAACGGAGAAATAAATCTTCAACGCCAACCGGCACAGGCAGCGCCTATCGCAACGCCACCCGCGCCAAAAAAAAGTTTTATTAAAAGGTTAGAAGCACTCATTACATATGTATTCAAATTCTTTACAACATAAATTCGGAAAAGGTCTCTTCGCGTTGCTCCTCGCATTCAGCGTTTCTTTGAGCACTGCGCCGACACTTTTTGTACTCGCAGAGGGTGAAGACACAACGCCTCCGCCGGCAACAACAGAAACGACTCCCCCGCCAGCTGAAAGCGCGGAAACTCCTCCGCTGGCAGAAGAACCGCCGCCTGCGGTTGTAGAAACCGGAGATGCAGCCGCTTCGGCTGATACTACAAACGTCGTAAACACAAATGTTACCGACACAACTGCTCCGCCAGAAGACGGCGGCGAAACCTCCCCTCCTCCAGAAAACGGAGAATCTGTGCCACCCACGGGTGACGAAACGCTGATTGATGACGGCGCGACAGACAATGCCACTACTACGACTGAAAATACCGAAACCCCGCCGGCGGAAACCGAAAACACTCCCCCTACTGATGTCGCGGTCGATAATACAAACGATGCTGTTGTCGAAAGCGAATCAGGAGTAGAAGCAACGACAGGAGAGAACTCGGTTTCTGAAAACCCGGGCGATGCGATAATCGATACGGGCAATGCAGTGGCAACCGGGAACGTCATTAATGTCGTCAACACCAACATCATCGATTCAGAGGGACTCTTTTTGCTCCTCGCTCCATTCCTCGGGCTTTCGGGTGATTTCGACTTGCGAAACTACGGTTTTTTCAACGATAATAGCAATCCTACCTGCCCGCTTACGTGCGGATCTGCAGACAATCTCACCGTCAACAACACAAATAACGCGGACATCGTAAACTCGATGATTATACGCGCTTCCACCGGTGAAAATAGCGCAAATGGGAATGGGGGCGATAGCCTTATCGATACCGGCAACGCATACGCATCTGCAAATATTATAAATGTCGCCAACACGAATATCATCAATTCGGAATATCTTGTCCTCACATTCAACAATATCGGCAACTGGACTGGGGATCTCGTGCTCCCGGGAATGAACTTCTTTGAACGGATGTTTGCGAGACTGCACGCTAATAACGGCGCTGGCGCTTCGTCAAATGGAAATGGCAATGGAAACGGCGGGTCAGCGCTGGAAGTCAACAATACAAATGAAGCGGCTGTCGAGAATAATGCTGGTGTCGAGGCGAACACCGGCTCGAACGGCGCATCAAGCACCGACGGCTCATCCGCAATCGTAACCGGAAACGCATCGGCAGGCGCGAATGTTATCAATCAAATTAATTCCAATATCGTTGGCACCGGATCATTTACAATCCTCATACGAATACACGGCAACTGGCTCGGGAAAATCTTTAGCAAACCAGATGGCGTTTCGTGGGAAGAGACACGTGGTGGCCTTAGAATCTACTCCGATTCTGATGCAAACCCGCTTGTGAGCGGGTCAAACGAAAATGGCAACGGAAACAACAAGCCGCATTATACAAGCCTCGGCAATATCAACAACGCAAGCATTACTAACAACGTCAGCGTCCTTGCACTCACGGGCGAGAATGAAATTAACGGCACAGGAAATGGGACAATCCGGACAGGGAACGCCTACGCATCGGCGAATATCATAAACATTGTCAACACAACCGTTATCGGCAAAAACTGGGTGCTCGCAATCTTCAATATCTTCGGCGACTGGAACGGAAATATCGCATTCGGCCGGCCCGATCTTTGGCTTGGGGTATCCGCAGAATCAGCATCCGACCCGATGCATGTTAATTCGCCCGTTACTTATTCACTGACGTATCGCAATATAGGCGATACGTACGCAACAAATGTTATTCTTCAAGACGAATTTGACAATCGCCTTGCGGTGATTGAATCGAATAGGACCTATTCAGCCAATGACCATGTAATACGCTGGAATTTGGGAACGATTGCGCCGGGAGCAGAAGAAACCATCATATATACTGCGAATATTGAAAACGCAACTGCTATTCCCTTTGGCACCACTTCACTCACAAATAATTCGACCATCTCAAGTTATGAAACGGATGCAAACGCAAGCGATAACTCCGACGCAATTACTGTTGATGTATATAGGCCCTCGCAAGAGATAGGACCGCCCGGGTGGGCATATGTTGAGTGGGCAAATTTTGAACTTTCAAAAGAGCGGCGTGGAACAGGACCTGTAACCGCAAGCAGCACCGTAGACTATTCAATTACCCTAAAAAACACAGGCCCCGGTTCTGCCTATGAAGTGATCGTAAGAGATGAGATGAAAGATGGTGAAGGAAATGTGATCAGCACACTCGCGTGGGGTCTGGGCGAAGTCAAATCAAAAGAGGAAATCATAATTGATTATACTGTCCGGCTTACCAATAAAGCGCAACCTGGAATATATATAAATAGCGCCATCGCAACTGGCTTGGACAGCAGAAGATATAGTGTAAGTTCGCCATATGTATATAATCAGATAGAAGTTATTGCAAACCCCGAATTAACAAGTGGGGGCGGGGGAAGCGACAATCCGGTTACAGATACAATGACTGAAAATGTCCTACCACCGCTTGCCACAGAAGAAACATCTGCAGACGACACGCTCGGTTCAATACTCTCGACACTATCATCTTCGGCCGCGGCAGAAGTAAATGCAAATCCGCTTCAACCGCTCGAAGATAGAATCCAGAACCAAGTCGAGAGACGAACGGACGAACGTGAACGCTCCGGGCTTCTTGCACTCCTTCCGTGGCTTGGCGGATGGACAGCTCCGCTCATCGCGGCTTCTCTCTTGGCACTTCTGCTCCTTCTTGCACTGATCCGAAACCGCGAAGAAGAACACTAAGCGCCTACTCATCGATTAAAAAATATCCTTGGCATACCCACGCCGGGGATATTTTTTTAAAAAACTTAATCTTTATACAACCCTCTTTAATTAATTATAATCCATGCAACTTAATAACTTTTCTTTGGAAAACTATTTATTTTCTGAATCTTTTCCTCCCCATATTACACAATCCGTGAGTAGTATGGTAATATATATATACTGTTTCATAAATTATAAAAATATCATTGAAAATGTTCAAAAAAAATCAAAATATTATTAAAAATCTTTTAATGTATCTGCCCTTTTTAGGTATTTTCTTTATAACACTATGGGCGACAAATCCCATTGCATCTACAGCCGCAACGAGAATAACATACTATGTGAGTCCAGACGGAATAGACATAAACAGTGGGATATCATTGCTTTTGCCATTCAAAACAATTCAACAGGCAATAAATGTAGCCCAACCAGGTGATATTATAAACCTCAAATCCGGCGAGTACCGTGAGGATATTGTTTCTCGTCGAGACGGCACAGCAGATAATCCCATTACCATTACGGGTTCTGCAGACGCTATCGTAAGAGGAGGAGGAAATGATCGAGTAATTGAAATCAACCATAATTATCACACGCTCAATGGTTTTACGGTAGATGGACTTTATGGTTTAGAAACAAAATCTTCTGGCTATCGTGATACCCTTATGTATGTACTCGGGAAGAAAGTGCGACAAGGAGTAGAAGGATTAAAGGTAACAAACATGGTACTTAAAAATTCGGGCGGTGAATGCCTTCGTCTCCGTTATTTCGCAACCAAAGCAGAGATTGCATATAACACCATCACCAACTGCGGAGTACAGGCTTTTGTGTTTAATACCGGAGGAAAGAATGGCGAGGGAATCTATCTCGGTACATCAAATAAACAATGGGGGGACGGAAAAAATCCTACGAGTGACCCGGATGAAACAAGAGATAATGTTATACATCATAACTATATAGATACGCAAGGAAACGAATGTGTAGATATTAAAGAAGGAGCAACAGCAAATATCATCGAGTATAACACCTGTCGTGGTCAAAAAGATTCCGAATCGGGTGGTTTTGATTCTAGAGGAGACGGCAATATTTTCCGTTATAATGATGTGAGAGAAAGTATTGGAGGTGGTATCCGACTTGGCGGCGCCTATGTAAACGACACTCAGTATGGGAAAAACAACGATGTCTATGAAAACACCATTATAGACAACAAAAACGGCGGAATTAGGTTTCAAATAACTCCGCAAGGTAAAATATGTGGGAACACTATGTCTGGCAACATCAACGGAAATTCTGCTGGTAATTTTGGTTCAGAATTTGATCCAACTAAGTCATGTGGAAATAACATATCATCAGACAATACTGGTAACACAAATGAACCACCTAACTTTGTCACGGCGCCATCTGATCTAACCACTACACCATCTGCTTTGGGATTAACAAACCGAGGAGTTCAAACCGCATTATTTACAAAACCTCTCTATCAAGGGCTATACAATCAAGAGACGCGCCAGCTTCAAACTGTTTTGTCTCGAGACGCCTCGTTATACCCCGAAGGATTGATTACTGGATATTTTAGTTTGTTAACAAAGAAAGCAGTTCGGAGATTTCAGTGTAAATATGGCATTATTTGCAATGGCGATGAAAGCACAACAGGTTATGGGCGGGTTGGGCCTAAGACATTACAGAAACTCAATCAATTAAACATAAAAAATAGTTCAAATTCTATACGGTAGTTTTTACTTCAAAAGTTTTTGTGCTTTGAAATACTCCGTTATAAACAAAGTTAATTTTACCATTACCGTTTGTGGTAAATGTATTCCACAATACTCCATTTACAACAACATCGTAGTTTGTGCCCGGGGAAAGATCGCCAATTACATACGAGACATCAATCGTGTTAACTAAATTATTCTTTGCCGTCCACTTTTTATAGAAGTCGCCAGTAATATTCCATGTAGTAGATTTTATTATGAGGTCATCCGTAGATGGAGTTGTAGTGAAGTCAAGACGACTGAAACTTACAACTGATGTGCCAGCTTCCACTTTAGTAAGTATGATTGAGGAATAACTTGGATAGGTATTAGTTGAGAGATTTTTGCTGTTCTTTAATATAGCATTTGTTGCATCTGTAATAGTCATATTACTTACCGTATCTCCGATTTTTATAGCAAAAGAATCGGAGTCCTGAATGGTATTAACCGAGGTATACTTCGCGTAATAATAATTCAGCGCATTACCAGTCAAGGTATTTCCTTCAAATGTATTATTGTTAGTATCCTCTAGATAAATTGCGTAGCTGCCATTTCCAGTAAATTCATTGCCAGCAAAAATATTGGAGTCCGCCTGTTGAATTTTCGCGGCGACAGATGCATTTGCATTTACGGTATTATTTCTAAAGGTGTTAGATTTGATTCTACCATCACCACTTGTAGGAATATCGCTTCCTTTAAAGAAATAGATCCCGTATTTAGAGTTCTCTGAAAGATCATTATCTTCAATAATATTGTTTGAACTTCCTACGCTAAATCTTATTCCCTTCCCGTTGTATTTCGATATATTGTTAGAAATTTGATTACTATGACTATCAAAAACTGCTATTCCAGAGTCAGTGTTGTTGTAAAGTTCATTATTTTCAACTAAAGAATCGTTAGTATTGCGATGAAGCATAATGCCATTCCCGCTATTATACGAAGAAGTATTGTTTGTAATGGTTAAATTATTGCATCGCTGTGAACATATAATTCCGTGGCCCCCGTTATTATGAACATAATTGCCGTCAATCAAGATATAATCGGAATCGTCGTGTGGGTCAAGACCGTATTTAATAGTCTCGTAGATCTCATTATCTACAAAGGTCATTGCCTGGGCACCGTAGGTATAGACGCCAAAATAATTATTATGAATTTTATTATTTATGACATCTCCATATACCCCTACCACATCAAACACCGAACTTTGCCCTAAAACTTTCCACGAGAGTCCATACTTTTCCGCACCAGCATACCCGAGATATCCTATATCGCTATTTCTGATATCCATTCGGGATTCGTGCGGAGTTACGCCGTCACTATCCAACCGAGATCGGACTTGAATATAAGCCCGTCCGTATTGAGTATATTCAGTGTCTGGTCCACCGGCGTTCTCATCCCAAGAAGTAATCTTGGTGCTATCAATATCAACCGTTCCCCAATCGGCTTGAATTATTACGAAGTTGTTAATATTTAGATTGTTGCTTTTAAACCGTAGTTCATCAACATCTCCTCCCACTGGGCTACCATGTAAAACAAGTTTGGCACCTTCCCGCAGGAATACGTTGGCACCCAAAAACCAAATCTGCCCCACCGAATCAACAAGTGTAAGCGGTATTGAACTTGGCCCTAAAGCTTTTATTTCACTAAGACTACATAGAACATTTCCAGTTATGTAAATACGATTGGAAGAACCTGCCCATCGTATATTTGCTGAAGTACATACCCCTGGACCATCAGCTGAAACATTATGAAAAACTACAAAACCAGTAGAGATAATTACTAACAAAAAAGTATATAATATAAGGTTTTTTATTTTGTTCACAATATCATATTGTATCGTTATGTATATATAAAGATTAGGTTATATATATATTTTTGTCAATATTTTTCTAAAAACCCCAAACAAAAATACCCATACCTCACCTATCTGATCTAGAGCCTATCTCAAAATTCCATTCCGGCTCAAAAGTTCCAGGATTCTGGCTACAGTTTGTCAAAAATTTCTCGAAACATCTCGATATTCCCCCAAATCCTTGACTTCGCTTCCCCCCATGTCTCGCAAGCGAATTTTGAGATAGGCTCTAATCTATTTTCTGAATAAAATTATACTCTGGAGTAGTATAATTATCTAGTTTGATTTCAATTTTATTACGACCAATCCTTAGGCTATCTTTGACAAAATTTCCAGTCGCATTTTTAATATAAACTCCTCTGGTATTTTTTTCAATAAGATTGCTGATAATATAATTATTACCAGCGTTGTCGTAAAGAAATATACCATTTTTATTGTTTGTTATTTTATTGTGTTCAATGTAATTTTTAGAAGAATCCCTATCGGCGCGAATGCCACTATTATTCTCTCTGATTTCGTTATTTCTAATCAGGTTACCATAGGAATCATAAATAACAATTCCATCAATATTTCCATAAATTATATTGTTCTCTATATCGTTATTGTTTGACTGTTGGTCAAGCATTATGCCATGAAGCTTGTTATTGTAAGATTTATTTCCGGTAATTTTATTATTAACAACATGTTTTGAAAGAATAATACCGTGATTCCCATTACCATAAACACTGTTATCTTTTATAATTAAATTATTGGACCCGTCGTGAGGGTCAATACCATATTGTATATTATTGAAAACTTCATTGTTTTCAATAACCATTTCAGTTGCTCTATAGATATACATACCAAAATAATTATCATGAATTTTACTTTTTATAACATTCCCAGTAATTATATTTTTTTCGAATGTATCAGTGCGAATTTTCCATGAAATACCAAACGAGCCCCCATTAGATTGTTCTGTTTCTTTTTTATATTGATATCCCAAAAATGATATTTCGGAGTTCACAATATCCATTCTTCCGCTATGTTCGGCCAAAACAAAACTTCTACCATCTAGAGTATTATTATCTGGCAATTTCACATCTTCATCCCATGAAGTTACTTTAGTATTTTGTATAAGAATATTTCCATTTCTTGACTTTAACCACACGAACCCACTCTTACCACTTTTTAGTTTCAGCCATGAAACACTCTCGTCGTCTATAATTAAAGTCACGCCATCTCTAATAAATAAATTGGCTCTAAGTACCCATTCTTTGTTATCTAATTTCTGTAAAATGTTTTCATTATTTAACGCCTCGTAAATTTTGGACAAATTTATAATACTGCCTTCACCCTTAACATTTATGGTATTGCCTGTTTCGTCAAAAATAACTTCTGGCTCCCTGTAAGCAGCCATGTTATTTTTATCAAGTGTATTTCTTAATTCTGAAACAGGAATAACAATCAACTGCCCGGGATATACATGATCCGGATTCTGTATAGTTTTATTATTTGCTTTAATGATTATATCTAGATTCCCGTTGTATTTCCATGCGATTTTTGATAAGGTGTCGTTTTCTTTAACAGTATAATATCCGAGTTGCGGGCTTTTTAGATTATCCAGAATAGTCTGCTTGTATTGATCAGGATCAATGTTTTCGATATTGCTAAATTTTATATTGCCATTATAATTAGGGATTGCTGTAACGTCTTTATATTTTATTACACCAAGACTTAAAAAAAGTATTATTGAAGCAGTGGCAAAATATGCCATCGTTGATTTTAATACTCTAAAAATATTACTAACTCCTGCTTGCAAACGGCTTTTATCCCACCTTGTTATCCATCCTTGTTGTCTAATCGTAACCATGGCGTAAATTTTTAAAATCGCCATTACATAAGTAGTAAAGATATAAAATGGAAGTATTAAAATATCAGATGGGCGATGTCTCAAATGAGAATATAATTTTATCCCACGACTAAAATGCCACCATATCAACAAAATACCGGCTACTATCCAGTACCCCCAGATAATTGAAAATATAAAATAAATCGGGCCAAGTATAAGAGTGAACGGCTGAGTAAATCTATCTATCATGTGATAAGCTAAGAATTTCTCTCTTTTCCATATCCACTTACTCATTAATGATTTTAAATCAGATCTGTAACTATTTCTTGTCCATCTAATCTGCTGCTTAAAAAAAGTCAGTAAATCAGGAGCCCCAGGAGTGAGTACTCGTGCATTTGCTTGATATCGTGTCTTCCAGTTTCTTTCTTGCACTAATCTAGTCATACATTTGTCATCGCCACTTATGCATTTGATACCCAGAAAGGTTTCATTTTCAAGCTCATCGCATAAGTCTTTGATTGCTTCTTTTCTATACAACGCGGTTCTTCCGGAAATACAAGTTAATGCACTTGCAACTGTTGCAAGATATGCCATCTCGTTAAAATATCTATTATCAAGATGAATATTAAAAAGACGGCGTGCGAGCGTGTTTGTATCCAAAACATCTTGCCTAGGCCCAACTCCACCGACTAATGGGTCATCAAACGGAAATAACAAAATATCTTTTATGTTTGGGTCCCAAATTGTATCACTGTCTACCAAGGCGATTATATTGTACTGAGCAGCCTTTATTCCATCTGATAACGCTTCTCTCTTCCCTGGCCTTTCGGTGATTATAAGTTTGCTATTTTTATTTTCTTTTTGAAATTTTTTAAATCTCTCTATACAAACCCTGTCAGTGTGATCTATAACGGCAATAATTTCATCCGGGTTATTACTTATCCAAGATTCTAAGGCCTTCTGAAAAACGTTCGGGTCTTCATTATAAACCGGCACTACAATTGATAGGGTGTTGCTGTACCCGTTTTCAGTGACTGGTCTATATTTTTTTGCAACTATTTTTTTTATAATCCAAATAGACCAGCGGTAAATACCAATAGTCCCTAATGGAAAATAGAGGATTATGATGTACAAATAATTGTTTAACAATTCACTCATTGAATAAAAATAGCGGGAGAGAGTCCATCAGACGGACGATCTCCCACTTACCATCTTTAGTCGCTACTGCGGTTCTCCTTGATAATCTCGTTCACCTTTATCACCGCCCTTAGCAAGGGCATTGGATTTGCCAAGTTTTTTTTCGCCCAACTAAGAAAGGCGGCTGTGTCTTTTGGCAGGCAACTGCCGCTATACGGCCCCAAATCCCTAATCCCATACTTTGGATTCCAAGAAGCCTCCGCGCTTTTGGCGACCAACTCAAACACCTTATCAGCGTCCACCTTTGTCGCCTCGCAAATCATTCTCATCTCATTGAAAAACGAGATTTTGCAGGCGTTGAAAAGATTATGAACATACTTTTGCGTCTCAGCTTCTTTTAAGGAAGTACGGTTAATCGGACAATCATGGGAACCATAGATTTTTTCTAGAGCATCTCCTGACTTGGTATCTAACTCACCAATGAGGATAATCCAAGGATTTTTGAAATCCTCCTCGCTACTATCCTCTCTTAAATATTCTGGGTTCACACAAACTCCGAAATCTTTTCCCGCTTTTTTCCCAGAATATTTCTCAAGAATTGGAATCGATTGTTCTTCTGTTATCCCCGGCGGCATTGTGCTCCTGACAACAACGATACAATAATCATTATTTTTTTTCAGATAACCAGCACCTAGGTTGGCAACGGCTGATTTAAAAAAATCTAGCTTTATTTCATTGTCAACTGTTGGTGTAGATATGGTAAGAAAAAACGCCTCAATGCCTTTCTCTTGCTCAAGCAGGTGAGGAGGGTAAACTCGATGTCCTTGATTTTCTAACTTGCCCAAAACCACGGGGTTAATGTCGCAAAAGACAACGCTGTGCCCTTTCGCGATAAATCCCTTGCCAGTAGCTTGCCCGACAACACCACTTCCAATTATTGCTAACTTTGCCATAACTTTTTCTCCTTTCCTGCTAGTGTGTGATTTTATAACAACTTGACTCAAAAAATAAAAGCCTACAAAAGGGCTCTTATCTAGTCAAGCATATTTTGTTTTTTATGTCAAAAAATCATTTATTTATTTCTATCCTTGGGCTAGTCTCCTTTTTGTTTATTCTTAGGGCTTCTCGCTCTAAGAATTTCCTTGAGCATATGATACCCGCCGGGAAGAAATGAAATAAAAATAATGACAACAATAATTGGGATAAGATATTGGTCAACTCCCGGGATTGTTTTGCCCAAAAAATATCCCGCAAGCGGCAATCCAATCCCCCATAGTGCTCCACCGACAATGTTATAAAATAAAAATGTCCGGTAATGCATCTTGCCGATACCTGCAACAATCGGCGCAAATGTGCGGACGATCGGCGTAAAACGCGCAATGACAATCGTCTTCGGGCCATGCGCCTGATAAAATTCCTCCGCCCGGCGGAGGTGATCCTTGTGAAAAAAAATCGAGTCTTCTTTTGTAAAAATTTTCGGGCCTACGCGCCGCCCAAACGCATAGCCTACATTGTCTCCTAATACCGCAGCCACAAACGTAATAGGAACAAGAATAAGCATGTTCAAAAAGCCTTTGGATGCAAGAAACCCAGCGGTAAAAAGGAGGGAATCGCCCGGGAGAAAGAATCCGATGAAAAGGCCAGATTCGGCAAATACAATAAAAAAAAGGCCGATATACCCGGCGGTTTTTATAAGAAATGTCGGATCAAGCATGTGATTAATACTACCACGCCAGTGGAGCTAAATGAAGCCTCCATAGACTTACACCGATGGTTTTCTGTAAAGGCGGAAAAAGACACCACCGTATATTTATACATACATCGAGGCATTATTCTACTACAAAATAAAAAAGAGGCCGTGGAGGCCTCTCGATACATATATATCTAGTTTCCCTGATTGACTATTGGAGAGAAGAGCAGATTATTTACTGCGCGAAGATATGCAAGCGCCGCCGCCTTGACAGTGTCGGTATGCGCGGATCGCGCGCAGCACGTGCGCTCGCCAAGAGTGGCATACACGACAACCCATGCATTTGCTTCAGACCCGCCTGCGCCCTGAACGAATTGCATTTTCTCAAATCGAAGTTCAGATATATCGACTCCATGCTTTTCAAGAGCGATATTGATAGCGCGTACGAGCGCATCAATCGGCCCGTCGCCAGTTGAGCTTGTTTCATACGACGTTCCATTCTGCGAAAGCGTAACAACGCCAAAAGCGCCTGACCGATATTCAATACGATCGGGGTCAACCGTAAAGTGATGCTTTCCTCTATTGCCTTGCTCCATGTAATATTCACGCACAAGCATGTGAAGATCATCACTCAAGAGTACGCCCTTTGCGCTTGCGAGCCTTTTATACTGCTGCAAAATCACATCGGCGATTTCATCGCCCGGATAGCCAATTTCAGTGATGGCTTCGGCAAGACCCGAGCCGCCCATTTCCGCAATCAGTTTGCGGCGCGCGCCTCTCCAGCCGACAAGAGACGGCGTCATGATTTCATACGTCTCGCGCGCTTTACGCACGCCATCATCATGAATCCCCGAGCTATGAGTCCACGCGGTTTCTCCGATAATCGGATATCGATCCGGCGTCAAACATCCGATCAGCCGCGCTATCTCCTGACACGTCGGCCACAGTTTTTCAGTACGGATGCTCGTAGAACGATGAGGAAACAAATCTTGCCGGATGTGAATCGCCATAATAACCGGCTCAAGCTGTGCATTTCCTGCGCGTTCTCCGCGCCCCCAGAAACATCCTTCAACCTGTGAAGCGCCTGCGCGCACTCCTTCGAGCGAATTCGCCACTGCCATACCAAGATCGTTGTGGCAATGAACACTCCACGTAACCTTTTCTGCGCCTCGTGTTCGCGCGCGGAGATACCGGATGAGTTCCTTATATTTAGTCGGGTACGTATATCCGACCGTATCTGGAACATTGATAACGGTTGCTCCTGCTTCGATCACGGCTGAAAATATCTCAACCAAGTAATCCCAATCGCTTCGCGTCGCGTCTTCTGCGGAAAATTCGATATTGTCGCAGTGCTCGCGGATGCGCTTGACCGCAAGCGCCGAGCGCCCAAGCACCTCGGAACGCGTCATGCGAAGTTTCTTATTTATATGGATATCGCTCGTTGCGATAAACACATGTACGCGAGGTTGTGCCGCGCCTTCGAGCGAGCGAAGAGCCGCATCAATATCCGCATCATGAATCCGCGCGAGCGCACACACGGTAATCCCCTCTACTTCGCGCCCAATCCGCCTGACTGTTTCAAAATTGAGTTCGTTTGACCCGGGAAACCCAGCCTCAATCACGTTGACGCCAAGATCGCGAAGAAGACGCGCAACCGCAAGACGCTCCTCAAGAGACAGCTCATCCCCGCTTTGCGTACCTTCACGAAGAATCGAATCGAATATATCGATATGCTTTTTCATTCTCCCCCTCCTCTTGAGTATGTCCGAAAACCCCATTTTGACTGCGGCAGTGGATTTTTGACTGCGACTCGGAGTTCCTCCTCAACGTATTTCCGATACGTTTCGTCGTCCACTCCGTCGTCTCGTCTTAAAAATCCACTCCCTCGTTATCAAAAGCGGGTTTCCAGACATACTCTGATTGTCAAAGACCAAAAAACGAGCCTTCCGTGGAGGGCTCGCTAGTGGATATCTAGAGTGTTAGCTATGCACGAGCAAACCTTTCACGGCATCCGCCGAGACTAAGAAGGAGTCCTAAAAGCAATGCGCCGGCAGGTTTGTTCATATTTTTATTATTATACTTCATCTTTCTTCTGTCAAATTGCCGTCTTGTCTTGACAGCGAACAAGAAGTCGCCTACAAATGACGTGGAGGTATCATGACAAAAAGGATTGCGGACAGACCACCTCCAATGTTCATTGATGAAGAAACCAGACAAGCAATCCTATTCATCGGCGCCGTTATCCGTCTTGCTACCCTGCCTATACGTCTCTTGGAGCAAGCAAAGAACGCCGAGCGAGAAGAAGACCAGAAGCCCTAGACTAAGGGCTTTTTTTCTTTAGCCCGCATAGAAGGCTAAAAATATTGAAACGCCCCCAAAAGGATTACCAACCCTCCGATATTAAGCACAAGAGAAAGCAAAATAAATTTTTTATCGGATAAGCGTGATGCGCCCAGAAGCCCGATACCCAGCTCATCCGGCAGAGGTGAAGCAATAATAAGAGCGCCTACAACGGGAGTGAGCACGCCAAAATATTTTGAATGGAATATGCGCGCAATACGGCTGCCGCCAAATCCGCTGAAAAGATGGGTGAGGTCTTCTGCAAGTCCGTCTCGAATAAAACGAAAAATTAAATAATCGCCGATAACAGAGCCGACTCCCGCCGCGACCGCCACAAAAAAATAATGGAGATCGCGCGTAAGCAGCAAGAGCGCCGCCGTTGCCGGCACAACCGTAAACGAGCTCGGGAAAATAATACCGACCAAAAAAGCTCCAAGGTAGCCAAGGGCGCTGAATGTATGAAAGAATGCGCGAAACAGCGAAGTCTGAAAAAGGATTAACGCAAAAGCGACGCTCGCGATAAGAACCGTTATATTGTGATACACCCAATAATGGGAAACTGCCCGGTGCCGTCTCATAAAGATTTTAGTGCGTATGATAAAGACTTTCTGAATCTATACTATACCACATGATTTTAATTTTTGAGAACCCATCGCCGCTTTCGATGATAAGCTTTAATACTCCTTGCCTGTCATAAAAGGAACCTTCTCGGGTCCTTTGTTAAAATAGCGAGAAATAAAATCGAGAATTCTTTCTTCATCTACGCTACCCCCGTCGCCAAGATTAAACGTATCGAGACGCCCCCAAGAGGCAAGAGCAATATCGGTGTCGTTACTATCACGCTCGGTGAGTACAATACCGGAGTGTTCACGTGCAATTTTATTCAGAATTTCTTTCGTAGGATTAGGGATCGCCGATTTATGTGAAACCCAAATCATTCCATGCTCGAGCGAATGAATCATGCCCTCATCGGGCTGACTCTTGTCAAAAACGCCGGGGTGCACCGGATCAGCCCAGTGAGGCCCGGATGTCGGAGGATTGGAGCTGTAAGGTTCGTGCTGTGCGCCAACTTCGATATGACGTGCTTTTTGCAAAGGCACGCTCCGCGAGCGATCCTCGCCAAGCTCACGCCCTGAACTCTTGAAACTGCCGTACAAAAACCACCCAATGAGCATAACGGCAACGATAATAGCAACCCATACAACAATTTTTTTCATTCGCTTGGAATTTACGCGCTTCGCCTCTTCTCGCCTTCGTTCTTCGCGCCGTTCATCGCGTAGTTCTTTTTTTGTCGGCTCTTCCATGGGCAATATCTTAGCTCATTTTCGAGGATATGTACACCGCCTGTCGGTTGACCCTACGCCAAAGAGATGATGAAATTAGATAAGAGGTACCTCACATGATGACAGAGCGAACATGCGCGATCATAAAGCCAGATGCATATGACCGCCGCGGTGAAATTTTTGAGTATATTAAGAGCGCGGAGTTCACCATTCTTCGAGAACGCCCATACCAGCTAACGCGCGAGGAAGCGGCACATTTTTATAACCAACATTCGTGTATGCCTTTTTTCCAGGCGCTTTGTGAGTTTATGTCCTCTGGACTTATTCATGCTATGATTCTTGAAAGAGAAAACGGAGTCTACCGCTGGCGATGTCTTATCGGAGAGACTGACCCGCAACGCGCCCTCCACGGAACTCTCCGCAAGCTATACGGGACAGTCATGCCCCGAAATGCATTGCACGGCTCGGCAAATCTTGAAGACGCATGCCGCGAAATACACTTTTTTTTCAACCCCTGAATGGCGGGGGTTTTTTATTGTGTGCCCAAAATACTGCGCAGTAAACCTTTGCATATTTTTGGACGTCCGACGTCCAAAAAGCAAACCCCGTTATGGGGTGATCATAAGCTTACGCTTGTGGCATTTTATCTTTAGGTTTACGTACGCGCCATAATTCATCCCCGTGGCTTTCTTGGAACGGTGTAAAGCCATGTGAGACTCCATACTCATTTTATTCAAAAAAGGAAAGCGCTTTCCCTGCCGCTTCGCGATACGCGCAAAACTCGCAATCAGAACTCGGCTCAGGGGGCGCATCGGCACCGAGACATTTCTTGGCCTCCCCGAGCGATTTCTCAATCCACGAATCGCTCCCCGTATACGGTATAAGCACAACAGTAAACTCGAGGCGGCCATCGAACGCCTCGCGATCTTTCTGGCCATTGGCATACACAAAGTATCCAGTGTCGGAAACGCGAAAACCGTTTTTCCGGAAAAGCCATTGGTATATTTCCATCTGCCGCTTATACGAAATCTGCCATTCGGCATCAATATTTATTTCGGAGTCCTTGCTCGTTGATTTATAGTCAACAACAATCAGCTCCCCCTTTGGGTTTACCCAAATATCATCGACGGCGCCCGTTACCAAAAAATTGGTAGGTTCGTGAAGAAACCGGATACCCTTAAAATTCTCACGCCATTCATTAAGCTTTATATGCGCATAGGGAACAGCATCAACGCCATAATGCTTCATAAGCGGGTGCGGCTTTCCCTTTGCGCGGTGAATATCAAATTCTTTTTTTAAGAGATGGTCTACTGCGGAGTTGAGCGTAAAGGGATATCCGGGAGGCTGTGCCACCCCAAGGCGGAGATCAAGATAAAAACAAAGAGGACATCGCGTAAAATTTTCGATGCGCGAACGCGAGAGCTTAAACGGCTCTTCAGAATTCAGGTCGTAGATATTCCGCGTACGGCGTACAGCCATGATTATTTCCCCCTTGTGAGCGCCTTGAGGTCTCGTAATACCTCTTCTGCGTGAAGTGCGGGTTTTACCTCTTCATATATTTTCGCAATGCGGCCATCAGGATCGATGAGAAACGACGTCCGTTTGGTCCCCGTATACTCTACCCCCATAAATTTTTTCTTTCCCCAAACATCGTATGCCTTTACTACTTTTTTCTCCTCATCGGCGAGAAGCGTAAACGGCAAATCATATTTTGTGACAAATTTATCGTGGCTTTTTACCGAATCAACACTGACGCCAAGCACAACCGCTTTGATTTTTTTAAAGCCGTCATAGTTATCGCGGATCGTGCATGCCTCTTTCGTGCACCCCGGCGTATTATCTTTCGGATAAAAATAGAGCAAAACCCACTTGCCCTTGTAATCTGCAAGTGAATGCTCCTTTCCGTTTTGATCGGAAAGGACAAAGTTTGGCGCGCGTGATCCCGCTTTTAGTGTTGGCATAATGTGATATTACTTAGAACTCATTTCAAAAATCGCTTTCGTAGCGAAATGCGAGATTTTTGAGCGAAAGCCGTGAAGCCCGACGAGGAATAATTTGGCTATTTCGAGGAGGGATGAACGACTTGCAGCCGAAAATCTCATCATTGCAGCAGAAATTGGGTTTTTGAGATGGGTTCTAGGGCGCGCGAGAGAGAAATTTTTTCTGAACCCAGCCGACGAGACGCGAACCAATAAATACCCCTATGCCAATAATAATGAGCCAGAAGAAAATAATGGGCAGGTACAAGAGAATGCCGATCAGTGTGTCTACCGAACCCGTGAGGCCCGAAAGCATGTTACGAAATGACTGTTTTGCGATTGTGAGCGGGCGCCACTTGAGTCCGAAAACCTTCACATCCGCCTCGGATGTAAGAGTGACTGTTATAGTCGACATTTCTACTTGGCGCGAGAGGTAGAGAAGCTGACCCTCGAGACGCTCGATATCCCCCCGAACGCGGCTTAACTCACGCGTAACTGATAGGATATCTGCAACATCGGTCGCGCGCTCCATTATTTTCTGATACTGCGCTTCCTCCGCTTTGAAATTTTTAAGTCGCGCTTCGAGATCGACAAACTGGTCCGATACATCCTCGGTTGCAATAGTTTCATTTTCAACGGAGACTGCGAGGCGCTTGATCTCCGAAAGCGCTTCGTTGAATTTAGTTTCAGGAACGCGAATCGTAATGGTACCGTTTTTTATATTTCCCGTAGTTTCATACACACGCGCATCCTGCACGAATCCTTCGAGCCGCTCTGCAAGGCCTCGTATCGATTCCACAGCATCTTCAGCGCGCTCGACAAGAAGTGAAAGCGAGCCGTGTCTAATAACCTTTTTGCGCGTTACCTGCGAAATGCCAGCCTGCTCGGCCACTCTGTCTTCATTTGGGGCATAGCCGACGCCAACGCCATCAAGACCAATGGTGCTGACCCCGCTTTTTTTGCGAGCAGTATTAAGACCAGATAGAAAGAGTGACACAAGAAACAGAAATACTATCAGCAACACAGTTGCGCCGATAATTCGTTTTATAGTGAGTGCATTGGGCTGCATATAGGTTAATGGTAGCAGAGAATCCCTTTGATTTGTATAGCTTTACGGAATTTAATCCGATTAAATTCTAGCTTGAAGTGCAACACCTCCTAAATACCTCACACGGAGTACGCCAGTTGAGACACTTGCGCTTGGTATGATTCATGATCCACACCGTGGCGTTGATGTCTCTTTGTGTAACAGTAGCAAAGTTAAAACATTTACGGAATACTCTGCGGAGACGCCCGTTCGCATTCTCATTGGTACCACGCTCCCACGGAGAGCGAGGATGTGCGAAATACACCGGCGCATGAGTATCGTGCTCTATCCTGCGCCACAGGGAAAAGCACGAGCCACGATCGAAGGTAAATGACTGCGCATGGAGTTTCCTCCGTATCACCCTGATGGCCATGTGAACGGAGTCGCAGTATTCACCCGGCATTTTGACGACAACTTCAAACCGACTCTTCCGGTCAGTAAGCGTAAGAAGCGCACCATTCTTCCCACGAACAGTATCGCCCTCGAAGTCTCCTGTCCGCGAGCGTCTCTCGATGACCGCAGGCCTTTGGTCAATGGCGCGCACAAACCTTGTCCAGCCTTGTTTTGCTTCACGTCTCGACCCATACCGCCTGCGCTTTTTGCCTCGTTGCAGCAGACGTGATAAGAGATCAAGCCGAGAGCGATAAATCCACGCGTAGATGGCGGCGTGGGTCACATCCTCATCGTGTGCGACAACTTCTGGCGACACAAGAGGATGAAGGCGCTGCTCGATGCACACTCCGAGTAAAGGGGTGTTTTCGATCTTCCGATATGCGAGCTTCGAATACTTCCGACGTTTTCTCGCCAGCCCATCTGCATAAGCTGCGTGGTACATGTCTTCCTCGCGTGCGTTGCGGGAGAG
>Ga0209542_10006115_pt1 | contig 23606 bp, 23 predicted proteins | sample RifCSPhighO2_01_FD_184028 | JGI IMG/M metagenome (GOLD analysis project Ga0209542, IMG submission 184028) | Soil microbial communities from Rifle, Colorado - Rifle CSP2_plank highO2_0.1 (SPAdes) (version 2) | ecosystem: Environmental > Terrestrial > Deep subsurface > Rock core/Sediment ... | reverse complement strand
TAATAGGTATTTTAGTGATTTTTTTGTATCTCATAACCATTTATTTTGGTTTCGTGGCACCAATGCTATTGAAGTGAAATGAAACTCTATAAAGAAAAAGACGTAAAATTGCAAATTCTCAAAAATACAAAAATTGCTGTTCTCGGTTATGGAAATCAAGGCGAAGCCCAAGCACTTTGTTTTCGCGATTCAGGTTTAGATGTTATAATCGGTTTAAAAAAAGGAAGCAAAAGTTGGAAGAAAGTCGAGAAAGCGGGTTTCAAAGTTTTTGAAACAAGCGAAGCTTGTGCGAAAGCGGATTTAATTCACATTTTAATTCCGGATGAAATTCAACCGGAAGTTTTCGAAAAAGAAATCAGAAAAAATCTTCGCGCTGGAAAAACAATTTCCTTTTCCACAGGATTTGGAATTCACTTTGGTTACATTAAACCGCCGAAAAATGTTGATGTAATTCTTTTCGTGCCTTTTTCTCCCGGTTCCGAGGTTAGAAATTTTTTCTTGGAAAAAAAAGGTGTTCCCGCAATGATTGGAGTTCATCAAAATTATTCCGGAAAAGCAAAACAGAAAGCGCTTGCTCTCGCAAAGGCATGCGGTTGTTTGCGCGCAGGGGTTTTAGAGGGTTCTTTCAAGGAAGAGGCTGTTCAGAATCTTTTTGGAGAGCAGGTTGCTTTGTGCGGCGGGCAAACAGAGCTTATAAAAAAAACTTTTGAAACAATTACTGAAAAAGGTTATTCTCCGGAAATAGCTTATTTAGAGGTTGTGCGGCAGATGAATCTTCTTTCGCGTTTGATCCGCGAGGGCGGCATTGAATTCATGTGGAAAAAGGTTTCCAATACCGCTGAATATGGCGGGCGAACCAGAGGTTCGAGAGTGATTGATGCGCATGTAAAAGGAAATATGAAAAAAATTCTGCATGAAATTGAATCCGGAAAATTTGCGCGTGAATGGATGAATGAAAAGAAAAGCAAGTTTAAGAAGTTTGAAAAATTGCGAAAAAAACAGAGAAAACATAAAATAGAACAAACCCGGGAAAAACTGCAAAAATCAATTGAAAAGTAGGATTCATAAGCATAAAACACCAAAAATCATTGGTTTAACTTGCTTTTGGAGAACAAAAAAGATCAGACTAATATAGGGAATGAAAATGAGCCTTGAACAAAAGAGAAAGGAAATTGACAAAGTTGACGCGCAAATAGTCGGCCTTCTAAATAAGAGAATTGACCTTGCAAAGAAAATCGGCCTGGAAAAGCTGCAGAAAAAAACCGATATTTATGATCCGGGAAGAGAAGAAGAAATAATTTCCAGGCTCTCCTCAAAAAGTACTGCGGGATTGCCGAAAGAATCGTTGGAGGCAATTTTTAGGGAAATTTTCAGCATTTCAAGAAAAGTGCAAGCTCCTTTAAGGGTTGCATATCTTGGCCCGGAAACAACTTTTACACATCAAGCTGCATTGAAACAATTTGGTTCTCAAAGCGATTTCATTGATAAGGAATCAATTGCGGGAGTTTTTTCCGCAGGGGAAAAAGATGAGGCGGATTTTGGCGTTGTTCCGATTGAAAATTCTTTAGAAGGGGGAGTTGCGGCAACTTATGATCTTCTTCTCAGCTCTTCTTTGAGCATTGTTGCGGAAATTCCATTGAAAATAGAGCATAATCTTGTTTCAAAGCAGAAATTAAAAAACATAAAAAAAGTTTTTGCGCATCCAATGGCTTTTGCACAATGCAAAGAGTGGATTGTAAAAAATATTCCAAATGCGGAATTAATTGAGGTTTCTTCTACCGCAAAAAGCGTTGAGAATTGCGCGCGCGAATCTGATAGTGCGGGAATAGGTTCTGTTCTTGCGGCAAAAAAATACGATGTTCCAATTGCAGCGCACGGGATACAAAGTTCTTCTCATAATGTTACAAGATTTTTGGTTCTTGGAAAAAACAAGCCAAAGAATTCCGGAAAATCAAAAACAAGTATTGCGTTTTCCACAAAGCACGAGCCGGGAACATTTTTTGATGCATTAAAAGCTCTCAAAAAATATGGGATAAACATGATGAAAATACAGTCGCGCCCCACAAAAAATAAAAACTGGGAGTATGTATTCTTTGTGGATTTCCAGGGTTTTTCGGAAGATAATAAAGTGAAAAAGGCGCTTAAGGAAATAGAGGCTAACTCGTTATTTTTGAAGGTTTTGGGAAGCTATCCGGAAAAGGCGATTTGATTATGGGAAATGAAAAAGAATTGAATGATATTGCCGGCATTTTGAGAAGAGATTCAATAAAAATGACAACTCAATCAGCTTCCGGGCATCCAACTTCTTGTATGAGTTGTGCGGAATTAATGAGCGTGCTTTTTTTTAATGAAATGAAATATGATCCAACAAATCCTGCGAATCCTGATAATGATGAATTCATTTTGAGTAAAGGACATGCAGCTCCGATTCTTTATTCTTGTTTTTATCACGCCGAAATGGTTAAGGAGGATCTTCTTTCTCTGAGGGAATTAAACAGTCCGCTTGAAGGGCATCCAATGCCGAATTCCTTGAAGCAAGTTAAAGTTGCTACGGGTTCTTTGGGGCAGGGGCTTTCCGTTGGAATTGGAACTGCTCTTGCGGCAAAACTTTCAGATCGAAAATACAAAACTTATGTTCTAATGGGAGATAGTGAAATGGCTGAGGGTTCTGTGTATGAGGCAATGCAAGTTGCAGCTTTTTACAATCTTAATAATCTGGTTGCAATTGTGGATGCAAATAGATTAGGGCAAAGCACGGAAACAATGCCCGGTCATAATGTAAAAGAATACAAGAATAGGTTTGATGCTTTCAATTGGGAAACAATTGTAATTGATGGACACAATGTAAAAGAAATTTTAAATGCTTTTGAAAAAGCAAAAAATTCAAAAAAACCTTTTGCGATAATCGCGAAAACTTTCAAGGGAAAAGGTGTTTCGTTTTTGGAGAACAAAGAAAATTGGCACGGGAAACCTGTTCCAAAAGAAATGCTTGAAAAGGCATTGGCGGAAATTCCGGATGCAAAAATGCCTAAAATAAAAATAACAATTCCCCAGATTTCTGCAGCAAAAAAATTGCGCGCGGAAAAAATGGCTTTCACTGATTATAAAATCGGTTCAAGTGTTGCCTCGCGCATGGGTTACGGTTCCGGTTTAGCTAACCTTGCAAAATCCAGTGAACTTGTTGTTGCGGTTGATGCCGAGGTTTCAAATTCAACTTATTCAGAGGAAGTGAAAAAAGTCAATCCAAAGCAATTTGTTGAAACTTTTATTCAGGAGCAGAATATGATTGGACTTTCGCTTGGATTGAGCGTGAAAGGTTTCAAGGTGTTCGCATCAACGTTTGCAGCGTTCTTGACAAGGAGTAAGATTCGCACTTGAATGGCCGGCCTTTCAAGTGCGAATCTTACTGTTTGCGGTTCGCATGCCGGTGTTTCCATTGGAGAGGATGGTGCTTCGCAAATGGGTTTGGAGGACATTGCATTGTTCAGGGCGATTCCCAATTCAATTATTTTTTATCCGAGCGATGCGGTTTCCGCGGAAAAAATCGTGGAACAATGTTCACAGCTTAAAGGAATAAAATACATCAGAACAACTCGCGGAAAAACCCCTGTTCTTTATTCGCAGAAAGAAGAATTTCCAATAAACGATTTTAAGGTTTTGAAACAATCAAGCAATGATAAATTTGTTTTGGTCGGAGCGGGAATAACATTGCATGAAGCTCTCAAAGCGCATGAAGAATTGAAAAAAAATAATATTGGAACGGCTGTTGTTGATTTGTATTGCGTGAAACCGTTTAATGCAAAGAAGTTTGAAGCATTTGCAAAAGCTCATGGTTCGAAAGTTATTGTGGCGGAAGATCATTTCAAAGAAGGCGGAATGGGAGAAATGATTGCGGCAGAGTTGAACAATTCCGGAATTAAAGTAAAAATTCTTGCGATTGAGGGAATCGCTCATTCAGGAAAGCCTGAAGAACTTATACATAAATATGGTGTTGATTTTGAGGCAATTTTGCGTTCCACAAAGGGCTTTTAAGCTATTGGAGTAAAGAATTTTCGCAAGGAAGTAATTTGAATGATTATTGTAATGGATAAGGGCGTTTCGCAGAAAAACCTCAATCATCTTGTTGAGGTCGTTGAGAAAGCAGGGCTTAAAGCCCATATTATAAAAGGCACTTCAAAAACAATTATCGGTGTTATAGGAAACGCGAACAAGCTTGATAAAGATTCAATTAATGCGCTTGATTTTGTTGAAAAAATAATGCCAATCCAAAAGCCATACAAGAGGGCTTCAAGAGAGGTTCATCCCGACAATACTGTTGTTGATGTAAAAGGAATAAAATTTGGCTCGGATGATCTTGTAATGATTGCCGGCCCCTGCTCGGTTGAAAGCGAAGATCAAATGTTTGAGATAGCAAATGCATTAAAAAAAATGGGTGTAAAAGTTTTCAGATCAAGTGCTTACAAGCCAAGAACTTCCCCTTATGCTTTCCAAGGGCTCGGGGAAAAGGGTTTGAAAATAATTGATAAAGTCAGAAAGGAAACCGGTTTGATTGTTGAAACGGAAGTAATGGATCCGAGAAATGTTGAGGTTGCGGCAAAGTATGTGGATATTCTCAGGATTGGTGCGAGAAATACGCAGAATTTTGATTTGTTGAAAGAAGTCGGAAAAACAAATAAGCCTGTAATTCTCAAAAATGGAATTGCAACAACTGTGGAAGAGTGGTTGTTTGCGGCGGAATACATTATGAATGAGGGCAACAATAATGTCATTCTATGCGAGCGCGGAATAAGGACTTTTGAACCGCTAACCCGTAACACTTTGAATTTGAGTGTTATTCCTATTTTGAAAAAATTAACTCATCTCCCGATAATTGTTGATCCGTGTCATGCCGCGGGAACAAGAGGACCTATTCCTGCTTTGAGCAAGGCTGCAATAGCTGTCGGCGCTGATGGTTTGATGGTTGAGGTTCATAATGATCCCGAGCACGCGCTCAGCGACCAATCACAGCAATTGAAAATTAAAGAGTTCGAAACAATGTATGCAGACCTCAAAAAGATCGGTCTTGCCGTTGGAAGAAAATTTGTTTGAAATTTATCAATACCTCAGATCAATAAACACAATTTTATTATCTTTAGGCAACCAGATTATATTAGAAGGGTGAAAATCATGAAATCCATAGGAAGTAAGCAGCTTTGTTACTTCTAAAAATTGTGTGTAAATGTCGTCAGGTATTATTTTCGGGTTAATTTTATCTAAGGTTTTACCATCATAAAAGTCGGTTACGAGAAAGGATAAACCTCTATTTGTCCATGTCAATCGTGGCTTTGCTATTTCTATATTAGGAAACTGTTTCTTATTTTTTAGTACTAATTTTTCAGCGCGTTCCAATGCTTCACCTTGAGGAGCTGCAAGATCAAAGTAAGCCCTAAAACTATCATACCGTGCTTTTCCTCTGGCTTGTTCTTTAATAAAAAAAATTTTGTCACCAATTTGAACACTGTATGCAGCTGTTGCGGTATTGCCACGAGCAATTAACCGGATTTTAATCCCGTTTAACTCAATTTTTCTTCTCCACCAATAAGAGAGTTTTTCTCTGGCTTCAAGAAAGCTTTTAATTACATTTTTATGTTGTCCAATTAATTTTTTAAATTCAGAATCCATCGCTAAATGCCTTGATGTGGCTGCATTAAAATGCGTAACAGATTCTCCAAATTTTCTTTCAAGGGCACACATAAAAACCGATTGAATAATAAGTTTTTACAGATTTATACTTTTCCTTGGGATTGAAATGCGGATTATTCTTTGCAGGCACGGCGAAACCGATTATAATGCGGAGCGCAGGTTGCAAGGAAAGCTTGAAACCGGTTTGAATGCAAATGGGTTGAAGCAAGCCAAGCTCGTTGCCAATCTTCTAAAAAAAGAAAAATTTGATGCGATTTTTTGTTCCACTCAAAAAAGATGCAGGATGACCGCAAAGGAAATAATGAAATTCCACAAGAATAAGGTTAATTTTCGCGATGGCATTCGCGAAGTGGATTTGGGAATTTATTCGGGAATGAATCACAAGGAGATTGAGGAAAAGTTTCCGGGAAAATGGTCGCAAAGGGTTGACAACAAATATGATTTCCATCATAAAGGAGGAGAATCCTATAAGAGTGCCGATGAAACAAGAGTGCAACCTTTTCTCGAAGAGCTTAAGGAAAAATATTCAAGCAGAGCTGTTTTGGTTATAACCCATCAAGGAATTGGAATCCTTATTCTCGGAAACCTTTTGGGTTTGCCCAAAGAAAAAGTGAATGATATCAGCATTCCAAATGATACTGTGTATTACATTGATTACTTGCCCCACAAAACAGAGGTAAAATACGTGAAATCATCCACAATGGAAACGGGTTTTGGGTGTTTGATGAGAAGCAAAAGTTAATATTCTGCCATTCAATTCTTGTAATTGGTGTTATCTAGTTATGAAGAAACAAAATAAAAAACCTGAAGACCGTCGTTCTCAAGTAACCGAAAAAGTCGATATAGGTAAAAAAAGGAAACCCTTTATTGATGTAGATTTACAAGTAGCCATAAACTTTAGAAGACGCAGAAAACAAAACGAGAAACAAGCCAAACTTTTATTTAACGAAGTAGCTGAAAGTTTTGGAATTAATGTTGCAGAGCAAAAAAAGAAAATTGATTTTACATTCGAGTGTTATTTAGTAATGAGAAGATCTAGAAATTTAACCGAGATTTCTGAGTATGCATTGTTATTAAGGAAATGGCTACATGCTGCGAAGAATGAATTATATTCGTCAAAATCAGAGCTAGAATTTTATAATGAATTCATAGAGTTGCTTAATCAACGCGGAATTCTAGACATTGATCTTAGATAGGACAAACAACTTTTGAAAGTTCTTTCGTAAACACTTTTTTGTTTTCCGAATAATCAATTGGGCAATTTATTAACACGGGTTTTTTCCGTGCATATTTTAGGATTAAAAACCTTTGCAAGGAAAAATCAATTAAAGTCTGCCATGGTTGCTTTTAGCTTTCCGGCATCTATTGAAACAGTAATTTTGAAGGCAAGTTTTTTGTCTATGTGACTAATTGTTACTTTTTCAACGCCGCTATTGGTTAGCCTAATTTCTGAAATTGTCTCTTCAAACATCTCGTCAATTTGACTTGTTTCATGGAAAATCCGCATACGCTTGAGTTTCTTTTTTTTTAATAGTGCCTGAAAATATAACAGTTGTTTTCTTGCATTGCGTTTTACTTCCCCAATAGACTTTTCCCCCTGCTTTCTCAGCGCAGTATAAGATTCATTGTTTATCCTCTCAGCAGCACTCACCAATTGACTAATGTCGTTTCCTGCAATGAGTTCATATTCAATTATCGAATGAAAATATCTGAATCCGCCTTGTAATCCATGGGCGCGAAAAAACTTAATTGATTTTTCGGTTAGAGTATCAGGTATTGACAACCTTCTCCCCTCAGCCTCATGGGACAACTGTACAACCCTTCTCAATATGGCTTTCTGCTTCTCTGTCAATTCATTTGAAACAAAATCAGCATCAATTATAACGCCGTTTTTAACCCTTAAACCACTTATTAACCCTTTTTCTATCATCCCTTGAAAAGTTTTTATATCATGGGTTCTTGATTTTGTTTTTCTAATTCTTCGGCTAAACTTTAACAATTCTGATTCAGCCAGTATTTTATACGGGGTTCTTCTGCCTGTCATTATATAAAATTCTTTGCATACTTAATAAATTAGCTCTTCTAATCTGTTTTTTTAGGGGGCACCTTTTTATTTGCTAAAACCATATTCTTGTTGATTCACAATGCCTTTACAAGAACACAATGAAGTTGTCTGCGAATTATGCAGAGTTCAGCTCGGAAAAATTGCCGAAGTCAAAGAGCTCACAGATCTCGAATTACTGATTTTGAACCAACCGAAGCGCGTGATAAACATGAATATTTCGCTTAGAATGGATGATGGTTCCATAAAAATTTTCCCTTCTTTTAGGATTCAGTACAATGATGCGCGCGGTCCCACAAAAGGAGGAATTCGCTTTCATCCGGAAGTTAATATGGAGGAAGTTAAGGAATTGGCATTCCTCATGAGCCTCAAATGTGCGTTGGTTGATATTCCGTTCGGCGGGGCGAAAGGCGGCATTAAAGTTGATCCAAAAGATTTGAGCGATGGAGAACTTGAAAGATTGAGCAGAAAATATATTCGCGAATTTGCGGATTTTATTGGACCCACAAAGGATATTCCCGCGCCTGATGTTAACACGAACCCCAAAATAATGGGTTGGATGCTGGATGAATTTGAAAAAGTGAAGGGGGAAAAATCACCCGGCGTAATAACGGGAAAACCGCTTTCGCTCGGGGGTTCGAAAGGAAGAATTTATTCGACTTCTCTTGGGGGCGCATTTGTTCTGCGCGAATATTTGAAAAGCGTGAAAAAAAATGCGAAAAGATTGACTGTTGCAATCCATGGTTTTGGGAATGTGGGATCGCACTTGGCAAAGATTTTGGATGAATGGGGCTGCAAAATAATTGCAATTGCGGATTCAAAGGGTGCAATTTATGATGCAAAAGGATTGGATGTAAAAAATTTGCTTGAAAATGATTTACAAGGAAAAAAAGTTCAGCAATCGGGATTGGGAAAAAACATTTCAGGAGATGAATTATTGGAACTTGATGTTGATGTCCTTGTTCCTGCAGCAATTGAGAATGTTATTAATGCAAAGAACATGGGGAAAATAAAGGCAAAAGTGATTCTGGAACTTGCCAACGGTCCTATAACCGCGGAAGCTGATGATTATTTTGAATCCAAAAAAAGCATTGTTTTGCCTGATATTCTTGCAAATTCCGGCGGAGTAATAGTGAGCTATTTTGAGTGGTTGCAGAATATTTCCAACTATTATTGGAGCGAAGAAAAAGTGAATGAAATGCTCGAGGAATACATGGTTAGGGCTTTTGATAGCGTTGAGAAAACACGAAAATCCGAAAATTCTTCTTACAGAAAAGCGGCATACATTCTTGCAGTAAAGCGCATCCTCCAGGCCGAAGCAGACCGCGGGAATGTTGTTAAGAAAAGCCTGAATGGCAAAAAATAAACCTTGTTAAATTTCTAGAGACCCCTTATTTTTATATAAGACAACGCGACTTTTTGAGATAAAACTAATATACTACTTAAATCTACTTTTCTTCATGCCAACAGCAAAAAGAATGGCAATGAGAAGAGCGCAAAAATTAAAGCGCATTAAAAAAAATAGGGCATTAATGGCAAAACAAGTTCCTTGGGAGATTATGGAGAAATCCCTAAAGAGCTATGGACATGATCATATAAGTGCGTTCCAAGGGTTAGTCAATGATCTTGAATTTATAGAAAGTGTACCTGAAACAGAGCACATTCAAAAAGAAATTCAGAGAGTTGCACAAAATATGTATAAATCATATGTTGGAAATATTGATTTAATATTGGCTGAAGAAAATCCGACCGAAAAACAAAAACTTTTAGAACGTTACGGGGCATCAGTCAGGCTTAATCAAAGAGATTTAAGAGAAGTTCAAAAAGAGTTTGAAGATTTACGATCAAAACATCAGGATAATCCAAAACTTTCTAAAAGAGAAAAATGGGCATTTGGACAAGAAAGCAAAGGTTTTGATATTTACTTTAAAATGTTTCCGGCATCTTCTATTGGAACAAAGTTAAAGCCATGGATTGAAGAATATAGATTGCATGATCATCTAAGCTACTATTTACAACAACCATTTGTTGACCGAGATGGACACCCGGTTAAAGTTATTTTTCGAAGTACATATGAAGGGCCTGTAAATTATGATGCCGGATTACTTCAAAGAGTAATTTACAATTTGATTAGTGATGCATTGAATCACACGCCAGGAAGACCTATATATGTGAATCTTGAAAGAAAAAACGGAATTGCATTAATTACAGTTACAAATGAAGGTGAAAAACTCACACCAGTTGAGATAGCAAAAATAGGGAAAGTCCGATTTACAAGGGCGCTACATGACCCAAAAAGAGGTTGGGGAAAAGTTTCCACACGATTTTTAGTTGAATCTATGGGCGGAAGATTCTACGCAGGAAATTCAGAAATCGGACCAAAGCTTACAATAGAACTGCCAATTGCAGCATGACAAATACCTTTAAATATACATAAAGATCCAATTATAATCGTGAAGCATACAAAAAGTGAGTGCCTTTGGCACAAGTAAATTAGATTTCAAAGACTTAACTAGCTTCGCGTTTTTAAATTCAAATTCTTTAAAAAATAAACAAAAGTCAGCCAAGAGGCTGGTGTCAGGTTCTAATTTTAATATTCTTTTGTTTCTGTATAGTGAGCAGTGGCGCCAGAAATGGCGTAATTAGCCATCAACGGAAAGCACTTTTTGGGGGCATAGCATAATCCGGTAGTGCACTCGGCTCCAGACCGAGTGATCGGGGTTCAAATCCCTGTGCCCCCAAACCTTTTTCTTTCTCTTTCCAAGAGAAAGTAAAAAGCTTTACCAAAAAGAAAGAGAAAAGAACTTTGAAAATAAGCAAATTTGAGTTGGAAAAATGTACGGATTGAAAGAACTTGAAAAAGCAAAGAAAGGAAACATTGTTCCTGTTTACGAAACAATGGATAGCCAACAGGATGAACTTGATTTTTTCAAAAAAATAAGCGATTACGGGAAAAAACCTCACTCAATTCTCCTTGAAAGTGCGGACATTGTTACAAAGTACGGTGAAAAAAGCATTGGGAGCGCAGACCCATGCCTAAACATTATTGGAAAAGGAGATAAATTTGAAATTAATGCATTGAATGAAACCGGAAATAGATTTTTAGCCGCAATAAAAAACGATTTGAAATTTTGCGATTCACTAAAAGTCTCAAAAAACAAGATTTCCGGAATACTGAAAGTAAAAAGAGATTTCATGAGCGAGAATGAAAAGCTTCGCGCAAAAACCCATGCTGACATTCTTAGAATTGTGGCGTTCAAATTAAAGCCTGTTTACAAACCTTTTCCTGTTTTTGCAGGATTGTTTGGAGTAATTGCTTATGACTTCATAGATCAGTTTGAACAGCTTCCAAAAAACAAAAAGGATTTGCTCAAAGAACCGGATTATGAAATGAACTTTTATGAAAATCTTTTTTTGGTTGATCATAAAAAAAAGCAAATCACTTTTGTAGCGAACGCGCTTATTTTCAATGAAGAAGATAAAAAATCTGAAACGGAAAGATGTAAAAAAATCATTGAATTTTACAAAAGCATGCTGACTGCAAAAATCCCTATTGGAAAAAAACCTCAAAAAATTAAACCAAAAATAACCACTGACACAAACAAAAATAAATTTGTAAAAATTGTTTCAGCACTCAAAAAGAACGTGCTTATGGGGGACGTTTTCCAGGTTGTGCCATCGCGCACTGTTTCCTCAACTTATACTGCGGAACCGCTTGACATTTACGCTTCACTTAGAAAGCTGAACCCTTCCCCTTACATGTTTTACTTTCAAAACAGTTCCGGAATTCTCGCAGGTAGCAGTCCTGAAACTTTCATAAAAATTGCCGGTAATGCGGAAAAAAAGATTGAAATCCGGCCGATTGCGGGAACTCGTCCAAGAGGTTTTGTGAACGGAAAGCTTGATGAAAAGCTAGATGCAAAGTATGCGGAAGAACTTTTGAATGATGTGAAAGAAATGGCTGAACACACAATGTTGATTGATTTGGCGCGAAATGATGTTGCACGCGTTTCAAAACCCGGAACGCGGGAATGTGAAAAAAGTTATATGATTGAAAAGTACTCACATGTTCAACACATTGTAAGCAGTGTTACAGGAATACTGAAAAGCGATCTGGATGCATTGTATGCTTATATGGCTTCGATGAATATGGGAACACTTACCGGAGCTCCGAAAGTAGAGGCAATGAAACTCATCAGATTAAATGAAAAAACCAGAAGGGGTTTTTATGGGGGAAGCATTGGCTATCTAACTCCTTCGGGAGAATTTGATTCGGCAATAATCATAAGAAGCATGTCTTTGCAGAAAGGAAAAGCATACACAAGAGCGGGCGCAGGAATTGTTTTTGATTCTGTTCCTGAAAAAGAGTTTGAGGAATCCGAAAGAAAAATGAAAGCGTGTTTGCGTGCAATTGAATTGGCGGAGGGATTCAAATGAAAAAAACGGTTGCAAAAATTTTGTTGGTTGATAATTTTGATTCTTTTACTTATAATTTGGTTGACGAATTTGAAAAACGAAATTGTGAAGTTCGTGTTTACAGAAACAATGTGCCGATGAAAAAATTTGGAGAAATAACCGAAGAATTCAAACCGGATTTAATTGTAATTTCTCCGGGCCCGGGAAATCCTGCGAGCGCAGGAAATATTATTCCAATAATTAAACAGTACTCCGGAAAAATCCCAATTTTTGGAGTTTGTCTTGGAGAACAGGCAATAATAGAGGCGTTTGGAGGAGTTGTCGGAAAGGCAGAGGAAACAATTCACGGAAAGCCCTCAAAAGTAATCCATAACGGAAGTGCATTCTTTGAAGGAATTCCAATTGAATTTGAATGCGGGAGATATCATTCGCTTGCAGGGCAAAGAATTCCAAATGAACTTGGAGTAACTGCTAAAAGCACTTCGGGAATCATTATGGGTGTTTCTCACAAAAAGTTTTTTGTGGAAGGGATTCAGTTTCATCCTGAGAGTATTTTAACTCCACATGGTGGGAAGATGATTGAGAATCTTTTGAAAAAATTGGAGGCGAAAATATGATTAAGGAAATGATTTCAAAAATTGTTGAAGGAAAAAACCTCACAAAAGATGAGGCTAATGAGGTTTTCAATGATATTATGAATGGTCAAGCTACTGATGCGCAAATTGGTTCTTTTTTGACAGCCCTCAGAATGAAAGGAGAAACAATTGATGAAATTCAGGGGGCAGCAGAATCAATGCGAAGCGTTTCCTCGCGCGTAACATATAATGGAAAAGAAAATGTTTTGGATGTTGTCGGAACCGGCGGAGATAAGAAGAAAACTTTCAATATTTCCACTGCTTCGGCAATTGTTGCGGCAGGAACAGGTTGTGTTGTTGCAAAGCACGGAAACAGAAGCGTTTCGAGCCAGAGCGGTTCGGCAGATGTTCTTGAAAGTCTCGGAGTTAATATTGAAACAACTCCTCAAAGAAATTCTGAAATCCTGAATAAAATCGGTTTTGCTTTTTTGTACGCACCAAAGCATCATCTTGCAATGAAATACGCAATTGGCGCACGCAAGGAAATTGGAATCAGAACAATATTCAATATTCTTGGGCCGATTACAAATCCTGCAAGGCCCAATACTTTTCTCCTTGGGGCTTACAATGTTGATCTTGCGGAAAAACTTGCTTTTGTGCTCGCAGGTTTGAAGGCAAAAAAAGCATTTGTTGTTCACGGTTCAGGTTATGATGAGATAACTCTTACAGGAAAAACAATTGTATTTGATGTTGAAAAAGGGAAAGTTGAAAAAATTGAGATTACGCCTGAGAAGTTTGGTTTCAAAAAGTGCAAAGAAAAAGATCTCGAGGTTCATAATCCAACAGAATCATCTGAAATCATAATGAAAATTCTTTCGGGAAAAGAAAAAGGTCCGAAATTGGATGCGGTTCTTCTAAATGCAGGATTTGCGATTTATGCAAATGGTAAAGCAAAAAATCCGAAAGATGGAATAGAACTCGCGCGGAGAAGCATTGAATCAGGAAAAGCAAAGGAAAAACTTGAGCAGCTTATTGCGGAAACAAAAAAAGCGTGATTAAAAATGGGTTTTTTAAAAAAAATCAAAGAGCTGAAGCTTGAGGAAATTGAAAAAAGCAAGAAAAAACTGTCGCTTGAAAAAATAAAAAAAGGTTTGAAAAAGGCAAATCATTCTTTTAGAAAAGTAATTGCCGGAAAAAAGAAAGTTAGTTTAATTGCGGAATTCAAAAAGAGCTCTCCTTCGCGCGGAAAAATAAACAAAAAAGCAAATTTGCCTAAGTTTATGAAACTTTATAGTGAATATGCGGATTGCATTTCAATTCTCACTGAACCACATTATTTTTTAGGAGATGTAAAATTCATTCGAGAGGCAAAAAAGCACACGAAAAAGCCGATTTTGAGAAAGGATTTTATTTTGGATGAATACCAAGTTTTTGAAGCGCGATACTTCGGCGCGGATGCGATTCTTTTGATAGCAAATTTTGTGCCCTTAAAAAAATTGAAAGAACTTGTTCGAACAACCGAATCTTTGGGAATGGATGCACTTGTTGAATGTGATAGTGTTTCGAGTTTGAAAAGTGCGTTGAAAAGCGGTTCGAAAATAATTGGCATCAACAATAGAAATCTTGATTCTCTAAAAGAGGATTTTGGCACAACTGAAAAGCTTTTGCAAAAAATTTCCTCTCGAAAAAGGAAAAAATTAATTATTGTTTCCGAATCCGCGATCAATTCCAGAGTGCAAGTTGATTTTCTTAAGGGGAAAGTGGACGCAGTTTTGGTTGGAACCTCAATAATGAGCGCTTCTATTCCAAGAGTTAAGCTGAAGGAACTGAGCGGAAAAACTCTTGTAAAAATCTGCGGAATTACAAATATTCAAGATGCAAAAAATGCGGTTAAAGCAGGGGCAGATGTTATTGGATTGAATTTTTACAAAAAAAGTCCAAGATATGTTACTCTTGAAACTGCAAAAAAAATTGCGGATAGTGTTAGGGGGAAAGTTTTGATTGCAGGAGTTTTTGTGAATGCGCAAAAAAGCATTGTTAAAGGAATTATAAAAAAAGTAGGACTTAATTTTGTGCAGTTTTCCGGAAACGAAAATCCAAAAAATATCAGCGGCTTTGATGTTCCAGTTATCAAGGCAATTCACATTAAAAACAAAAAAAGTATTTTAATTGCAAAAAATTTTAAAGTGGAAAACATAATGGTTGATTCTTTTGTGAAAGGAGAATTTGGCGGAACCGGAAAAATGATTGATAAAAAGTTTTTGGGTGCAAAAAAATTGAATGGAAAGAACCTTATTTTTTCCGGCGGACTTAATTCGAAAAATGTCGGAAGAATAATCAAGGAATTTGCTCCTGCGATGGTTGATGTTGCTTCGGGTGTTGAAAAATCGCCCGGCAGGAAAAGCTTTTCTAAAGTAAAATCATTTATTAGAGCTGTTGCGGAGGCGGATGCATGAAGGGTTATTTTGGTGAATTTGGGGGACAATTCATGCCTGAAACACTCATGCCTGCGGTTTCGGAATTGGAAAAAGCGTTCAATAAATACAAAAATGACAAAAAATTCAACAAAGAATATACAGATCTTCTTAGGGAATTTGTCGGAAGACCGACTCCAATTACTTTTGCAAAAAATTTGAGCAAAGAATTTGGGTGTAAAATTTATTTGAAGCGCGAAGACCTCGCTCATACAGGAGCCCATAAAATCAATAATGCTCTTGGACAGGCATTGCTTGCAAAGCACATGGGGAAAAAGAGAATTATAGCTGAAACCGGAGCAGGCCAACATGGAGTTGCAACCGCAATTGCGTGCGCAATGCTCGGTCTTAAATGTGAAGTTTATATGGGGGAAGTTGATATTGAAAGACAAAAACCAAATGTGTTCAGAATGAAGCTTGCAGGGGCCAAAGTTATTCCTGTTTCAAGCGGTTCGAAAACTCTTAAAGATGCGATTAATGAGGCTCTTCGTGATTGGACTGCGAACGTTAACGACACGCATTATCTCCTTGGATCTGCTTTAGGCCCGCATCCATATCCTTCAATAGTTGCTCATTTCCAAACTGTTATTGGAAAGGAAGCGAGAAGACAGATTCTTGCAAAAGAAAAAAGGCTTCCAAAAGCGATAATTGCATGCGTCGGCGGCGGATCAAATGCAATAGGAATTTTCAATGGTTTTAGAAATGATAAAAAAGTTGAATTGATCGGAGTTGAGGCAGGGGGTTTGGGAATTAAAGGCGGAAAGCATGCTGCGAGATTTGCCGATCCAAAAATCGGAAGAAAGGGAGTTCTGCATGGAACCCTAACTTATGTGCTCCAAGATAAAGATGGGCAGATTTACAATACGCATTCCGTTTCCGCGGGACTTGATTATTCTGCAATAGGCCCTGAGCATGCTTTTTTGCGAAAAATCAAAAGAGCAAAGTACACTTATGCAACTGACAAAGAAGCTTTGAGCGCATTCAAAATGCTTTCTGAAAAAGAAGGAATCATTCCCGCACTTGAAAGCTCGCACGCAGTTGCATACGCAATTAAGTATGCAAAAAAATGCAAAAAGGATGATATTGTACTTGTGAATGTTTCCGGACGCGGAGATAAAGATCTTGAAACCGCCGCAAAAGCATTGGGGGAGAAATTATGAGCCTTTACAAAAAAATGTTTGAGCAATTGAAAAAGAAAAATGAAAAGGCGTTCATTCCTTTTGTTGTTCTTGGAGATCCTGATTTTAAAACAAGCGAAAAAATTTTGGATGTTCTTGTACAAAAGGCAGATGCATTGGAACTTGGTTTTCCGTTCAGCGATCCGATTGCGGATGGAAAAAGAATCCAAGCGGCAGATGAACGTTCTTTGAAAAGCGGAACAACTCCGGAAAAGTGCTTTTCGCTCATAAAAAATATTCGTAAAAAAAACAAAAATATCCCAATTGGACTGCTTTTGTATTACAATCTTGTATTTTCAAATGGAACAGAAAGTTTTTTGAGAAAAGCAAAAGCTGTAGGGGTTAATGGAATTCTTGTTGCGGACATGCCAATAGAAGAGGCTTCTGAGTTCAATTCTATTTGCAAAAAAATTGGTTTGGACCAGATTTTTATTGTTGCGCCAACAACCGATGGAAAGAGAATGAAAAAAATTGCTTCAAAGGCAAGCGGGTTTGTTTACACAGTTGGAATTTTAGGGGTTACAGGAGAGAGAAAAAGCGTTGCAACAGATACGCTCAATCTTATTAGGCGCATTAAGAAAAATTCAAAAATTCCTGTTTGTGTTGGCTTTGGAATTTCAACTCCCGAACATGTGAGAAAAATTATAAAAGAAGGAGCCGATGGAGCAATTGTGGGCTCTGCGGTTGAAGCGATTATAGAAAAGAACCTCAAAAACAGGAAGAAAATGCTCAAAGAACTGCTTTTTTTCGTTTCTAAAATGAAAGGGGCAACGCTCAATGCTAAGGGAAATTAAACCGGTTAAAGAACTGGATGCTGTGTTTACCGCACCTCCTTCAAAGGCGCACACTCTAAGGGGGTTGTTCATTGCTTCGCTTGCAAACGGAAAAAGCATTATCAAAAATGCGCTGAATGCTGATGATCAGAAAACTGCTGCAAATTGTTTGAACGCACTCGGAGCGGAAATAAAGTTTGATGAAAAAGATTTTTTAGTTAAAGGAACTAATGGAAAACCTGTTTCTTCAGGAAACGTTTTTGCAAAGGATTCAGGAGTAACTGCGAGATTTTTAATTCCGCTTGCGGGTTTGGCTGAAGGAAACACTTTCATTGACGGTTCCGTAAGATTGCGCGAGCGTCCAATTGGAGATTTATTAAATGCGCTTGAAAAAACAGGTTTTAAGTACGAATCCTCCGGAAAAAAACTCCCAATCACTGTCATGGGTGGATCTTTCGAAGGAGGAATCACTTCAATAAAAGGTTCTGCAAGCTCACAGTTTTTGAGCGCGCTTTTGCTAAGCGCACCTTGCACAAAAAAAGGAATTAATATTTCCATTGAAGGGAAACTTCTCTCAAAACCGTATATTGATGTAACGCTTGAGTGCATGCAAGTTTTTGGCGTGAAAGTAACAAATGTAGATTATAAAGAATTTTCAGTAAGGCCGCAAAAATATTCTCCGCAGGATTTTTTGGTTGAAGGGGATTACAGTTCGGCTTCATATTTTTTTGCCGCAGCGGCAATTACGGGCGGAAAAGTGCGGGTTGATAATCTTAACCCGAATTCAAAACAAGGGGACAAATTTTTTTTAAATTGCCTTGAAAAAATGGGTTGCAAAGTTTTTTTTGGAAAAAATTTTGTAAAGGTTTTTGGAGGGAAATTAAAAGGCATCACAATTGATATGGGAAATTATCCGGATATTGTTCCCACACTTGCAGTTGTTGCGGCTTTTGCAAAAGGAAAAACAATCATTACAAATGTTTCCCATTTGGCGCTAAAGGAAAGCAACAGACTTGAATCAACTGCTGCGGAATTGCAAAAATGCGGAATTAAAGTGAATGCTTCGTCAGATTCACTTGAGATTATAGGTGGAAAATCCCATGGAGGAGAAATTGATTCGCACAACGATCATAGAATTGCAATGAGCTTCTCAATAATGGGTTTGGCGGTTCCGGGAATTAAAATAAAAGATTTTGAAGTTGTGGGAAAGAGCTTTGAAAATTTTTATGCGGAGCTTGAAAAAGCATATGTTGCAAAGCCTGAGAGGATTGTTTTGATCGGTTTTAGAGGAACGGGAAAAACATCTATCGGGAAAAAACTCGCAAAACGCCTTAACATGGATTTTTTTGATTCTGATAAGGAGATCGTGAAAAAAACAGGAAAAACAATTTCGGGAATTTTTGCTGAAAAAGGAGAAAAAGGCTTTCGGGAACTCGAGAAACATACAATCTCTAGGTTAGCAAAATCAAAGAATGCCTGTATTGCATGTGGCGGCGGCGCAATTTTGCTTGAAGAGAACGTTGAAAACCTTAAAAAGAATGCAATTGTAATACTCCTTGAATGCGATGCAAAAACCATTTTTGGGAGGATAAGACATAACAAAAACAGACCGGCGTTGACAAAAAAACAAGGTTTTGATGAGATTTTGCACTTGCTTGATGAGCGCAAGGAAAAGTATGAAAGTGCGATGGATTTGAAAGTTAACACTTCAAAAAAAACAATTAATGAATGTGTGCAGGACATAATTGATGCATTGGATGGCAAGGAGCTTATATGAAAGTGAAAGTTAATCTGAAAAATAAAATCAATGAAAGCTATGAGATTTTGATAGAGCACGGGCTTTCAAAAAGGCTTGCTTCGCAGATAGTCAAGGATAATTTTGGAAACGCTTATTGCATAATTTCGGATTCGAATGTGGCAAAGTTTTTCGGCAAAAAATTGTTGAAACAGTTTCGTGCAAAAAAAGCAAAGGCAGAATTATTGTCCTTTTCCCCCGGTGAAAAAAACAAGAATTTAAGAACAGTTGAAATGCTTCTTGAAAAAATGCTTGAACGTGAATTTGACAGAAAAGCATGCGTGATTGCGCTCGGCGGAGGCATAAGCGGGGATGTTGCCGGTTTTGTGGCCTCGATTTACTTGCGCGGCGTGAGTTATGTCCATATTCCCACTACGCTTTTGGCGATGGTTGATTCAAGTGTCGGAGGAAAAACGGGAGTTGACCTTTCACACGGAAAAAATAGCGCCGGAACTTTTTGTCAACCGAAGAAAGTTTATATTTGCCCTGAATTTTTGGATTCACTTAGCAGAAAGGAACTTTCTAACGGTCTCAGTGAGGTTGTAAAGCACTCTGTGATCGGTGATAAAAAGTTTTTTGTTTTTCTTGAAAAAAATATTGAAAAAATTTTGAAAAAGGACAAAAAGCTTCTTTCTAAAATTATTGAATTGAACTGCAAACAAAAAGCCCGCATTGTTGAAAAAGATGAAAAAGAAGGGAATTATAGGAGAGTTGTAAATTATGGACACACGATTGGACATGCAATTGAAATTCTTGGAAATTATAAGGAGTTCGGACATGGGGAAGCCATTAGCATTGGAATGGTTGTTGAAGCGCAAATGTCAAAGGAACTGGGCTTTTTGAAACAAAATGATGTTGAAAAAATAAGAAATCTTCTTGAAAGAACAGGTCTGCCGGTGAAAGTTCCGCGCGAAAAAAAAATTTCATTTAAAAAAATTCTTGCTGCGACAAAAAAGGATAAAAAAAGGGTTTCTGGAAAAACGTATTATTCGCTTCCGACAAAAATCGGCGCAATGTACTCAAAAAAAAGCTTTTACGGGTTAGCAATAAGTGATTCTGATGTATTGAAAGCATTGAGGAAGTGCTTATGATAGCGGTTTCAATTGCGTCAAAAAATATTCCCCTTGCACTGGAGGACATTAAAACCGCAAATGAAGAGGCGGACATTATAGAGCTTCGACTTGATTTTTTCAGCACGTTAAGTGAAAAAGATTTGGAGCACTTAGTGAAAGCATGCAGAAAACCGGTTATCTGCACTTGCCGGCGCATGGAAGAAGGGGGATTATTCAAGGAATCCGAATCAAAGAGAATTGCCGTTTTGAAAAAGGCAATAAAACTTGGTGTTGAGTACATTGATTTGGAATTTGAAACAAAAAAAGTGAACAAAGAAAAAATTTTTGAGTATTTGAAAAAGCACAAAAAAACAAAAGTAATTCTTTCAAAACATTTTTTTGGAAACACACCGCTTTTTGAGGATTTGAAAAAGTTGATGGAAAAAATGGGCAAAGAAAAGCACGATGTTTTGAAAATTGTTACGAAAGCAAACACGGATGATGATCCAAGAATTATTTTTTCGCTTTTGCGGGAAGCAAAAAGAAAAGGGATCAGAATAATCGCGTTCTGCATGGGTCGCATTGGTCGCGATTCAAGGATTCTTTCAATGCCTCTTGGAAGCTTTTTGACTTTTGCCTCGCTCGAAAAAGGAAAAGAAAGTGCCGAGGGGCAGATTCCTATTAAGGAAATGAAAAAAATTTACGCCGGCCTGAGGGTGATGTTTTAATGCCTAAAAAACGAGGAGATCCGCACAGAACTGTCAACAAAGGAGTACACCCAAGAAATGCTCAACTTGAATTCAGAAACGGTTCTGTTCAATCCATAGAAGGATTAATGAAATTTTATCTTCGCAGTGAACAAAAGGCAGATAGTGGCAGAGAAAATCGCAGAACGGCAATTGGAGCGGATATTTTAAAAAGCCTGACTGGTTTTGAAAGCCGATTTGACACAAACCCTCAGCACCAATTTATCATTAAAGAGATAAAAATCGCATTAGAAAACAATGACACCGTAAAGCTACAGGATTTGTTGGAAAGGCACACATGTAATTTGAAGATCCAACCTGAGGAGTGAAAAAATGGCTGAACAAAAAATGCAAGTTTTTGCAATAGTTGGAAAACCCGCAAAACATTCGCTTACAAAATGCAGGATTCAAATCGCTAAAACTCAATTATACTTATCAGATTTTTGAACCAAATAATCTTAGAGAATTTGTTCGCCACGCAAAAAAATCCAAATTTGGTGGGTTTAATGTTACAATGCCATTCAAAGAAAAAATTATGAGGTATTTGGATAAAATTGATGCAATTGCAAAAAAAATAGGCGCAGTAAACACTGTTGTAAACAAAAACGGAAAGCTTATCGGATACAATACTGATGGAATTGGCGCCGTAAATGCGCTCAAAAAAACAGGAAAAATTTCCGGAAAAAAAGTTCTCCTTCTTGGTTATGGCGGCGCGTCCAAGGCAATTGCATTTTATTTGAAAAAAGAAAAATCTAAAGTGTTTATTTCCGGAAGAAATTTTTCAAAAGCGAAAAAGCTGGCGCAAAAAACCAATGCAATTGCAATTAAGGAAAAGGATATTTACACTGAGAAATTTGACATTTTAATCAATGCTACATCTGTTGGCATGAAACCAAAAACAATTGAAATGCCTGTAAAAGCAGGGTTTTTAAGGAAAGGAATGGTTGTATTTGATATTGTTTATGATCCCCTTGAAACAAAATTGCTAAAAACAGCAAAAAAGAAAGGGTGCAAAACAATTTTGGGAACTGAAATGCTTTTGGAACAGGCTTTTGCGGGATTTAAATTATTCACTGGAAGAATGGCGCCTGAAAAAAGCATGAGAAAAGCTTTGGAGAGTGCTTTACTATGACATTCAATTCATTCGGAAAAATTTTCAGCTTCACAAGCTTTGGCGAATCGCACGGAAAAGCAATAGGAGTTGTTGTGGATGGTGTTCCTGCGGGATTTTCGCTTAATGAAAATGATATTCAGAAAGAACTTGATAGGAGAAAGCCGGGTCAGTCAAAAGTTACAAGCGAGAGAAAAGAAGAGGATAAGGTTGATATTATTTCGGGAATTTTTGAAGGAAAAACAACCGGAATGCCGATTGCAATGCTCATTCACAATAAGGATGTGAAGAGCGCGGATTATTCAAAAATAAAAGATGTTTTCAGGCCCGGGCATGCAGATTATACTTATGAAACAAAATTTGGAATTCGTGATTATAGGGGCGGAGGAAGGAGTTCTGCGCGCGAAACCGCTATGAGAGTTGCTGTGGGAGCAATTGCAAAAAAATATTTAAAAGAAAAAGGAATTTCTATTTACGGTTTTACGCGAGAAGTTGCGGGAATCCGAGCTGAAAAAACAAATTTGAATGTAATTGAAAAAAATTCCGTACGCGCTCCTGATTTAAATGCGGCAAAAGCAATGGAAGAAATCATTCTGGCTGCAAAACATCACGGAGATAGTGTTGGAGGAATTGTGGAAATTATTGCAAAAGGTGTTCCACCGGGTTTAGGGGAACCTGTTTATTACAAGTTAGATTCAAAATTGGCGGAAGCGCTCATGAGCATTAATGCGGTTAAGGGCGTTGAAATCGGTTCAGGTTTTGCCTCTACAATAATGCGCGGCTCGCATCATAATGATAAAATTACAAAAGTGAAAGGAAAAGTGAAATTTGAAACAAATAATGCCGGCGGAATCACCGGGGGAATAAGCAATGGAGATGATATTGTTGCGAGAATTGCGGTTAAGCCTGCTTCTTCAATTGCAATTGAACAGAATACAATTAATAAAAAAGGAAAAAATGCAAAAATCTCCGTTAAAGGAAGACACGATCCTTGTTTGTGCCCGCGCGCAGTTCCTGTAGCAGAAGCAATGGTTGCAATTGTTCTCATGGATTTGTATTTGATTGCAAAAACAAGGAAATGAATTTTACGATTTTTTAATGATGTGAATTGTTTTTCGGGGTTTCAGAAAACACAAGATACGCACCTATAATGAGTGTAAGAAAAGCCAGTATTGTGTCAAGTTCCTCATTGAAAATCGGGTGTTCAAAAAAGTTCAAGCCGCTGAGAAGCAAAATCGTGGAAAACACTATTATTACAACTCCGGTAAGGAGTCTATCTCCCGAACCCTCAAAGAAGCCCATAAAAATTGAGAATAGCTAAATCAATAAAAAACCAGCATAAAAGACCTTATTTTGGCAAAAAAGCAGTGCATGCTATTTCAATTAATGCGCCTTTTGGCAATTTGGAAACCTCAACACAATAGCGCGCAGGAAGAGGTTCTTTTGTAAAATATTCAGAATAAATTTTGTTCATTTCCGCAAAATCACCCAAATTCTGCATGAATATTTCGCATTTTACAACATGCTCAAGCGAAGCTCCTGCTTCTTCGAGAATTGCTTTAATGTTTTCCAGAACTTGTTTGGTTTGGGCTTTTATTTCATTTCCAACAAGTTCGTTTGTTTTAGAATTTATCGGAAGCTGTCCCGAAACAAAAATAAAATTTCCTGCTCTAACAGCCTGAGAATATGGGCCGATTGCTTTTGGAGCGTTTTTTGATTGAATTTTTTTTATCATTTCAGTT
>Ga0209542_10006114_pt1 | contig 23607 bp, 33 predicted proteins | sample RifCSPhighO2_01_FD_184028 | JGI IMG/M metagenome (GOLD analysis project Ga0209542, IMG submission 184028) | Soil microbial communities from Rifle, Colorado - Rifle CSP2_plank highO2_0.1 (SPAdes) (version 2) | ecosystem: Environmental > Terrestrial > Deep subsurface > Rock core/Sediment ... | reverse complement strand
TCAACGCAATACCTTTACTACTAGACAACTCGCCCAACAAATCCCGAGCCACATTCAAAAAAACCTGTCGAGTTCTATCCGGATCAGTGAACTCCTCAGCCTTCGGCCTATGTTCGGTAAGCACATTCCGAGCAAGATGTAACAAAAGATGATGTTCTTCAGGCAAACTATACTCGGGTGGTAAAATATGATAAAAATATCTAAAATCACTCTCCCGTTGTAATATCGTCACCACCACCGAACTACTGCCAACCGGAACAGAATACTGATCAACAAACCGACTCTCACTCGGAAACTGAGATACCAACCGAGTAAAAGAAAAATTAGGTAACACATCGGGCCTAAAAAGACCAGCATACAATTTCTCCCTACCCGCATCCAACTTCCCCAGAACACCCTGTATGAGCTTAGTAGCCTCAAGTAAACTCAAAAATCGTTCCAAATAACGTACATACGCAAGAGAAATACCCTGTCCAAGTCCAGCTCGTAAAGAAGCAATATGTTCCCGTAATTCACTATAACACCGCAGAGGATCAGTCTGTAACATACCCAAAAAATACTGCAACTCATCAAACGCGCCTTCATACTGGAACAAAGCCAGCTTCTCCCCAGAAAGCAACGACTCCTGTTTAGTCAAATAAACATACAGTCGCCCAATTTCCGCAAGCAATAAAATCTGCTCACTTGGATAGTGATAGTTCTTCTGCTGCACAAAAACCACTCTGCTCACCTCAGGATTATCAGCTAAAGCGCGTATAGTGCCCGCACGCACCTCATCCTGTTCAGCAAGCGAAGGAACATACGACGATCCCAAATAATTAACATATAACACTGACTCCCCCTGCTCCCGCTCAACCTGCACCGCATACAAAGGCGCTCCCTCTTTAAACAACATACCTAAAAAACGTGCCGAACAGTTAAATAGATTTCGCTGAACTGAAAAAGCAACTATTTTAAACCCCCACACCCTCCAAATACAGTGGAAGAGGCGTCAGAGTTCTATGCGGGAGATGTAGCGACGAGAGTTCGAGACATGGAAGAAAAGCAACAGATGCTGAGAGACCGACTTCTCTTAGTAGGACAAACACTCGTTGATCACCGAGAGTCATCATTTAAAGAAGTCCTAGAACTCAAAAAAAACACACACCATATGAGAGAAGAACTCGAAAGAATAAAAAGCTTAATAGAAAGAATAAGTGAACAATTATCATCTACTGCAAGAAAAGAAGAAGTACTTATACTCCAAAGACAACTGGACCTATTAAGAAATGGCACCGATTGACATCATAAAGCAAATGCAAGCAGAAGGAAAATCCGAGCAGGAAATAATAGCATCGCTGCACGATCAAAATGTCCCAGAGGAAGAAATCACCAACGCTCTAACACAAATAAAAATAAAACAAGCAGTCGCAGAAACACCCGAACATCTAATAGAAGAAGAAAAAGAAACAGAAAGACCAAAAACAGCCAGCTTTCAAGGCATGCAAGCATCCATGATGTCCCAACCAAAATCGCCTCCAGAAGAACAAGAAGCACCACCAGAAACACCAGCACCCATACCACAAGCCAACCAAACCCCCCAAGCACCTCAATATCAAGAACAATCATTTCAACAATCCTACCAGCAAAACTTTCAACCCCAATATCCTGCATACCAAGAACAACAATACCAACAACCCTCAGAAGTCTCCCTCTCTTCTGATACCATCTCAGAAATAGCCGAACAAATAGTTGCAGAAAAAATGCAGTCTCTCAGAAAAGAACTCGAAAAATCAGTAGATTCCCGTACTCTTGTCCAATCTAGAATAGAGTTTATAGATGAACGCTTAAAGAGAATAGAAAAAATTATCGATCGACTCCAACTCTCCATCCTCCAAAAAGTCGGAGAATACACCACCAATATCGAAGACATTAAGCACGAACTCATAGAAACCCAGAAGACCTTCAAAGCCATGGCTCCTCCCTTCACCCCCAAACAACAATCAACCCCACAACAACAAAGACAACCGCAACCCACTCGACAAAATCAATCTCAACAATAAAAAGAATCGCTAATCTCTCATTATACATTCTTCTGTTGCTTAAGTAACAAATCACTATACGACTCTGCAATCATATCCTCATCCCGAATACCCAGCAGCCCCTTATACTCATCGCACTGTCTCTGCAAATACTCCCTCCCAAGTGTTCCATCGAGATCAATCGCCTCAACCTCTATAAAACTACCAAGACGCTCAACTTCATCCACATGAAACTTCACATTACCAATAAAATAGATATCTCGCTGTTTATCCACAACCACTTTCACCCCTAAAGCGTTAGTCAAAATAGCCTCTAACGAAGAGCCCGGCTCAGTCTCAAAAAGTCCCACATTGGATTGCTTAGCCCCAGCATAATCATCTCGCTCATACCAAACCAATCTATTCTCTATCTTTCCTTTTCTCAGTTTCAACCGCCCATGAGGAACGTTAAAATACACATCCGCCTGATGATCTTTCCCTCTCCACTCCGCTCCCTCTTTTACCAATAGCGCACGTATCCTCTCCAACTCATTGCATCTCGCTTTAAACTCAACATTCAAATGCATAATCCAAAAAAACAAGAGAGGTTTATAATAATTGTTACACTAAAAACTAGCCCTTCGCAGCAAACGGATTAACAACTCTCAACAAGGTATTTTCTTAAAATGCTATCACTTTCTATCATACAATTCATCCCTATGTTTTATTAACAGTTTACCCATATGATAACCCTTCATCATTCTCTCTAATTGTCGTCGAGCAATCTCTACTTGCTCTCGTTTTTTTAGATAGTTCTTAATCGCCTCACTAATCACCCTCCCCAAAAATCCTTTCTTCTGTTTTTCAGCAAGCGCTAACTCCCTCAACTTCTGGAGAACATCTGTTTCAATACGTATAGTAATCCTTGTACTCTTCACAACATACATATAAATTGAGATTATCTAAATGTTTCCATTTTGGAAGTATAAAGCTTCCAACTCAATCCGTTTAATGTTCGCTAATTTTATAAGATCTGAGACAAAGTTTCCACTATCTTACTAAGAAAAAGTTAATTCAATCTCGAATATTTTATAAGCTGTGATTTCTTAACAAAGTTATGATTAGAGAGGCAACTAAAGAGGATTTGAATAGGCTCATTTCTCTTTATAGGGAATACGATCTTTATGAGAATGAATTAGATAAGGGGGTGGAAATAGATTCCATTGTTGAAATAAAAAAAAGAACTTTAAAATTTCTCAAGAATAAAAAGGTTAGAATATTTGTAATAGAAGAGTATGGGGAAATTTTGGGGATGGTTGATTGGAGCATAGATAAAAAAAACGGAGAAAAAAGAGGTGTACTAAATAATATTATAATAAACAAAAAAGCAAGAGGAAAGCGTTATGGAACTCAGCTCGTTGATTTTTTGATAGATTATTTCAAGAATAAAAAATGCGTTAAAGTCTATAGTTTTGTAAGAGGTAAAAATATCAAAGCGCAGAAGTTTTGGAAAGATTATGGGTTTAATTTATCTGTAAATGGGTATCATATGGATAAGAAGTTGTAATTTCTTTATTCTTCTTAAGATCTAGGACAAAATGGGGCTTAAGTTTTAGAGGAGTTTTTCATAAATAATCCATTGTATGAGGGTTGTTCCCCACATGATAAATCCTACCGAGAAAGAAATTAAAGGTAAATAGTTTTTGGTAAGAAAAAACAAAGCAATCTGAGAAGTGTAAAAACCAAGCGCAATCAAAATAGTTGCTAATGGTTGCCCAGATCTCTTTTCCTTGTAATTCTTCATTATTTGAGCAGGTATCCCAATTAAAACGAGAGCTAATGAAAATATGCTGAAAAAAATACTAACAATTAATATCTAGTCCATTAGTAACATACAATTCTATTGTTTTTAAGGATTATCAAAAAAGTATGCCCCAGAAACCGGACTTAATTTTATAAATCGCCACCCAGAAACCCTACTTACTCTTAGCCAAAATCCAGCTCGCAGCACCAGCCACAACCAACAACAAAATTGCTCCAGCTACCCTACCTGAATACAACCAGTTAAAAAATCTGCTAGCAGTCGGATCACCGCCACCCACACTTCCAGGCAAATAAGGCGCAAAATAATTAGAAAAGACCACCACTGCAGAAATAACAAACATAAGCACTAATAGCCCAATCACCACTTTCCCAATCGTCGGCCCCGTAGACTTAAGAAAATCACTCCCCACAAACCCAGCAATCAACAACAAAAAGAACATACTAAGCAACAATACTGAAAACCAAGGCACAATAGCTAGCACATATTCCCGAGGTCCCACAGCCGACACAAACACAATCGCCACTAAAAACGCCACAAGCAGTTCCCAGAACTTCTGCTCAATCACCTTCGTCTTATTAAGCACCACAAACACAATCACGAATACCAAAAGAAAACTTAACAACGGTAAAAAAATACTAATGCCTGACAAATCAACGGGAGCCATAATTAATTCCTGTGTACGGTAAAGTCAGCAAGTCTACCCGTTCCATCACTCTTATTGTCACTAGACCCAGCAGCTACCGCAATAATAATACCCACTAACAATACAGCCCCTACAATATACCCGATCCAATCATTAATCACAAAACTATCATACCACCCGTAATTCTCAAATGACTTAGACAAAACGACAATAAACACGATGAACGCAATGGCGCCCAATCCCCAATACCAATATCGACGATCCTTATCGGGAATAAACATCCCAAACAAAATCATCACCGCGAGCAGCACTGCCAACCCCACACCAAGTCGTGGGAACAACTCCTGGAAAAACTGAGTCACATCATTATTCTGCAGCGCCAACAACCCCACCGCAATAGCAATAATCGCCATTAACCCACGATTCTTACCCATAATATGCGTCGCCTGCAAAATACCAAACACAATCGCAAACAACAACAAAAACGGCAACAGATAAGCAAACACACCGATAGAATCCCACTGATTTAGAATATCACCTATGCTCACCATTCCTCACTCAGCGCTCCTTCATTTAAATACGTTTCGGTAAACCGAAGCAATAATGTTGAGCCTACATAGATAGAGACATCTTTCACAATTTAAATCATTAGTAAGAATAACCAAAGAGGAATTAGTAGAACTTTGTTTTCAACTCTAAATTCTTCCTTGGTAACAACTATGCCAAAGGGGGAATCTTTTTCTTTTATGAAATCTTCAATTGATTGTAACGTGTCTTGCCGTATTCGGTTTCTAAATTTAGACTCTATAGGAATTGCTTTCTTTTTTACAGGTAGGACAAAATCTATTTCTTTTTTATTTTTCCAATAAAATATCTCTGGTTCAGGTCCTGGTTCAAGATTGAATTTTAATCTAATCAAATGATCAAACAATACACTCTCAACAACGAAACCAAGTTCAGTATCATTATTTATTAAAGTATCATCAATAAATCCAATTATACCGTTTCGGATACCGGGGTCAAGAACATATATTTTCTCCTGCTTTCTAATCCTATGTTTTCTGCTTAAAGAGTAATATTGAGAAGATTTTATTAAATATGCCTTAGTTAAGTATTTGAGGTAAGATTTAAGAGTAGGTCTTTGAATATCTAAAAGACTTGCAGTTTGAACAAGATTAAAGCTTGAGCTAGATTGTCTGGCAAGTAATTTAAAAAGGTCTTCCAATACACTAGGATTTCTTATTCTAAAATATCTGACTATATCCTTAAAAAAGATTAGTTTGACCTTATCTCTTACCGCCTCGCCAATGCGTGTATAGTCTTTTTCATCCAAGAATTCAGGGTATCCTCCAACTGTAAGGTATCTATTTAGCAATATCTCGATAGATTCCCTTTTAGAAGAAATCTCTCCTAAAAATACGTCCAATCCTTCTTTAAATGTCATGACGCTGCTTTTTTGTATTGCCTCTAGTAAAGATTCTCTAAGCTTTCTTTTAGTGAGGTAAAAATCATCGGGTAATATTTTCTGATATCTAAGGACTTCAGAGAATTTTAAAGGTAACATCACAGTGGATTTAATTCTTCCTAAAAGAGATTCTTCGGTACCCTTACTAATCCAAATAGACGAAGAACCAGAAATAATAAATTTGATATTATACCCAAAATCATACCAGTTTTTAAGAATTGTCTCCCATTTAGGAATTTCTTGTATTTCATCTAAGAAAAAATAGTGTTTTTCCTTGATTTCATCGAGTGGTGTTTTTATAACATATTTAGAATAAGTTTCAAAAATATCTTTGATTTGTGCACCACCATCGTTCAATTCCACCTCATCTACAGAAAGATAGAAAATTCTCTTAGGTACAACTCCTGAATTGAGCAAATATTGTATGAGTTGATGTATGAGGATAGTTTTCCCTACTCTTCTTGGCCCAATTATTGAAATAATCTCTTTACGCTCTAGACTATTTTTCAAAACATGAAAGTCCCCTCTTTTGAAATCGCTCATTTTTGAAGGAGAAATCTCTTTATTATCCCACCAAGGGTTATACTTGTTCAGTATTCTAAGGATCTCTGCCCCATCCATTGTATAGTATGTTATACAGTCCTTTTAAATATTTGTATAATATACTATACACTTCAAGTGTATAATAAATAATACATAAATCAGCATAAAATGTATAATATACTATACACTTCAAATAAACGCAGAATAGATGATGTATAAGATAACTCAGCAACAAAATAGTATAATAACTAAATAAGCTTCATCCTCAAGAAGATTTAGCTCTTCTTCTCACTCGATGAAGAACCACCACTGCCCAAAGCAACCGCTACCGCAAGCCCAATAACCACCAAAAAGATAATGGTCACTCCAACGCCCGAAATGCCCTCAGAAAAGTAACTCTTCAAATACTCCCACGTCCCCGTGAAATACAAAACAGCCAATAACACAGCAACAAACGCCAAACCCCCCATCACCCATTGCACCTTCTTATCAATCTTAAACTCCCCACCAGAGAAGAACATCCCCCACAAAAGCAAGAACACTAAAATAATAACTAAAGCAACCGCCACAAACTGTCCCAATTGCAAAATCAACAATACTGATCGAGCAAACGCTAGCACAATCAACCCCATAACCAACGCAACTAAGGCATCAATCTGTTTCTTCCCCTTCCCCAAAATCTCACTCTTCTGCAGCAAAGCAAATACCACCGTAAACACAAGCAAGAAAGGTAAAAGATATTCAATCACCAAGGGGTGTTGTAAAATCGTCGCCCCACCATACGTCGTCTCAGCCATAAATATAAACAAACTAGTGAATATTTAAATCTTCCCTGACGTCATCAAGTCTAATCAAAATAGATAATGCCTCTTAAGGTTTAAATAAGTAGAGAATGTTTAGATTAAATGACAAATGAAAACAATAATATCTGGCTCAAGGAAGGGGAGCAAAGTAAGGTAACTCCAAGAATAAAAAAAATAGGTCTTAGATTTAAGGGAAAAGAGTTGGAGAAGATAGTTCAAATATTAAATTGGATAGAGAAAAATATTTCCTCAGAAAGTAACCCTGAAAAAATACAATCGATTTTTGCTTCTAGAACCGCAGATCAAATAATTGCAGATAAAAAAGATACAGGATGCCATGACACAACATTACTCTTAGTTATCTTTCTAAGAGCTATTGGAATTCCCACAAAATATCTATTAGGCATAGATAAAGAGAATCCAACGAGAGGAGGGCATTGTGTAGCAGAAGCTTATATTGGAGAGAGATGGATTCTTATTGATCCTACCTATTTTCAAATAAATCTCATCCCAGATAGAAGTTCATTTTACAAAGAAAATCATATTGTTAAAAAAGGATTAGATTCTTGGGATTGTGGAGTAAAAACGGTTGACGACTGGAAAACCATCTCAGATCAATTAATCAAAAGAAAGTCTAACAAAAAAACTAACTAGCCTGCGGAACTTCATCCAGCGCAATAGAATCACTACCTGAAGGCAAAGACGCCTTATTCACCAAAAAAACATCACCAATAGCCTTGACAAACTGATGAGGTATAATCACTCCCTTCGCCCCACCAAAAAGCGCAATCGCACCGCTGCCAACTTTAATCCTCCAACCTTCTATTTTATTATCCACCAACGTAACTTCCTCAATCTGACCAAAATAATCTCCCTCTGAAGTATACACATGTTTACCCAACGCCTCACTAACTCTCTTAATACGTAACATCTCCCTGTATAAAAAAAGCACTATTTATACTTTGTGCTAATGTAACATACACGCCAAGTGAAGCAAGCACAATAACAACCTTTTTATAAAACATTCCCCTAACAAAAAGAATGAAAGAAACCCTACATATACTAGCCGCAATACTAATCTTCACCCTAGTTGCTGCCTTCTCTTCTCTCCTACAAGGAAATCTAGCCCATCTAGCAATAGCCTTTCTCTTTACCACCCTCATCATTCTAGTAAATATAGTTACAAAGAAAGGCACAGCATCACTCCTCGATGCGAATGTAGAACACGAAATCTGGTCCTTCTCACAATTCGGTCTTAAACCACAGCACCATCTCAAAAAGCCCCTTCCAATAGGAATACTACTCCCGCTCTTCTTCTCACTCATTTCCCTAGGGATACTAAAAATACCTTCCCTACTAACCTACGAAACAACTCCTCTAAAAAGAAGAGCAGCAAAACGATTCGAATATTACTCTTACAGCCAAATGACTGACTGGCACAACGCACTCATCGGCGCCTCGGGAATAATCGCCGTCCTTCTTCTAAGCATCATCGCCTATTTCCTTCCCTACAATCTCGAGACCCTTGCAAAACTAGGGGTGTATTATGCCCTAGTCAATCTCATACCACTCTCAAAACTAGATGGAACACAAATCTTTTTCGGCTCACGAGTAATCTACACCATCCTCCTCTTTACGACACTCATAGCAACCGCTCTGACCATAACGGTCTCCTAACATGGAGTTACCAAAACCCCGTACCTATCAAGAAGAAATAATACAAAAAGCAAAAACACAAAATACATTAGTCGTCCTCCCCACCGGACTTGGAAAAACCCTCATCGCCCTCTACCTCGCAATACACAGAATAAAACAATATCCCAAATCAAAAATACTCATGCTCGCTCCCACTCGCCCCCTCGTAGAACAACATCTCAATTACTTTCAAAAATATCTCCCAGAACTATTTGCTGACTTACAACTCTTCACAGGCACCATCGCTCCCTCAAAAAGAAAAGAACTATTCAGAACAGCCGACATCATATTCTCCACACCCCAGTGCATTGCAAATGACCTCCGTTCCTCTCTCTACTCCCTCCACGAAGTCTCCCTCTTAATAATCGACGAAGCCCATCGCTGCCTCAAAAACTACGACTACACTCATGTAACAAAAAAATATAACGAACAAGCCGAACACCCATTAATTCTAGGACTAACCGCCTCGCCCGGCTCAGATATATCTAAAATAAAAGAAATCTGTGCTCATCTCAACATACAAGAAATAGAACTCCGTTCAAGAGAATCAGAAGATGTAAAGCCCCATATTCAAGAAAGAGAATTCCAAAAAGTCGAAGTCCCCTTTCCCACAGAGTTCATAGAAATAAAAGTGCTCCTCAAACGTATCTATGAAGGAAGAGTAAACGAACTCAGAGACAAAAATCTCCTCTACGGTCCCGCAAATAAAATAGCACTCTTAAAACTCCAAACCTCCCTCGCCGCGCGCATGAGTCCGCAGAATCCTTATATCTACTACGCCCTCTCCCTCACAGCACAAGCAATAAAAATTGCACACGCCATCGAACTCCTTGAAACACAAACTCTCTCAGGTCTGTATAACTACCTCAAAGAAATTCAAAAGCAAGCAGCTGAAGGAAAAAGCAAAGCAGTAAAAACTCTCTCAAATCTTCCTGAATTCAATGCCTCTCTTATCTCTCTCTCACTTCTTCTCGCCCAAAAAAGAGAGCATCCGAAAGTAGAAGAGTCCGCTGTCCTAATAGAAAACGAACTAAAAGAAAATAAAAATGCAAAAATAATATTATTTACTCAATTTAGACAAACAGCAGCTACACTCCACCATCGTCTTTCACAAATAGAAGGAGCAAAACCAGTCATGTTCATAGGTCAAGCAAAAAAGAATAACCTCGGCTTATCCCAAAAAGAACAAAAAGCAGTCATAGAAGAATTCAAATCGGGAGAGAAAAACATCCTCATTGCCACCTCCATCGGAGAAGAAGGTCTCGATATTCCTGAAGTCAACGCAGTCATCTTCTATGAACCAATACCTTCAGCAATCAGAAAAATCCAGCGCGCGGGTCGTACTGCCCGTTTATCAAAAGGTAAACTCATCATCCTCATAACCAAAGATACTCGAGATGAAATCAATCACTACGCCTCCACAGCTCGAGAAAAAAAGATGCATAAAAGCATAGAATCCATCAAAGCCGACCTCAAATTCCAAAAAGATAACCAGCAAAAATCAAAATCTCTCTCAGAGTTTCTCTAGCCACTAGGAGAGTATTACAAAAAAAGTAACCACTAAACAATAGTATAATCAAGACAACATACAATTAAATACCCTAAATTCCTAAAAATACAATGAAAGGCAAAGTAAAGTTCTTCAACGAAATGAAAGGATTTGGTTTTATAGCTGGTGAAGACGGAAAAGAATATTTCGTCCATAATACTGGATTAAATGAAGGCGTAACACTAAAAGAAGCCGACTCAGTCACCTTCGAAGTCGAACAAGGTGATAAAGGTCCTAAAGCAGTAAAAGTGTCTAAAGAATAAAAAGCATACAACATCCAAAAAAGCAGATCACTATAATCGTAACATTTATATATATATATATGTATACATATATATGTCAAAACTTATCAACGTCTCTGATGAGATATATGAAACCCTCAAAAAACTCAAAGGTAGCGAAAGCTTCTCAATCGCAATAAAAAAAGTGTTAGAAAAAAGAAGCAACAAAGAGCACCTTTTAAGTTTCTTCGGAAAAGGAGGAATTGACGAGAAGAAAGTTGAAGAAGCAGTCTCGTATGTAAGAAAGTGGTCGAAAAAGTATGCCTAGATTCAAATATTCTCATTGAAATTTTAAATAATAATCAAGATATAAGAAGAAAAATAGAAGAATCTAACGATGAATATTATATCACACCAGTTTCTATATTCGAAGTATGGTACGGAAGAAAAGACACCGAAAAAATAACAAATCTATTGCAGGGAATCTACAAACTCGAATTTGATGAAGAGAGTGCAAAAATAGCAGCCAAGATATTAAAGCAACTGGAAGAAAAAGGAAAAGCCTTGGATGCTAGAGATATGTTTATAGGTGCTATATGTATAAAAAACAAGATTAAATTAATGACTCTAAACAAAAAACATTTTGAACGTCTCAAAGAATATGGTTTAGAATTAACAGAATGACATTCTTCAACATCTTCTCAACTAAAAAAGACCCCGAAACACCAAAAACTCTAATCCAAGTGGACAATCGAGAGAAAAACTCCCTCGTCCCTTCACTTTTAGTCAAAAAAGGATTCCAAATAGAATGGAAACAACTTCCCGTAGCCGACTATCTCATTAACGAAACCGCAATTGAAAGAAAAACACTCCAGGATTTCAAAGCATCTATAATAAATAAACGAATCGTCTCCCAACTCTTAGAACTAAAACAATATCCCAAACATCTCCTCCTACTCGAATCCTCTCCAGAAAAAAACAGATACGATCCACCACTCCATCCCAACGCCTTCCGAGGATTTCTCATCGCTGTAGCAACAGGCTATCAAATTCCAATCATCCTTACAGATAGCGAAGAAGACACAGCACTCTATCTCTCTCTTATCGCCTCAAAAAAAGAAAAATCCTTCTCCCTCCGTCCATCAAAACTCACTTTGACAAAAGAAGAGCAAATTCAATACATCCTAGAAGGTTTCCCCCACATCGGACCAGTAAAAGCAAAAGCCCTCCTTTCCAAATTCAAATCTCTAAAGGAAATCATCAACGCCCCCGAAGAAGAACTCCAAAAAATCCTCGGAAAAAAAGCAACGGAATTCCTTGAAATGATTAATTAAGCAGCAGCGCGCATCCGTTGAGAACCATAAATAAAACCAGCGAGATCATTAACGCTCGCATACCAATTAGCAACATGATCTGAGCTTCCTCGATTAAAGCGAGAAGAAGCGTTAAACGACATAATTTTTCTCAGACAAAATTCAGGATTACAGTCAAAACCAAATTCCCTATCAACATAAGCTGACAACAAATGAACTGCATGTTCCCAATCAACATAAGGAATAGCTGCATCTCCCCGTTTCTCCCTATCTATATAAAGAAAATGAGCAATTACTTGCGTTAAGCCATGTGTAACAGGAGAATGAGCAGAACCACAATCAGCACTATAGGTACGCTCAGATATGCCTTCGTAACCACTGCCCTCCAATCGTAAACCCATCGCCCAATAAAAAAATGCAAGTATTTAAAGGTTATTTTTCCCAGAGCAAACACAAGATACAGAGAATTTGGATAATTGAGTTATGTTTTGTTCCAAATTCTCTGTCTGGAGAATTCTAACGAATGGTAACTTAATCCACCGAATTCTCCATATCTACTCAACTAAGCCGCAATTCTCATAAGAGGTTCAGAGTAAACAACATCCGCATAAGCTTCGAGAGTTGCATACCAATTGCGTAAACTATCCCTGCTACCTCTCTCATATCGTTGCAACGCATTAAAAGAAATAATCTTTCTCAAAAAATCTTCAACATTGGTAGCTCCATTCAATCTCCGTTGAGAAATAAATGACGCCAACTTAACTTTGGCACCACGCCAATCCAAAGCAGCATTAGAGGTAGTTCTTTCCTCATAAGAACGATAAGCTAACTGTTGAAGCATACCAAAAGTCACCGGACTCCGCTCATCAGATGCAGATGAAACTTCAGCAATAACATCAAGATATCTCATACCCAACAAACGAACAAGGACTATTTATAGTTAACGACCTTAATCACCATTTTGTCGTTGACCTATGGGGAAAAGAGACGTGTTCTTCACTTTCCTTATGCCTACCAAAATACTGCCATACAAAAGACTATTGTAGCCCCATGTTGTATTGCATGATTCATAATGTGCAACTCAGCACCAGATAAAGAAAGATTTTTAAGTTCATTCCTTGTACCGCAAGTATGAAAAAGAGGATTCTAAGTATTCTTGCCATAATTCTTATAAGTATCATAGCGGTAGTTATTCTAATTACCAATGTTAAAAAAGAGAGTAATGGGGTTAATGCATATTCCAAAAATGAGGTAATGGACAATTTGAATGAAGCAATAAAAAACAATGAAAAGTATGAAGAAGCAAATAAAAAAAAGTCCCCCGTTCTCAAGAACCTAGGCATAGATATAAAACCACTAGACAAAGAGACTAATTTGGCAGGTGACTTAATCTTTAGCAAGGCTCTTGTGTACGATGATGGAAGAGTTTCTGGAGACAAGGTATTTGTTGATTTCGGAGCAAAAGATAAATATAGAACAGACAGCATAGGAAATGTTGAATACTGGTACCATGTGCCATTAAATACAAAAATTAGAGCACCTATTGGAGGAGAAGTTAAAGTTGATTATTTTGAACATACCAAGGATTGGGGAGTTAATATTCATACCCAAGACTCCGAAGTAATTGTTAGCTTTGAACATCTGGTTAATGTGCTAGTTAAGGATGGAGACCATATAGCCGCAGAGGATTTTATCGGAGAGGCTGCTCCTAGAAACACATTCAATAATAAAATTGCCATGACAGAATTGGCTGTTTGGAGAGGAGGAAAAAACATAACTAAATATTGTCCATACGATTATTTGGATGAATCATTAAAGCCAATATATAAGGAAAAATTAGAGAAAGTAGCAAGTGAATGGGAAGAATTTATTGGTAAAGAAGTGTATCAACAAGAAAACTGGGTTGCCCCGGGATGTATAGTGCGATCCATAAAAGAAACCTAACTCCAAAAAAACACAGTTAAACAGGTACAATCGCCGCGCTAGCAAAATCCTTAATTCGCGCAATCTGCTGCACATCCTCTAATCTAATCTCCTTAATTCGCGCTTCCTGCTCATAATAATCCTCAGCTCTCCCGCGAAGCTCAGCAAAAAGCAGTTCATTCATAACATTCGAACTCTCTTCAGAAGTTACCTTTCTCAATCCGATCAATCGCTCTTTCGCCTCAGCCAAATCCTTCTCGCTCATCTTCTCAACTGCCTTGAATTCCTCCAAAATAATCTTTGTAACTTCAGGAACTGCCTGCTTAGTAGTGCCAACATAAATAGAATAATAAGCATATCGTTTCTCAGCACTCAGAGAACTCTTAACAGCATACGCCAATCCTTTCTCCTCTCGTATTTTCAAAAACAACCGCGAAGACATACCAGAAGCCAAATAAGCATCCAACACCTCAAGCGCCGTATGTTCCTTAGTTCCAGCAAGTGGAGCATGCAATGCAAACACAAAATGCGCCTGATCAATCCCTGCTCGTTCTTCCACACTCTCTTTCACATGAGGTACAACAACCAATTCTTTCAAACTTCCTTTCTTGCCAGAAAACCTCTCCTCCAGATAACGACAAACAGTCTCAAAATCCGCATTACCCACAATCGTAACAATATACTGCTCAGGCGAATAATGCTCCTTATAATAAGCGGCAACAAAATCTCTATCCAAAGCAGAAACGGTTGTAGCAGAACCGATAATACCCTCTCCAAACGGAGCCTTATACAAATTCCTCTCAATCAACTCAAACACATGACTCTGGGGAGAATCGTGATACATCTTAATCTCTTCCAAAATAACTTTCTTCTCCTTCTCAAACTTATCTTCCTTAAACGCACAATGAAGAAACATATCACACAGAATATCCATCCCCGCAAACAAATGCTCACTCGGCAGCTTAAACCAATAGGAGGTCACCTCCTGAGCCGTAAATGCATTCAATATACCTCCCTTCTTCTCAATCTCCCTAGAAATATCCTCATGTGTACGAGTCTTAGTCCCCGTAAACAATAAATGTTCCATAAAATGGGCAATACCCTTAATCTTCGACTCTTCAAATATCGCCCCAAACCGATTAGTAATACTGAAAGACACTACGGGCAGCTCCCGCTGTTCCATAATCACCGTCATACCGTTTTTCAATTTCCTCCGTAAGAACTGCATAAACACCCAAAAACAACACCCTTATTAAACATTATGACAAAATACTGATAGAAAGGGTAAAAAAACGAATGAGTTATCAATCAGAATCAAAAGCACGATGTGCCACCCCACCCTAAAGGGATGGGGTTTGTGACAGGCACTCGTGCTTTGGATGCAGAAAACACACCTGTTTTCTGCACAGAGAATTTCTCAGAGAAATTCTCTTGTGCTCAAGGAACGCGACCACACCCTAAAGGGTGTGGTTTTCTGTCAAGTTCCTTGACATAACTAAGCTGCATTCATATCTGCATTCAATTGTCCGACACGTTGAAATCGTCGAGCGTAAAGTTCAACAAGGGCGCACAAACCAGTACGTAAAGAAGAATAAGATGCCTGCCTAGTAGAAAGCAAAACAACTTCCTCTTCATTTCTCAAAGAAGAGACATAACCAAACAACTCCCCTCTCGTTCGAAAATGCAAAATAGCATCATCACCCAAATCTCTTTCCAATGTATCTAATGAAGTAGTAAAATAACGAGTCCCTTTCCTATCGAAAGTACGATCGCCTGATTTTCCCTGGTCACCCAAATGAACACAAAAATCAATCATAAAAGCAGTATACGGAGCAACAACACCCTCAGAAAGCCAATCCTTATACATATCACGAATACTCTTTTTCCGTGCCACACACAATAAACCGAGTGAAACTATATAAAGATTATGGCAATAAACAAGATATGCCAATCAACGCATCCTACGAATATTTCAATGCAGAAAAAGCCTACCATGCAGCCCAAACCCCAGAAGAAAGAATACTAGCTTTAGAAGAAATGATCCGCAAAGCTCCACACCACAAAGGCAGTGAAAACCTCTTAGCAGAACTAAAAACCCGCTTAAAAAAATTCCGCGAAAAACAAGAAAAACTAAAAAAAGCCTCAAAAGGAAAAAAAGGAGTAAAAAAGGAAGGATTCCAAATCGTCCTCCTCGGTCTAACAAACGCCGGAAAATCCTCACTCCTCTCCATCCTCACCAATGCAAGACCTATCGTCTCAGAAAAAAAATTCACCACTAAAGAACCAATCATAGGTACCTTCCTCCACAAAGGCATAAAGGCTCAAATAGTCGACCTTCCCAGCATCGGTTCAGAATTCTTTGATCTCGGTATAATAAACACCGCAAATCTCATACTAATAGTAATTACTTCCCTACAAGAAATGGAACAAATCACTCCTTTGCTCAAAAAAACAGAAGGAAAATCACTCTATGTCCTAAACAAAACAGACCTTCTCTCCTCAGACCAACTAAGAAAACTCGAAGCAAACATTCAAAGTAAAAAACTACCAGTCATTCCCATATCATGCTACTCCCAAGAAAAAATAGAGTTCCTAAAAGAAAAAATAATCTCTCTCATGCAAGTCATCCGCATCTACACCAAAGAACCCGGGAAACCACCAGCCACGCAACCCATGATTCTCCCTCAAGGAGCAACCGTTAAAGACGCAGGAGAATCAATCAGAAACGGCTTCTCAAAATCCATAAGAGAAACAAGAGTCTCCGGTCCCTCTTCAAAATTCGCTAATCAAAAAGTCGGTCTCTCGCATACCCTCAAAGACCAAGACATCATAGAATTCCACACAAACTAGCGAGCATTGAAATAAATTCTATCATCACCCTCACCAAACCCCTCACTATCCTCTATTCTTCTCAATAAAGGTTCATACACTTTTCTCAATCGTTCATGAATTGCATCAAACATCTTTCTCTGCTCAGGAGTCGGATTAGCCAACGCCTCCTCAATCTTCCTCAAAGTCTCAGCATCTAAATATTTATTCATAGGCTGCTTTCCGCAATTTCAACAACCGTTCTCTATCTTTAAACATCGGTTCTAAAAGAGAAATAATTTCCCGTGCAACCGCCGCCTTAAGATCTCCTGGATGCAACTTCTGGCTAATAAAATCACGTTCAAGATCCTCATATGATGCATACACTAATTTCCCCCCATGCTCAGCTTTCCGTTCAACAACAAACGATTCCTTCCTATCTTTTTTAACAACAAAAATAAGGTGTTTTAGAAAAGCCATAAGACCATTATCTGGATTTCCTGCAACACACTCGGCTGCATTAATCTTCTTCCGCACAGTCACCTCATCATCGAGCAAGTCAATTTTACTCGCAGGTACCGAAGCACTCATCTTACTACCAATTAAACCTGGAAGCATAGGAGTCATCACATGCACTCTCTTCCTATAGCCGATCTTAGGCAACACTTCTCCCGCCAAAACAAAAATCTTCCGTTGATCGACACCACCATACTGCACATCAACACCCAAATACTCCTCATCTAGCGCCTGCATCAAAGGATAAAGAATACCTGCAAGTCGAGGATTATCTCCAAGCTTAACAACCTCCGATGCCGCTTTAGTAGCATCGTGAACTCCAACCAACGTACTAAGTTTAAGTAAATCGAACATATACTTCTTACTCAATTCAAAATCACTTCCCTTAACAAACAAAACAGATTTCTTAGAAACGCCTAAAGATTCAAACATTAGAGGAATAATCGCCGAGTAATAAGCATACCGTGCCTCAAGTAAATCCCACCCCGTACCATCTAAAGCACCATGCACATCCGCCAACAGCAACTTCACACTAAAACCTGCCCGTGCAAAGTCTGCCAATTTATGAGCCCAGAGAAAATAAGCTATATGGGGGCTGCCCGTTATAGCAGTTCCCAAATAAACGACGGGTTTCTTCTTCATAGAAAGTAATTCCTTCAAATCAGACTCTCCAATAATTTCACTCGTGTTCCTCTGTACCAATGTAAATTTCTCATCAACATGCATAAAACAAAACACCCAAAAACATAATATAAACCTTTCCCTCATACAGACATGGAAAAAGAACCAATCTATCTCCTAGCCTCACTCTTGTTCCTATCACTGCTCCTAATGAGCGCACTCCTACTTCCTTCAGAAAAGATAACTACCGAAACCCAATTAAAAATATACAAAGATAACCAAAAACTCACAACCTCCGGAAAAGTCGTATCCCAAAGACCCTATGGAAAAATACAACTCCTAAAACTAGACAATACTATAGAACTACTCTGCGATTCCTGTCCCAATCTACGAGAAAAAACAATCACTGTAGAAGGCATTCTAACCACATTCAACAAACCGCGAATAGAAGTCCTTACCCTGAAATACAATCAATAACAGAACATATATTAACATAAAAAAAATACAAGTCTATGAAACTAAACAAACTAGCTTCCTATGCAGCAATACTGGGTGCAATGCTTTTCTTCATCCTCTCAACCATAAGACTAATCAATTTTGCAATAGTGAGAAACGCAATAAGAATAACTGATAGTAAAATAATAGAATTCGTGATGAACAACTACCGAACCCTAAATCTCTGCATCACTCTGGTACTAGCACTAACTGCATTGATAATACTCTTCGCCTACTATGAATATACAAAAAACAAAAAACAAAAGATAGCAAAATATAGTATCATCGCGGTCACCCTCGCTCTGATAGTAAACTCCCTCTCTGAACTATCGAACTACACCGAAATGCTCAACTTCCTCAATGTAAAAGCCGAGATCATAAAAATAACACTGGCGATTCTACTAATACTATTTGCAACAGCTTTACTCTTCTACAAAGAAAACAGAAAAAAAGCAATACTTATAATCGCCCCGCTGTATATCCTACAAAACATATTCATCCTTTCGACCTCTCTCATCCCAATCCAATTATTAGATCTCACAGTCGCTATAAAAATTGCAGAAGCGGCCTGGCTCCACCAAGAAAACTAACATGTATGATCCCCTCTTCCTCATACCTCTCGGAATTATCATCGGCATAATCACAGGTCTCCTTCCCAGTATCCACATCAATCTCATCGCCGCCCTCTTCCTTTCATTCTCTCTCCCCTTCTCCCCAGAAGCAAGCGCCGTCCTCATAATAGTCATAGCAACCACCCACATCCTAACAGAAATCATTCCAACTACCTACCTCGGAGTACCCGATGACGAACTCTTCATCATCGCACAGCCCGCACAACAACTCACAAAAGAAGGTAGAGCAACAGAAGCTATAACCTCTTACCATCTAGGCACACTCCTGGGAATGATCCTGCTCCTCCCACTCATTCCCTTATTTCTCCTCGTCCTCCCACCACTCTATCCTCTTCTCATTCCCCTCATCCCCTATCTATTACTACTCTTCTCACTCTACCTTATACTCCGAGCTGAAAATCCATTAATAGCGATAGTCGTCTTCATCCTAGCAGGATATCTAGGACTAATAACTCTACATGTACCCCTAAAAGAACCTCTCCTCCCTCTCCTAACTTCCTTATTCGGCCTGCCAGCCCTCATGAATACACTCGCTACCACAACCACCCACTATCCTCAAAAGAAAATACCTATTACACTCCCTCCACTAAAAGAACTAAAAGCGATAACCTTCCTAGCCACAATCACCGCCCCCCCCGGAGCAATCGTCCCGAGTATTGGGGGAGCCCACTCACTCGCTCTCGCAAGCGAAATAAAAGAACTAAAAACAAAAGCACTCCTCATGCTCCAAGGAGCCACAACACTCATAACATTCGCTCTCAGTTTTGCAACCCTCCTAGCAATAAACAAAGCAAGAACGGGCACAGCAGCATTCATACAACAAACACTTTCTTCATTCACTCTCCTAACACTCATAAAACTAACAACCCTCATACTAATCACACTCGTATTTCTTCTCCCACTCCTCTATGTTCTAACAAAACTCTTAGAAAAGATAATACAAAAAATAAACTACAAACGATTAGCACTACTAACCCTACTATTCATACTCACATTAAATACATTAATTGCCGGCCCAATATCACTTCTTATTCTAGTTGCAGGAACCTCTATCGGTCTCTACGCGCTAAAAACAAACACCCGTCCCATAAATCTTCTCAGCGCTCTCCTCATTCCCACAATACTAAATTATCTTGTATAAACTTAAATACCTTCGTTCATTCAGAATGGAATGATCCTAGAAGGCACACTCGATCTATATAAAATGCAGGTGGTAAATCTAAAAGTGCCTAGTGGTGAAACCTTTCCAACAAACCAAGACGGAGAACGATACACCTGCCTCCCACAAACAGAATATGAACAATTAGTATCCGAGTCCAATCACCCAAGAATTATTTTCCTCGACCCCAGGCAAAAAGATAAATCATATCATCTTAATGAAGTCGCTTAACCAAACCACTTCTGTAGAGCTTCTTGCTTCTCCTTCTCTCTCCCAAAAATGCTCTCTATATACATCTGGTTTAATTCCAAATTCTCAAGTAGATACGGGCTCACCGAAAACTCTAGCGCTAAATTCATAGCTGGTTGCATGTATTTTAGCACGCTTCCTTCCGAAATAGTAAAAATAAGTTTACCCCCGCACCTAGTACACTTCCCTGTCAAGGGTGGTCGACGATATTTTTCATTACATCCAACACATCTGAAAACCTGCATAGAAAACTTTCGTAAGTTACCCCTCGTGTCTCTAATAAAATGCCTCTCAATAACTAGTCGTGCAACATCTTGCACATCTACCGCCCTGATTTTCCTACACAGAATCATCATCTTCTCAACTTTATCGTGCATAGTAGGTAAAGTCTTATAGCTCGAACACATAGGTCCTTCATTAATGTCATCAGTTTCATACATATACCCAAGGTCAACAAATTCTCTATCTCCTCCGAGTCTGTTTCGTACCTGCTCTAGTTTAATATCGCTGGGCATCTTTTCCTGTTCAGCAGCTCGATAAAACGCTAACGGCAAACTAGTATGCACATCCACATCAAAAATCATATCGTCAACCTCTCCCGCACGCAACCGCGCATTTAAAACGAGAGGCGCATCCTGCGTACCTCCCCGATGAGAAGGCAAAAAGTGACGTGAAAAATTCAGAAGCATATCCATTAATAACATAACTGCCGCTTCATCGCCATCACAGTCGCGACGCATAGCTGCATGAATATAAGGAGACGCCAATAATGCTTGGGTCTTTGAAAAACCAATAATTCTTCCAACGACTGCTGCACAATTATGCGGAGCAATGCAACCAACCAGTGCTCCCAGCAAATCTTCTTTCTTAGTCGCATTAAAATATCGTTTCATACCATATAGTTTCTCGAGTTCATCATCAACAAATTGAGAAATATGTAAAAAAACACTATCTGCCCGCTCATCCAACGTCTCAGGAGATGCGGGCAACACAATATCATGAGGGAATAATGCAACAATCTGGTCGTCACGTTCTAGTCGGGTACCGTCCTTATCAAATTCGTACCCTAATTCCCGCAGTTTCTCAACGCTACTCCCAAGTTCAGAGGGTTTGAAATGAGTTAAAGGCATCTCACTCATATCATATCGTATAGTGCCATCTTTATTCACATGTAAATCATACTGCGCACGAAGTAATCCTTTGGCCAAATGTTCACAACTATGATCTCTATTGCTAGTACCGCGAACTCCCTTAACCGCCGCAGGAAGCATATCTCCCGTTAGCCCAGTCACTTTCTTCGCCTGATCAAAATAAGCACCTATATCGACTCTCTGTTTTTTAAACGCTGGAAGTGGTCCATGATCGGGGCAATCACCATCGTATTCCTTTAGGCACGCTTCACACCACCGTCGCTTGACACAAATAGTACCACAGAGTATGCAAGAAGGATACACACAGTACTGTTTGCAGAGAGAGCAATAATAAAGTGGAAACTCTCCCTTAACCGATCCCACTGAAATTGCTGCCTGCACACTCCGTAACCTCCCTCCCTCCTCTCCCACAGAAAAAAGCACATGGGGACTTCCAGTCAGTTTCCGTAATTTTGCTTTCTCCGGTCTTCCCATCCGAGAACCAATAAACGTTCCCGCAATATCTTTAACACTCACTCCCGACAACAAGCTAATAACAGACAACACAGATTCCGTAGAATGTTCCTTCACCACCAAACAACTCCGTTCCAAACTCGCCTCCCACACCTCCTGCCGTATCCCTAAATTAAAAAGAAAATGCTCGCTATCATCTTTAGATAACACAATAGATTCGATAGCGTGACTATGAGGACAACCAACTATCTCCAAAGCTCGCTTTCCCACAGAAAACCGTTCGACATCCTGCTTCGTATATGGGAGCACCACTACTCCCTCTCGCACCGATCCATGGGACACCCAGTCCACTAATCCAAGAAGAGAATCATAACTAAGTTGACTCCAATAAAAACAATAAGAGGGATGAAGAGGCACACCAAGAGAGGTGCTCAGCCCAACTGCTTCGCTAAAAGAAGGAAATAATACACTCTTCCCTCCCTTTTCCTCCACTTCCATAAGCCAATGCTGCTCCACATATCCAGGAACATCTAAAGCATGATTTCTATTAGCGTAATCTCCATAGGGCACAAGTAAATCCCCAAAATAAATAATTTCCTCAACCGAAGAATATAACTTCTTCGCCTGCTCACTATTCTTTACAGCAACCACACTCCCGTCATACAATTTAACAATCGGTCCCCCTATGCTCGAACACGCAGCAACCGTGCACCCTTTAGTAGGCTTTTCAATTTTCAACTGAGTGCCTACTGCGATAAAATCACCCGAGATACGCATACTAGCCGGATGAATAGCCAGGGTAGAATAGCCCGTATTTCTGCATCGCCCGTACCGCAAACGAAACCCTCCCGAATAAGAAGGATGACCAAACACAGGTCTACCTGCAACCAAATCTTTCATGTAAGTTGCACTCGCTTCACTCCCCACCTTCTTACTCTCCTTTATCTTTTTCTGTAAACTCACAAAATCATCCAACCATAACCACCCCGAAAGAGCAAACCCTTTCTCCCGTAATTTTGTAACTCGCTTTAATATCTTAGGTGCCTTCTGAGCTAGACCTTCATTCATAGTTAAACAAAAACCAGAACGAATGGCGTTCGTAGGAATCCTCGGTAAATCCTTGTAATTGAACACTTCCCTGTCCTCACTAGGATCACCAGAAACTTGCAAGGGGACGTGTCTCATTAAGAAATCAATCTCCTTCTCACTCGGCAGATATTGTAAATTAGTAACCCAATCATGATACATATAGCTCTCATGCACTCCTCGTTTTACCTCATCCTCAGTCGGATCATAGGGAGCATAACCAAATAATTCTCTCAAATAATCTATAATAACCAACGAAAAAGCCGCCTCAGTCCCTCCAGCCGAACGAATAGGTCCCGCAAAAAAAGGAACAAAATAATCTTTTCCATCCCGCGTCTTATTAAAATGAAGCTGAACAAATCCTTCAATAGGTGAACTCACCACCCCCAAAGTAAGATACGCTATGGCTATTCGAGCACCAGCCTCCATAGCTTCAACATGATCTTTAAACGTACAA